>Ga0210051_1002152_pt1 | contig 19919 bp, 15 predicted proteins | sample CryGey092014_all_FD_185464 | JGI IMG/M metagenome (GOLD analysis project Ga0210051, IMG submission 185464) | Groundwater microbial communities from aquifer - Crystal Geyser CG23_combo_of_CG06-09_8/20/14_all (SPAdes) (version 2) | ecosystem: Environmental > Aquatic > Deep subsurface > Groundwater... | reverse complement strand
TGGCAGTGAGTTTATGGGTAAGTTTGACAGAGAATGCGAGAGATTGGGGATAAGGCATTTCTTTAAGTTACCCAAGGACACCAGAAGAGATGGGGTATGTAGAGAGATCACACAGAACAGATGATGATGAGTTCTGGCTGGTGAAAGAGCTTTCTCCGGAGACAGAAGAGCTGAGGGCACAAGTCAAGAGATGGCAACAAGAATACAACACAGAGAGGCCACATCAGGCACTCGGATATTTGACCCCGGATGAGTTTTATGATAAAGTTACAAACCAGCCACAGAAGTGTCGGTGATGTATTGAACCTATACAATTAACTTGACTTTCATCTGGCGGTTTTGTATAATTGCGACTGAAATTTCTGGAATTCTTATTCCTGTCTGCCTTGGTGATAACGTGTGCATAATTATCCCCAAATAAGTATGTAGTTCCTCTAAAATGCTTGATTCTATTGATAAAATCTGGGATTATGTTATTCACAATTTACAGGGTTCTGAATCTCCTGACAACTACGAACTATGGCTAAAACCCTGTAAGCCTGCAACGATCGAAGGTGACAGGTTTTTCGTTCGCGTGCCCAACCGTTTCTTCGTTGACCGCCTGGAAAAAAAATATAAGCCGCGCATTGAAGAACTTCTTGCGCAGGCACAAGACAAAAAGCTGAGCGTTGTATTCATCTCTGAGTCCGAGAGTAAACAGGATAATACTCAGACCCTCAATCCAGAAGCCTCTACATTGCACACCGAATCGCAAACCAGGCATAGAATACAGCATAACCAGGCACGCGCACAGTTTAATCCAAAATATACCTTTTCTAATTTTGTGGTCGGGCCATCCAACAGGTTTGCGCAAGCAGCTGCAGAAGCAGTTGCACGCGAACCGGGCCGCGCATATAATCCTCTGTTTATCTACGGTGGGGTGGGGCTCGGGAAAACACATTTACTTCACGCAATCGGCCATCTGGCAATTGAACTGGATAACACGCTTTCGGCAGCGTACGTTACTTGTGAAACATTTACCAATGAGATGATAGATGCCCTGCGGCGACAGAAAATTTCTGACTTCCGCATCAGATATAGAGGATTGGATTTACTTTTGATAGACGACGTCCAGTTTCTCATTGGGAAAGAAGGTATTCAGGATGAATTCTTCCATCTGTTCAATGCGTTGTACGAAGCGCATAAACAAGTGGTCGTCACTTCTGACGCGCCACCAGGAAATATGCCGACACTGCAAGACCGACTGCGTTCCAGATTCCAGTGGGGCGTAATCGCTGATATTTCTCCCCCGGATCTTGAAACGCGCATCGCAATCTTGAGGAAGAAAGCAGAAGTGGAAGAAATTGACGTTCCGGATGATGTCCTACTATATCTTGCATCTGAAATAAAAACTAACATAAGGGACCTTGAAGGTGCGCTGATAAGAGTACTCGCTTTTTCGTCTCTCACTGGCACAGAACTTACTGTTGACAACGCAAAGGAAACCATAAAAGATATACTCTTGATGCAGCATTCCAAGGAACCGATAACAATTGAAAGGATTCAGGAAGTCGTCTGCCGTCATTTCCACCTGGACCTGCACGACATGAAGACGAAGCGGCGCACTGACTCAATAGCTTTCCCGCGACAAATCGCGATGTACCTGTCCAGGGTGCTTACAGAGTATTCCACTGTGGAAATTGGCAACGCGTTCGGCGGGCGTGACCATGCGACCGTACTCCACGCGTGCGAGAAAATAAAACACCGCCTGTCGAGTGACCCATATTTCACGTCTCTGGTGAATAAGATTACACAGGAGATTCGAGTTGGTGAAATAAAGTGAGTAATTGTTTGTTGTGTGTAAAATCACTCACAGTTTGTGAGTTGTACGAAACCTTATATTTCATTACATCTACTATCTTTATCAACAATTCACACCCTATAGTAATAGTAGTGATATTTTAATAAGCTTATTATTATATTAAAAATGGAGGAGAACTTATGAAACTAAAATGCAAGCAATCGGAACTTATTGATGCTATCCAAACAGCACAGCCTGCTGTAGCAACCAAAACAACCCTACCGATTCTAGGAAATTTCCTGCTTCATGCAGAGGAAAAAACATTAACAATCAACGGTACCGATTTGGAGATATGTGTTCAGGTAAAATGCAAAGCCGATGTAGACGAGAAAGGTAGTATAACGATACCAGCGAAATTATTCAGTCAGATAGTACAGCAGTTACCAGGCCCTGATGTTGAAATTCAAAGCAAAGACGAGAAAGAATTAAAAATAAATTCAGGTGGTTCAAAAATCAAACTACTCGGGATGTCTACCGAAGAATATCCGGCATTGCCGGTTGTATCACAAGAGAATTTATTTGAAATCAATTCAGAGTTACTGGACAAAATGATACGGAATACATTATTTGCGGTTTCCAGTGAGGAATCAAGGTATGTATTATGCGGGGTTTATTTTGCCGCAAAAGACGGAAATATAGAAATGGTTAGTACTGATGGCAGGCGACTCGCTTACATAAGCGAGAGCGGACAGGTTGATAAGAAATTAAAATTTGGTGTGATAATACCTTCAAAAACAGCAAACGAATGGCAGAGAATCATAAGTATGTCTCCGGGAAAAGTAAAAATATCCGTGGAGGATAACCAGGTAGGTCTAGTTGCAAATGATACGGAAGTGGTAAGTCGTTTAATCGAAGGGACATATCCCAATTATGAACAGGTTATCCCAAAGAAAACCGAGGTTGCGATAAAAATTCCGAGAGAACCATTACTTCATAGCACACGCAGGGTAGGGCTGATGACCACAGAAAAATGGCAAGCCGTTGTCTATAAATTTGAAAAAGGAAAACTTTCAGTAAGCGCCCGTGCCGAAGGATTAGGCGAAGCTGTTGACGAAATAAAAGTGGACTACGATGGCCAGGAAATGGAAGTTGCTTATAACCCGCGCTTCATCAGTGACGCATTGAAAAATGTGGATACGAACGATGTTATATTGGAAATGACCACCCCTTTGAACCCGGGTGTTCTGAAACCAGACGGTAAAGCAAATTACCTGTGCGTTATCATGCCGATGCATATATGAAGCATTGTCGCGGAGAAAATAAAACATCCACTTTTCACCCGGCTGGCGACCTGATTGATAGGGTGATGAGGAATTACAGTGGCGTTGGTACACGCGAGGTTCTTTTTGAGAACTGGCAAGAGATCATTGGCAAAAATGCACATCTGGCCGTTATTTACAGGATAAAAGGACGCAAACTTGCAGTGAAGGTCAGTGACCCCTGTTTCTTACAAGAACTTGTACTCCGTCGCGATGAGATCTTAAAAAAAATAAAAGAGAGATGCGGACAAGGGTTGATTACGGCAGTGGACTTCAGGTACGGGAGGGATAGCTAAATGTACGTTCCTATAGGTGATGGACAGATTGCACTTATCTCGAATATCGTGGCTATTATAAATCTTGCTGACACAGTAAAGAAGAAAGGCCCCCGTTCGCAGGTAGTCCTGATTAATGGTGAAAGATATGATTCAGACACAGGAGCCGCCACCCTGGGTGAGAGAGTGAAATACAGTATCGAGGGTGTTCAAAGAAAGGTCCATGGCCGGAATGCGACTTCCGGAAAAAGGCGGCATTCACCCACGCACTCCAGACGGAAAGCCGGCAGAGCAGGACGAAAAAGATAAAGATTAAGATGAAGGAGAGGTATAATGGCAGGCAATGTAGGTAATAACGTCGAAGGATACAGTGCAAAGGATATTCAGGTATTAGAGGGGCTGGATGCGGTGCGTAAGCGTCCGGCAATGTACATTGGCACGACGGGACCGGAAGGCTTGTTGCATCTTATTGAGGAAGCAGTAGACAATTCGGTTGATGAGGCACTCGCTGGCTACTGTAAGAATATTGAGGTAATTCTTCATAATGATAGTAGCGTGACAATACTTGACGATGGCCGGGGTATCCCTGTAGACATGCATCCAACGGAAAAGAAACCCGCACTTGAAGTTATTTTAACAACCCTGCATGCAGGTGGAAAATTTGACCATAAAATATACAAGGTAGCAGGCGGATTGCATGGAGTTGGTATTTCTGTAGTTAACGGACTTTCAGAGTGGTTCAAAGTAGAAGTATATCGTGATGGTAAAATTTATTACCAGGAGTATAAGAGGGGGGTGCCCATTACCCCGTTGAAAGTCCAAGGTCAAACAAAAGAGCGAGGCACCAAGGTTCGTTTTAAAGCGGACCCGCTGATATTCAAACAGACGCAGGATTTCAATGCCGACTTAGTTGTCAATCGGTTGCGTGAATTGGCATTTCTTAATGCTGGCATCAAAATCACGATGGTTGATGAAGCGTCTGATAAAGAGCATGTTTTCCAGTACAGTGGAGGAATCGCGGCTTTTGTGAAATACCTGAACGGAAATAAGACCATGTTAAGCCCAGAACCAATTCATATTGTGAAGGAGAAGGATGATGTCGGAGTGGAAGCAGCGCTTGCTTATAACGATGGATATCAGGGTGTAATATATTCTTTTGCAAACACCATAGCAACGCGTGAAGGAGGGACACACGAGGCAGGTTTTAAGTCGGCACTGACAAAGGTCATAAACGACTATCTCAAGCGTAACTCCAATGGCAAAGAAGCTCCAACATTGAGCGGAGATGACGTTCGCGAGGGCCTGAGCGCTGTGATAAGTGTGAGAGTTCTTGACCCGCAATTTGAGGGACAAACCAAGGCAAAACTCGGGAATTCCGAAGTAAAAGGCATAGTTGAATCGGTTGTCTCCGAGGGTTTGGGTGAATATCTTGAGGAGAACCCATCGGCTGCCAACGCAATAATAGAGAAGTGTATACTTGCGTCGCATGCAAGAGAAGCAGCGAGGCGCGCCAGGGAACTTACGAGACGAAAAGGGCTGCTGGATAGCGCTTCGCTTCCCGGGAAATTAGCTGATTGTTCAGAAAAAGATCCGGGGCAATGCGAGTTGTACATAGTGGAAGGAAATTCGGCCGGGGGCTCGGCCAGAATGGGCCGTGACCGCCGGTTTCAGGCGATACTCCCCATAAAAGGTAAAATCATAAATGTGGAGAAAGCGCGGCTTGCTAAAGTTTTGTCAAATGCAGAGATTTGTACAATGATTACGGCATTTGGCACAAACCTCGGAGATGAATTCGACATAAGCAAATTGCGGTATCATAAGATAATTGCAATGACCGATGCAGATGTAGATGGCGCCCATATAAGAACGTTGTTACTTACATTCTTGTTTAGACAGTTCCCGGCCTTTATAGAAGCAGGACATGTTTACATTGCTCAGCCGCCGCTGTACAAGGTTAAGAGCGGAAAGAACGAAATGTATCTGGACAATGACGAGCAATTTATGGAATACGTTATTGCAAACGCTGCACATAACCTGGTCCTTGCGCGTCGTTGTAATGGCAAAGAGAAAACCGTCGAACAAGAGAAAACAAAACCGCTTATAGAATTGCTGGTCGAGGCCGACCATCTCTTGAGGCGGTTGAAGCGGAAAGGAATAGATTGGGCAGAATATTTGAAATTGGAAAAGATGGATAAGTTGCCGATATACCGTTTAGGTAGTAAGTATATTTATTCTGAAGGCGAACTCAGAGAAATTATGGGGGAGGTCAAGGAGAATGTTGAGCAGGAACTGACGATAAGCGAATTACATGAACTAAAAAAGTTGAAAGCAGTGTTTCAAAAGTTAAAACAGTTCGATTTCGACGCTTCGGGAGAACGCGGGGAATTTGTGGTTAAAAGCGACGGAGAAGAGTTTGTTGCAAAAAACATTGCTGAATTGCTTGACCGGATAAAGAGTATTGACCGTAAAGGGATAAGCGTCCAGCGGTACAAAGGATTAGGCGAAATGAACCCGGAGCAACTCTGGGAAACCACAATGGACCCTGCCAGGCGGCGCCTGTTGAGGGTAGAAATGCAGGACGCGGTTGAAGCAGATAAGATATTTTCAATGCTGATGGGCGAGCAAGTTGAGCCGCGCCGCCAATTCATTGAAAGCCATGCACAAGAAGTGAAAAACCTTGACATATAGATTCCAGCACCCGTAAATATGCCATACACTAATTATCTTACAGGGAGTTTTTAAATGACTGACAATCAACCAGGACCAGAAAGAATTTTTCCACGTCGCATAGAAGACGAGATGAGAGAGTCCTATCTGGACTACTCTATGAGCGTCATTGTGGGGAGGGCTTTACCGGACGTACGCGATGGTTTAAAACCAGTCCACCGGCGGATTCTTTACTCAATGAATGAGCTCGGTCTTGCTCATAATAAGCCATACAAGAAGAGCGCCAGGGTTACCGGCGATTGCTTGGGAAAGTTCCATCCACACGGCGACATGGCCGTCTACGACTCTATGGTGCGAATGGTGCAGGATTTCTCCTTGCGCTATCCGTTGCTTGACGGTCAAGGCAATTTTGGTTGTTTTACAGGTGACACGAAAGTACAACTTACAGATGGACGGTGCGTTAATTTTAAGAACCTGATTTGTGAAGCAGACCAGGGGAAAAAGAACTACGCGTTCACATTAAACCATAAGACAGGTTCGGTAGAGATTACTGAAATTCTTGCACCAGGGCTGACTAGGAAGAAAGCCGCGTTGGTTAAAGTAGTTATAGATACCGGTGAAGAAATCAAATGTACACCAGATCACCGGTTCATGTTGCGTGATGGTACCTATAAACAGGCGAAAGCTCTACAGCCAGGGGATTCACTTATGCCACTGTACACACAGCTTCACGATGGCAAAGCCGATAAAAACCTCAAAGGATATACTATGGTTTATCAGCCGTTTAAAGAATGCTGGGATTTTGTTCATCGTCTCGCAGATGAGTGGAACCTACGGAATGGCGTACCTTCCGTGGAAAATGCCACACGATACTTCGGGAGTTTTGAACAGATGATTGAAAGTGCTCAGTTTCAATTGAATCACAAGGTGGTTGCGGTCGAGCCACTAAATAAGAGAGAAGATGTTTACGACATTACCACTGAACCGTGGCATAATTTTTCGCTCTCTGCAGGCGTCTTCGTTCACAACTCTGTCGACGGGGATTCGCCTGCTGCAATGCGATATACGGAGGTTCGTCTTGGCCGCATTGCCGATGAAATGCTCGGCGACCTTGAAAAAAATACAGTTGACTTTATGCCTAATTTTGATGAGTCGCTTCAGGAGCCGCGCATCCTGCCGGCAAAACTTCCAAACCTTCTTGTAAACGGTTCTTCTGGTATAGCGGTTGGCATGGCGACGAACGTTCCTCCGCATAATCTCACAGAAGTCGCCGATGGGATAATCCAATATATTGACAATCCCGACCTTACAGTGGACGAGCTAGTGAAAACCATAAAGGGTCCGGATTTTCCAACCGGCGGCATAGTACACGGCAAGAAGGGAATCAAAAATTACTTCTCAACCGGGCGTGGCAGTATCCAGGTCCGCGCGGTTGCCGATGTGGAAGAAATGAAAGGCGGCAGGAAAGCGATTATAGTGACAGAGTTGCCATACCAGGTGAACAAGAGCACTCTTCTGGAGAATATAGCGCATCTGGTAAACTCCAAGCAGATAGAGAATATCAGCGACATAAGGGATGAATCCGATAGAAAAGGAATGCGCATTGTGCTTGAACTAAAGCGCGATGCAAACGAAGAACTGGTGATGAATCAGTTATATAAACATACCAATTTGCAGGTAACGTTTGGTGTTATATGTCTCGCACTTGTCAACAACATTCCAAAGATTCTCAGTATGCCAGAGCAGCTGCATTACTATGTTGAACACAGGAAAGAAATCGTTACAAGGCGGACAAAGTTTGAACTTGCACGTGCAGAGGAGCGCGCGCATATTGTAGAGGGATTGCGGATTGCGCTTGAGAATCTTGACCAGGTAGTAAAAACAATTAAACAGTCAAAGGACCGTCCGCAGGCGTTTGCTGCGCTCGTTAAGAAATTCAAGTTGACAGAGAAGCAGGGGAACGCAATTCTTGATATGCGTCTGCACCAGCTTACCGGTCTTGAGAGGAAGAATCTTGAAGACGAGTATCTGGAACTTATTAAGACCATAGAAAAACTTCGCTATATCCTTGGTTGCCCCAGTAAGATACTTGAGATAATAAAGAAAGAAGTAACGGAGTTGAAAGAGAGGTACGGAGACAATCGGCGGACAAAAATCCAGGCACACACAATCGAATATGAAGAAGAAGACCTAATCCCAAATACAGAAGTGGTAGTTAGTATTTCTCACAATGGATACATAAAACGCCAGACACTGGATTCCTACCGTGCACAGTTACGAGGCGGCCGCGGAATCAGAGGCACTTCACTCGGAGAGGGTGATTTTGTAGAAGACCTGTTTATAACCACCAATCACTGTTACGTGTTGTTCTTCACAAGTTATGGCCGCGTGCACTGGAAGAAGGTCTATCAAATCCCTGAAGCAAGCAGGCAAGCGAAAGGGAGGGCTATTGCAAACCTGCTTTCTCTTCAGCCAGAAGAAAAAGTGAGTGCTTTGTTTTCAATAAGAGACCTGGATGAACCGGACAGATATCTTCTGATGGTTACTGAAAAAGGCATGGTAAAAAAGACAGCGCTGTTGGAGTACTCAAATCCACGGCACGGTGGAATTATAGCTATACGGCTCAAAAAGGAAGACCATCTGGTTGATGTTAAGCTGACTGATGGGAATGGAGATGTTTTTATCGCGACCCAGCGAGGTATGGCTATCCATTTCAGCGAGGAAGACGTTCGTACTATCGGGAGGGCGAGTCAGGGTGTGAGAGGTATACGGCTTGAGAAGGGAGACCGGGTCATTGGCTGTGAAGTTGTGACTAAAGGGTGGACTGTACTTACAGTAACCGAAAAAGGCATGGGCAAAAGAACGGACGTTTCAAAGTATCGTCTGCAGGGCAGGGGTGGTAAAGGCGTGACAAATCAGAAGATCACCGCGAAAACCGGTAACGTTGTAGTTGTGCGCGCTGTGCGTCCCGAAGACGAAATATTGGTAATTACTGCGAAAGGAGTAGTCAATCGCCAGACGATAAAAGGCATTTCTGTAATAGGTCGCGCAACACAGGGAGTACGTGTTGTGAGACTGGACGCCGGAGACAAAGTCGTGTCGGTTGGAAGGATTGCCGCTGAAGAGGTGTCCGAAGAGAGCAAATGAAGGATTTTGAGGAACTCGCGCATACCGCCGATATGCGAATGCGCGTCTCCGGGCGTGACTTAAAGACACTGTTTATAAATGCGGCACGCGGGATGTATTATTTGGCAGGTGTTCCTCGTAAAGGGAAGGCTGGTAGGGTGGTTTCTGTAGAAGTAGAGGGGCTGGATGAAGTTGACTTGTTAGCACGTTGGTTAAACGAACTGTTGTACCGTTTGAACGTTAAACATACCGTGCTCCATAACATTGACATAAAGACTCTCCTTCCAACCAAACTTCATGCAACAGGCAATCAGTTCCATCTGAAACCAGCTGATGTCCAGGTAGAACTTAAAGCAGCTACCTACCATAATTTGAAAATCACGCGCGAAGGGAAAGTTTTCTCTACTGAAATAATCTTTGATGTTTAGCGTAGCAAAGGACGCATAATAATGAGTACTGAATACGATTTACAGAAGATAGACGATTACCGCTGGCTTATCCCAAAGTCAGGCGGAATGCTTGTGCCAGGACTGATTTTTGCAAGCGAGAACATGCTGCTTCATATAAAGAAGGACAATACTACTCTACAGGTCGCAAATGTTGCACATCTTCCAGGGATTGTTAAATATTCACTTGCAATGCCGGATATCCACTGGGGCTACGGTGCGCCAATCGGTGGTGTAGCCGCAATTGATGCGGAGAGTGGAGTCATTGCGCCTGGCGTTTGCGGGTACGATGTGGACTGTGGAATTCGGCTCCTGCGTAGCAACTTGAAGAAAAAAGATATTGAAGGGAAAGTTCCTGAACTTACCAGAGGGCTATACCAGAACATACCATCCGGCGTTGGCTCGACCGGCAGGATAAAACTTAAAACAGGAGAAGTAAAAGAAGTATTGAAGAACGGTGCGCGATGGGCGGTGGAGCGTGGCTACGGTACACCAGAAGACCTCAAACACACAGAAGAAGAGGGCTGTATGCCACAAGCGAACGCCGAAAAAGTCAGCCAGCGTGCGCTTGAGCGTGGTAGAGAACAGCTTGGGACACTTGGTGCAGGAAACCATTTTATGGAGATTCAGGAAGTCACGGATATTTATGATGAAAAGGTTGCGCAGGCATTTGGTTTGTTCCCGGGCCAGATTACAGTAATGATTCATTGTGGGTCGCGTGGGCTTGGGTATCAGGTCTGCGACGATTATCTGGTCGTGATGGGAAGGGCAGTGCAAAAATATGGAATTACTCTTCCGGACCGCCAGCTTGCGTGTGCTCCATTCAAATCACCAGAAGGGCAGGACTATTTTGGCGCAATGGCAGCAGCAGCGAACTATGCATGGGCAAACCGCCATTGCATAATGCACTGGACAAGAGAGACGTTCATGCAGGTTCTTGGTATGAGCACACGTGACATGGGATTGGAACTTGTATACGATGTCGCGCATAATATAGTGAAACTGGAGGAGCATAAGGTTGACGGCGAATCGCGCCCACTATTGATTCACAGAAAGGGAGCGACGCGCGCTTTCCCTCAGGGCCATCCATCGGTACCAGAGGATTATCAGGAAGTTGGTCAGCCGGTACTTATCCCGGGCACTATGGGCACAGAGTCCTATGTACTGGTTGGCACCCTGCAGGCGATGGATGAAACATGGGGTTCTACCTGCCATGGTGCAGGCCGCGCAATGAGCAGGCACGAAGCACTCCATCGTGAGAGAGGCGAAGCAGTTAGAGACCGGCTTGAGGCAAAAGGGATATCAATTCGTGCTGGCGGATGGAAGTCTGTTGCAGAAGAATCACCCAATGCCTATAAGGATGTCGCAGAGGTCGTAAATGTCTGCCACCAGGCCGGTATTTCAAAAAAAGTTGCAAGAATGAAACCACTTGGCGTAGTGAAAGGATAGATATGCTTGATATTAAAAGAATCAGAGAGAATCCCGAAGAAGCGAGCAAGATACTAAGCAGGCGTGGTGCGAAAGTATCGCTTGACTCCATACTTGAGCTTGATGCAAGACGTAGAGAGATTATAAAAGAGGTTGATGAACTGCGCCACCAGCGGAAAGAACAATCTGATATAGTAGCGCGTGCAAAGAAAGAAGGAAAGAAAGAAAACCAGGAAACGTCCATACTTGAGTCAAGGAATATAGGTAAGCATATAACCGAACTTGAACAGGAATCTCAATCCATAGAAGAGAAATTGAAGGATGAATTGCTCATCCTGCCAAACTTCGTCCACGAAACGACTCCTGACGAAGACCGGGTCATCCGTGAGGGCAGCGAGAAACAGGAATTTGATTTTGAGCCACGGCCGCACTGGGACGTCGGAGAGGCACTTGACATTATTGATATACAACGCGCTGTGCGTATGTCTGAGACGCGTTTTGTTATGTTAAAAGGGCAGGGCGCATTGCTTGAACGCGCACTTGCAAATTTTATGGTTGACCTGCATACGGAGGAGTCCGGGTATACCGAGGTAGCAGTGCCGTATCTGGTAAACCGCACAAGCATTACAGGTACGGGCCAGTTGCCAAAGTTTGAAAACGAACTGTATCGCAGTCGCGACGAGGAACTTTATCTGATTCCAACCGCAGAAGTGCCGCTGGTAAACATCCATCAAGGTGAGACATTATCGGAGGAAATCTTGCCTTTGAAATACGCAGCGCTTACTCCCTGTTTTCGCAGAGAAGCAGGTTCATACGGAAAAGATACGAAAGGTATGATACGTGTTCATCAATTTAATAAAGTGGAACTGGTGAAATTCTCTGTTCCTGAGAATTCATACAAAGAAATGGAGACGCTTTTGGCTGATGCCGAAGAAGTGCTTAAATTATTAGGGCTTTCGTATCGTGTAGTTCTGCTATCAGCAAAAGAAATTGGTTTTGCTGCTGCGAAGACGTATGACCTTGAATGCTGGATGCCTGGCGAGAAGACATGGCGTGAGGTTGCGTCCTGTTCAAACTGTGAGGACTTTCAGGCAAGGCGTCTTGGTATAAAGGTGCGGCGGAAGAAAGGGCTTGAGTATGTCCATACGCTCAACAGTTCCGGTGTTGCCGTAGGCAGGACTCTTGCTGCAGTACTCGAAAATTATCAGAACAAAGACGGCAGCGTAACCGTCCCGGACGTCCTCAGGCCTTATATGAGTGGTCTATCCAGGATAGAAAGATAGCTTAACTTCCAAATTTTAACTTCCAGACAATCCAGATTGCCTCCAGGATAATCCTTAAGCCCATCTTTGATTTTCCATGCCCGCGTTCAACAAAAGTTATGGGAATCTCTTTGATTCTAAATCCTTTCTTCCACGCTTTGTAAGTCATTTCTATCTGGAATGCATAGCCGTTAGAACGGATGCCATCAAGGCCGATACTTTCCAGTACGTTTCTCCCGAAACACTTGAAGCCACCTGTCGGGTCAGCAACAGGTAAACCAGTAATAGTTCTCACGTAGAATGATGCCATTCTACTCAGCAGTAACCTTCTAAACGGCCAGTTAACGACAGCACCACCACGGATGTACCTGGAACCAAGGACCAGGTCATTGTCTTTGATTGCTTCCATGAAGGTTGGCAGGTATTTTGGGTCGTGTGAAAAGTCAGCATCCATCTCAAAGATATAATCAGCGCCGTCTTTCAAAGCACGCTTAAACCCTTCCATATACGCGGTGCCTAAACCGAGTTTTCTTATACGGTGGATTACCTTTACCTGCTCAAACTCCAATGCCAACTTGTCGGCGACCTCACCTGTCCCATCTGGTGAGTTGTCATCAACGATAATAATATGAAAATCTTTCCCCAGCTCAATAATTAACTCAATGAGCCGCTCGATATTTTGTCTTTCGTTATAAGTTGGGATAATAATTGTCGCTTTCATATCTGTATCTGCTGCGATTTTACTAAAAGACATGCCATAGTGTCAACGAATATATATTATATGGCTTGCGTTTTACGTATATGTTTTGATATAATCACGACAATGGAGGGTTCGCCTAATTGGTAGGGCGCCTGACTTGAAATCAGGTGGCCGCGAGGCCGTGGGGGTTCGAGTCCCTCACCCTCCGCAAGTTTGACAGTATACTGTGGGAGAGGTGCGTGAGTGGCCTAAACGGATCGCCTGCTAAGCGATTGTCCTCTGTAAAGGGGGACCGTGGGTTCGAGTCCCACCCTCTCCGCCATTCAGGAAACTGGGGGGAATTGGCGAGAATTCGCCAGCCGATTTTCCCTTTAAATTGGAATTTTTTATCTTTCAAAATGAAGTTCGAGCCGATATTTTTTAGGAATGCTCGGATTTCTTGATTGTCGCTTTGCGACAAAAGAATTTTGGCTTGGCTACTGGCTAAAATCATTTCTTTCATCGGTTCGAGCCAATTATTTCCTTTTTGTTCAAAATCTTTAATTTTCTGCTGAATGTCCAGCTTCTCGTTGAGAAGTTTTTGTTTTTTCTGCTGGTATTCTTCAGGTTCAATACCTTTCCCGCCAATAAACAAATCAAGCAGGTTTTCGGCTTTGGCTTCAATTTCCGTTTTTTTGTTTTGGAGATTTTGAACAAAAACCTTCGTTTCTTTTTTAGCTTGTTCTCGTTCTTTATCAATTTCAGCAAGCATGTTGTTTGCCCAGTCGTCAGGCAAAGAAACCTTTTGAATAATCCCTTTCATCTGTTCAACAAGATTTTCTTCCCTCAAATATTTTTCATTACAGGGTTGCTTTTTCTTGGTGCAACGGTAATAGTGATGTCCTTTTTGTTTCTCGGCAGTTATAAGGCAGTCACAATTTCCGCATTTCATCAATCCCGAAAAAGCAAATTCGTGCTTTCGCTTGCGTTTCTTTTTCCCTCGATTGTTCATTACTTGTTGAACAGAATCAAAAAGTTTCTTGGAAATAATTGGCTCGTGTGTTCCGTCATAAATTTCACCGTTGAAAGAAAACACGCCGTAGTAAATCTGATTTTGAAGCATACGCTGGACACAGGAGACAGAAAGAACATTGCCTTTATAGCTTCTTAGCCCCGCTTGTTCCAATATTATCGCAACAGCTTTTAGCGTATATTCTCCTGTTGCGTAAAGCTCAAATGCTTTTCGCACAAGCGGTGCTTTCTCGCTATCAATATCAATCGCCCTTGTTTTGGGATTATTGGAATAACCAAGCGGGGCAAAGTTTGGCCAAATTCCTTTTCGCAGTTTTGCCCGATGTCCTCGTTTGATATTCTCACTCAAATTGTCGATGTAATACTTGCTTTGGCCAAAGGCAATGTTCAGCATGAATTTTCCTTGAGGCGTGCTGTCAAACCAGAATGTTGGAAATTTCAAATCTTTAATCTTTCCTGTATCCAGCAGGTAAATGATTTTGCCTCCGTCAATTGAGTTTCTTGCCAATCTGTCCGGATGCCAAGCCAAAATTCCGCTGGCCTCGCCAGCGCAAATCCGATCAAGCATTTCGCCGAACACAGTTCGGCCAGGTTCTTTGGCAGTTTTTGCCTCGCTAAGCGAGGCGACGATTTCAAGTTTTTCTTTGGCGGCAAATTCTTTTAGCTCAGCAAGCTGAGCTTCAATACTTAAAACCTGTCTTTCTTCGCTGTCCGTTGATTTTCGAGTGTAGATAAAGTATTTCATTGTATCTCCTTAAAAATTAAAAATGGAAATTCGGGAAGCCTGCTTTTGGCCGGCCCCGCAGTAGTGGGGCAAAGATAAAAAAATCCAATTTAAAGGGAAAATCGGCTGGCGAATTCTCGCCAATTCCCCCCAGTTTCCTGAATGGCGGTGTGCGTTCGAAAAAATTCGAACAGATTTCGCCCAAAATTTGTAACGGGGCGGGTGGAATTCCCCCCAGACCCCCCTTCCGCCCGCCCTGCGGAAGCGACCCTTTCGGATTGAAAAACTGCCAAAGAACCTGTAAAAATATCGGCTCGAACTTCATTTTGGGCCAAAAGCGGGCTTCCCTCATTTTTAAATTTGATAATTTGCTTGACTTCATTATATTTGTTAGTATAATAATGATAGAATTATACATCAACAATATAATGTTATCAAATTATGGAAAATAGTCAAGAAAATAAATTAGGCAAAAAAATTAAATCCTTGCGGACAAAACTGGAGCTTTCACAAGATGAGTTCGCAAGGAAGGCAGATGTTCCCTATACAACACTGACTAAAATTGAAACAGGGGTAATAAAAAAGCCTTCAGTGTTTGTCATGGCTAAAATAGCCAAAGCGCTGAATATCACATTAGATGGCTTATTGAAATAATCCTATGAACAAACAAGAAGCCAAATCACAAATCCAAAAACTCGTTGAGAAATACGAGCGTTTAGCCGAAGCGGGAAAGATAAAGCCCTACAACGAAGCTCAAACAAGAAACGAATTTATTGAGCCGCTTTTTGAATTTCTCGGCTGGGATATGCGAAACCTCGCCACGGAAAATGAAGTAACCACCGAAGAAAATGTTTCGGGCGGCAGGGTTGATTTGGCTTTCCGCCTTGGCAACATCCCCGTTTTCTTTTTGGAAGCCAAAGCAATGAAAGTTGACTTGGACGAATGGAAATGGGCGGAGCAGGCGATCAATTACAGCTGGAATAAAAGCGTAACCTGGGCGGTTTTGACCGATTTTGAAAGCATAAAGATTTTCAACGCTGAAATTCCGCCAAAAAGCATTTCTCAAAATCTTTTTATTGAAATCAGATGTCAAGATTTTATCAATAGATTTGAACAGCTTTGGCTTTTGTCAAAAGAAAGCTTTGAACAAAAAGCACTGTATAAGGAAGCCCAGAAGTGGGGCAAGCTCACCCAAAGGAAACAAGTCGGCAAAAAACTCTTTGAAGATTTGATGTCTTGGCGCATTTTACTGACTAAAGATTTCAAGAAACATAATAATTTGACCGATGAAGAACTGGACGAAGGAGTGCAGAGAATCCTTGACCGCCTTATATTTATCCGCACCGCAGAAGACAGGAAAATCGAGCCGAATGTTTTAATTGGAATTTTGCGAGGCGGTAAAGCAAATCAGTATAGACAAATTGTAAAAGTTTTTCGCGATTTTGACGACGGCTTTAATTCAAAACTTTTCGCTCCTCATTATTGCGAGAAATGGAAAGCCAGCGACAAAGTTATCAGCGAAGTTATAAATGGGCTTTACGAAACAAAAGACGGCTATCGTTATGATTTTTCCGTGATTTCCGCCGATGTTTTAGGCGGAATTTACGAGCAGTATTTGAGTTTTGTGCAGGGACGCAAGGGTGAGGATAAATCAAAATCAAAGCGCAAATCGCAAGGTATTTACTACACACCAAAACACATTGTTGAGTTTATCGTAAAAGAAACTTTGGGCGAGGTTTTAAAGAAAACCAAACCAAAAGAGATTTCCAAAATTAAAGTTCTTGATCCAGCTTGCGGTTCGGGTTCTTTCCTAAACGCCGCTTACGATAAAATTTTGGAAAGCATAGGAAGCCAGTCTCTTTTTACCAAGTTTGATATTCTCAAGGATAATATTTATGGCGTGGATTTGGACGCCCAAGCGGTTGAAATTGCGCAGCTTAACCTTCTTCTGAAAGTCCTTTCACAAAAAACAAAACTGCCGACACTTCAACATAATTTGAGGGTGGGTAATTCGCTTATTGCAGAAGGCGACCCGAAATATAAGCCGTTTAATTTTGAGACCAAGTTCAAAGAAGTTTTAGCACAAGGCGGCTTTGATGTAATTATCGGCAACCCGCCGTATATCAAGGAGTATACTAACCGCACCGCTTTTGACGGCTTGCACGATAGCCATTATTACCAAGGGAAAATGGATATTTGGACGCTCTTTGCATGTCGCGCAATTGATTTACTTAAAGACGGCGGTTATTTCAGTTTTATTGCGCCGAATAACTGGCTCACTAACGCAGGGGCAAGCATTTTTAGAGATAAAATTTTATCAGAAGGACAAATAATAAAATTTGTGGATTTCGGCGATTTTAAGGTTTTCAAAGACGCCGGAATTCAAACAATGATTTTCGTTTTCAAAAAAGGAAAACCAAAGCGAAGTTATCAAACAACCTACGCCAAAGTCGCTGATAAAAATGTCGGCGAAGACGCAATAAAAATGCTATTGCAAACAAACCTTAAAGCTGGTGACGGTGGGATAGCTAAATTTAACGCAACGATAAATCCGAAACATCTACTTGGCAAGAATGTCGTGTTTAGCGAACAATCTCACGAGGAACTTTTGACAAATATTGAATCAAGGAAAAACTTTGAGTTGTCGGCAAAAGAAGTTGCCAATGGAATTCATCCTCACTACGATTTTATTAACAAATCAATAGCCCAAAAGCGCAATAATAAGTTTAAAATTGGTGAAGGAATTTTTGGTCTATCAAACGAAGAGAAAAAAGCCCTGCAATTATCAAAAGAGGAAGAAAAACTGGTTAAACCATACTTCACTACCGAACAGTTGGGGAGATATTACGCGAACCCGAACAACAATCTTTGGCTTATTTACACAGATTCAAAATTTAAAAATCCTAAAGCAATTGCACCATATCCTAACATCAAAACTCATTTGGATAGGTTTAGGGGAGTGATTACTTCTGATAATAAGCCGTATGGCCTACATCGGGCGCGGGATGAGCGGTTCTTTATCGGTGAGAAAATAATTGCATTAAGAAAATGTTCCGGTCGGCCAATATTCACCTACACCGATTTTGACTGTTATGTATCGGCAACATTTTACGTCATAAAAACAGATCGACTCAATCAGAAATATCTAACCGGATTGTTAAACTCCATGCTCGTCAAATACTGGCTCAAGCACAAAGGCAAAATGCAGGGCGATAATTTTCAAATAGATAAAGGGCCGTTGCTCAATATCCCATTACTAAAACCTGACGAAAAGAGCCAAGAGCAAATCGCTCAATTGGTAGATAGAGTTACGAGACTATATCAGGATTTTCGCAACACTTCTGCGAATACGGATAAATGGCATGCGATAAAATCCAAAATTGAAAAAGTCGAGCAACAGATTGACGAGGCAATTTATAAACTTTATGGACTCAACGATGAAGAAATCAAAACAATTGAAGAAAAATAACTTTAACAACATGCAAAAACTATCATCACGAATTAAAGAGGGAACATACGAAAATATTTTTGTAGATTGCCCCTATTGCCAAAAGGAGTTAATTTTTAATCGACTCTCGGATTTACAAACTATTGAAGCGATTTCTGGAAAAGATTTGAAATGTGAAAACTGTGAAAAAATATTTTGGGCGACAAGTGATAGAGTTACATTTGCAAAATACAGATGGTTTTTAGAAGATTTGCCTATTTTGAAGAAACAAAAAAGATATGGGCTATATATTTTCTCGTTGTGCCAAGCGTGCGAAACTTTCATGCACCAAGCAATAATCAATAAATTGATTGATACAAATCCAGCATATAGAGACGAAGAAGGCTATTTTTGTGGCAAAAATAAAGCAGATGCAGAGGATTATAATGAAATTTACAGAGAGTTTTGTAATAAAGAAATTAGTGAAATCACCAAGAACGGATTAAAGGATGGAACACTTTATCAAAAAGCCGCCTTTGATCCATTAAGAAAATTGTTTTTACATATTTTTAATGATGCAAGAAAAAATAAATTGCCAACGTTAAAAAAGCTAAAAGAAGACAAAAGGGCTAAAAGTTTTTGTGTGATTGAAAGAACTGATATTAATCAAACAAGAAATAATATTGTTCATAAAAATGCATATAGACCAGATTTTTGCGATGTGCAAGGATATGATGAATTAATTGATAGTCTATATTGGTTAGGTACATATTTGGAGGTGAAAGACTCTCTTTATTATATTAACCAAAGAATTTGCCGCCAAACCGAGCGTAGCTCGAAGTTCCGCTAAAAGCGGAATGAAAAACTTGAAATCGTCCAATCCGAAAGGATCGCTTCCGCAGGGCGGGCGGAAGGGGGGTCTGGGGGGAATTCCACCCGCCCCGTTACAAATTTTGGGCGAAATCTGTTCGAATTTTTTCGAACGCACACCGCCAATTTTCAGAATTCGGATTTTGGGCGATTTCTGCCTCGCCCCGCCAAAGGCGGGGTTCGGCTTCGGCGAGGATTTTGAAGGGATTTTTAAAGTCGCAAAACAATTTCTGTCCGCTCAAACGGAAGTTCGAACCAATCTTTTTTAGAAAATCCCGACCCTGTTCGGGATTTTCTTGCAAAGCGATAATTTCGGCTTGTTTTATGGTATTTATGAATTTGGCGGCGAGTTCGAACCGATTATTGCTTGTTTGCTCAAAAGCCGTCAGTTTGTCTTTCAAAAGCTGTTTTTGATTGACGAGTTTGTTTTTGGCTTCCCGATATTCGGCGAGGTTTAAGGCATTTTCAAGATAGGCGTTCATCAGTTTTTCCAGCTTCTCGTCAATCGCCTTTATTTCGTTTTCTGTTTTTTGAGCAAAAAAGCGAGATGATTGGGCTTTCTCACTTTTCTCGTTTTCCAATTCATTCAGCATTTTATCAGCCCAATCATCGGGCAAAGAAACTTTTTGTATTGCTTCGTTAATTTGAGATGAAATTTTTTCTTCTCTCGTAAAAACATTTTGCGAGCATTTGTGATTTGGGTTTTTCTTGGTGCAATAGTAATAAACATACTGCTTGCCACTCTTTTTGATTTTTCTATCGGCGGTTATGGTAAAACCACATTCGCCGCAATGGAAAAATCCGCGATAAAGAAAAAATTTCATCTTGTCCGTTTTTTGCGGTTTTGATTTTCTTTTCATCACTTCTTGGCATTCGTCAAAAAG
>Ga0210051_1002151_pt1 | contig 19921 bp, 26 predicted proteins | sample CryGey092014_all_FD_185464 | JGI IMG/M metagenome (GOLD analysis project Ga0210051, IMG submission 185464) | Groundwater microbial communities from aquifer - Crystal Geyser CG23_combo_of_CG06-09_8/20/14_all (SPAdes) (version 2) | ecosystem: Environmental > Aquatic > Deep subsurface > Groundwater... | reverse complement strand
GTATCTGGCATGTTATTTTATTTGAAATTGCAAATTGGAAAGTGCAAATTGAAAATTTTATTTTTCCAATTTTCATTTTTCAATTATTTCACACATTCTTTGACACGTGACGTCCATTGACGCGAGACGCCTGTGCCTCCATGACTAGTTATAATATTTGAAAGTTTTCGGCGGCTTGCATGACTCCGGTTACTTATTTCCGAAAAGTTTATCCAGAGCAGTTTTTGCTTTTTCAACATTCGGCAAATTATTTGAGCGTATAACCCAGCCTTCTTTACTTTCCGGAGCATTTATTTCCACTGCGACAAAAAAATCACAGAAGTTGACCTTTTCCTTTTCAGGCAAAGGTTCCGCGCGTTCTTCAGAACACTGTCCGCTCAGATTCGCATCGTAAAATTTGCAGCCTCTGCAACATCTTAGTTCTGCTCTGCAATAAGGACAGTCGTCCGTCCTTGCAGGTCTGCCCATTATTCCAGTAACTTTTCCACAATTCCAACATCTATGCATAATGAGTATAATAACATTCAACTTCTTTCCTGTCTTGACGAAAAAAACATTCAGCATTATCTTCTTATCATGAGATACAGAATTGCGATTGGAAGTGATCATGGCGGGTTTCCTCTTAAAGAGGTGCTTATCCGTTATCTTCAAAGTCTTGGTCATGAAATAAAAGACTGCGGCTGTTACAGCCCTGCTCCGTATGATTTTCCGATTTCGGCAAGAGCAGTTGCTCACGCCGTCATGACAAAGTCTGTTGACCGAGGAATTGTCATCGATGGAGCCGGTTCGCCTTCTGCGATTGTAGCAAATAAATTTCCTGGAATTAGAGCATCAGTGGTTCACGATGAATTCACGGCAAAAATCAGCAGAGAGCATTCGGACTCGAATGTACTTGCTTTCGGAGTGAAATGCGTCTCTGAAGATTTAGCGAAAACTCTTGTTGAGCTATGGCTAAGGATAGATTTTCTTGGCGGAAAATATCAGAAACGGATCGATATGATAACCGAAGTCGAAAAAGAAACTAAAGATGTTCAACCTAAAAAAAGATTTGTTACTGCTCGGGATATCGAAGCCAATCAGAAAATAGAATTAGGGCCGGATGTTTTGCTCACTCCTCTCGCTCAAGAACTTTTTAAGAGCAAATCAAAGTAAGTTTGATACTTTCTATTTTCGGTTCCTTGTCGAAAGGATACCTTGCGTAAATTTTAAAACTTCCCTTCTGATTCGGCAGAAAAAATACTCCGCTAGCTCCCTCGGAAAAAGTTCCAGCATCTTGAGGCACTACAATCCACTCCGCATCACTCGTCACCGAAAATGTCGAATCTTTGTCTATTAAAATTGCCGCGCATTTAATTTCAGGGCCCTTAGATTTATACTCAGTCTCCGAAATTCGCTCAACATCGCCTTCAAACGCTATAGCTAGGCTCTGCGCAATAGCTAAAGTTGCTGAATCAACAGCAGTACCTTCCTCTTTATTTTCTGAAACATTTGTAGTGCGTTGATTATCAGCCGTATTTCCGCAAGCTGAAATAAAAACCATTGCAATAGAAAATAATAACAGCCGTATAAAAATTGACATTACCATTCACCTCATAATAACTTTATTCCTATCTTTCTTTCAGTCCAGTTTCTTCTCTTGTCAAATATCATGAAGTTGTATAATCAAAACATTATGAAAAGATCAAATATTAAATTCGGCATGATGAACCATCCTGCAAAGGATACTATTGCCGAAATATACAAAGCGGCCGAACTTGGATTCGATTACATCGATCTTACTCTTGAACCGCCGTGTGCGGGCACGGAAAGATTTAATTTTAAAGAAGTCAAGAAAGCAATTGATATAAACGGGCTCGGGATCGTAGGCCACACAGGGTGGCACTTGAATGCCGAAGCCGCATATCCGGAGGTACGTAAAGGTGTCGGTGATTCCATGTTATGGGCGGCAAAAGAATTTTCTAAGCTAGGCGCCAAATACTTTACTTATCACATTCGAGGCATGGCGGCGCGTTATATCGGGCTGAAGCATTCCATAAAATCTCAAGTTGAAGTACTAAAACGAGTCTCGGATAAATCAAATAAAATGGGTATAAAGCTCGTTATAGAGCATGTTACCGGCTACAAAGATCAATTTGAAATTCTAGATAATTTTTTCAAAAAAATTCCCAAACTGGGATTTCATCTTGATGTAGGTCACGCAAATATATCGGGCTCGAATAAAAATATGACTCCAGAATTTTTAAGTCGTTATGGCCGCAGATTAACTCATGTTCATTTTTCAGATAACAGAGGCCGCACTGACGATCATCTTCCACTTGGTGTCGGCAATATCGATTGGAAAAAGATCACAGATTCTTTGAAGCGAATAGATTATTGCGGAACAATTACGCTCGAGGTTTTTTCCGAGGACGATGACTATGTAAAACTCAGTCTTAAAAAAGCGCGAACTTGGTTTTCAGAATAGATTAACCTCCGAACTCATGAAAGTCGCATTTTTGAAACATTTATTAAGCTAACAAAAAAGAAGCCAGCCTCTTCAACCATTCCTCATCGTAAGTAAACTTTGAAACCGTGTTCTTTATCGTGACGCAAATCATTTCAGGTTTAAGAAGAGGCACTTTGCTTCCTTCAATTCGAATTCTAGCGTATCGATTAGTGAAGACTATAATTGAGCGCAGATCGTCAACTGCAAATTCTCCTTCTTGCATCTTCCTTTTGACCACATCGAGATGATATTCGTTTTGAGGAACAGGATTCTTAATTTTATTTTCTGTCTTCTTGCCTTTATATTCTTTGACCTGATCTAAATAATCATCATCTGCTTTTCCGGAAAGCGTTCCGCTGTATGCCTTTGTTTCAATAACAAAAATTCCATTCGGCCCCAAAACAATATGATCGTTCTGAGCTTTAGAAGTTCCGGCTTTAATAGTCACATCGTTCATTATCATGTAAGTGTCAGGAAGCCCTGACTTCAGCATTTCAGTGACTGTTGCCTCCCCTGCCGCGCCATACTGAAATCTGCCTATATTCGCTGTATTGTCGCTTCGCTTAAAGTAATGCGAAATCCCTAGGAAAAAAGCTACGCCGCCTACAATTGCAATCCCCCAAGAATTGTAAAAAAAACCTATTGCCAATCCAAAAAGCGACGCGCCGACTCCGAAATACAATTCGTATTTCCAAATCCCTCCAAGCACGGAACTTTCTTTTTCAAGAGAGCCTACTACATTCTTCAATGTAGTTTCTTCAGTAATAATTCTCGCCACGTATTTATTCTACAATCAATAAATGTTGAGTAAAATATTTTTACTTTTCTTTTTTGAAGTCACTGGGATAAATAAGCTTCCCCCAAAAACTGAACGCTATTTTCACCTTTGTAAGTTAATATAATCGTTTTGGAAATGATAGAAGGCGACATATAGTTTTTAAACTGTATGGCTCCGCGATATTATTTTTGATTAACGCTTAAGTTCAGCGGTGCAGGGCTTTATCCGCATCCGCCGGAACGATTTGTTATGCCTTCTTTTCCCTCTTTTTCCAATAGTTGGGTTCTCTGTTGAGATGCATCACGGCGATTATAAAGACCTCTTCATCTGTAATTTGGTATATTACCCCGTAAGGGAAGCGATTTGTCAAACATCTTCTGGTATTTGCAGAAAGCGGAGCCCAAGCACGAGGGAACGAAAGGATATTTTGAATTACCAAGTAGACTTCTTTTGTAAATTCCAATCCGAGACCATTTTGGCACTCGTAATAATATGTGATAGCTTCATTTAACTCCTTTTCAGCATCGGGATGGAAAGAATAATTCAAGAGATTTATCTGCTAAGTATTTTCTTAAATACTTCATCACCTGGTATTGTTTTTACTTTGCCACTTTTTATTTCTTCAACCCTTTTTTCTGCCTCTACTGCCCACAATTTGTCTATTTCTTTTTGAACAGGATGGAGGCTTCTGAGAAGTTTATCTACAAGTTGCGTTTTTATCTCAACTGGTAATGAAACTGCTTCGTCAAAAAGTTCAGTACTCTTTATCATGTTTACCTCCACATATATTATTGGTTATTATAACATACCCTCTTTCAACGGTTGTAGATATATCTTTTTGCATGGCCTAACGATAAAGCTCAGCATCGAACGAATGATATCGACTGAAATTTCGTCAATGTCCAAAGGAATTTCTAATTTTTCGATATTAATCTTTGATAGATTATATCCAAATTTATTAACTAATAATTTTAATAATTTTTTAAACATTCTTAATTCCATCCGGCGACAACAAAATATAAATAAAAAACCGCAAGACCGCCAGTGATATTTTTATTATTATTCACTCATGGGAATTACCAAGGAAATACTTTCTATTCTTATAGAATTATCTCGTTCCAATAGATTTAAAAGCGGCAGTTCGGTTATAGAACTTGGAGCTCAGGATATCCATGTTTCAGACAAAGAATACTCACACATAATGAAGAAAATCGTCACGAAAAATAAAATGAATTTAGATAAGACAGCGGCGCAATTTTATAATGCATTGGGAATTAAAAAATATGTATGCATCGACTTGAATGGTAAAAATAGAGCTTTGCCTTTGGATCTGTCTTTACCTATAGATACAGCTTCAATTGACGGATTGCCATTCGAACTCGTAACCGATTTTGGAACAATCGAACATCTCTTCAATCCTGCAGAAGCATTCAAGACGATGCACGATCTCTGTGCCGAAGGCGGATTGATGCTTCACCAACTTCCATTTCAGGGGCAAGTTGATCACGGCTTCTACAGCTTTCATCCAACACTCTTTGTCGATATGGCCGTCTCAAATGGATATTCAATCGAATATTTTTACATCATAGATGATGAAAAAGGGAAAGTTGCTGATTTTGATTACGACAAGCTACCCGATTTTTCAGGCTGTAGGTCACAAGATATATCTCTCTTCATAGCCTTACAGAAGAGACGATCAGGAAGTTTTATTCCTCCGTACCAAAACTTCTTTGCATCATCAATGATAACCGGTCATCAAAAAACGTACGATGATCAGAGATTAATTGAAACCGCCCGTCGTCGAACTAAATATTTCGAGAAGAAAATGGGTTCCGCTCCAAAAAGCATAGCATGGCGAATGCGCGACAGAATTTCAAAAATATTCTTCTCAATCGGCGAGTTTATTAGTCCGCGCAACAGGAAATAATGTAACCGTTCACCGTTCAGCATTGAACGATTACAAGATATAAATAGCAACTTTCTTTTTACTTTTCTTCTCTAATATACTATCCTTTTTCTATGAACTGTCCAATTGCACGTGAAGGTAGAGGGTATGTCGGAGCCGCGCTGGCGGCAGGGTTGGGGCTTTTACTTTTCGGCGGCAGTAATGCTCGAAAAATCGGATATTCTGCGCTGGGAATTGCCGGAGGGCTTATGTGGTTCTTCCGTGATCCGGACCGCTACATCTTCAAATTCGAAAATGGGATTCTTGCTCCGGCCGACGGACATGTAATCCGAATCGATAAAGTTGAGATGCCTGAATATTTTGCCGCGCCTGTTCGGCGAGTCTCAATATTCATGAGTCTCTTCGATTGCCACATAAACCGCGCTCCTGTCTCAGGAACTGTAATCGACAAAAAACCTTCTGAAGGAGGTTTCCTTGCCGCTTGGGACAATCGAGCATCTGAAGAGAACCGCAGAACGACCATGATGATCGATGGAGTTCCAAAATGCGCGATGAGACAGATTTCAGGGTTCGTTGCGCGGCAAATCGTCACCAACCCTGAAATTGGAGATCAAATCGAACAAGGCGAAAAAATTGGAATGATCAAATTCGGATCGAGAGTTGACGTCTTCTTCCCGCTTGAACTTCGGGTGATGGTCAATATAGGCGACAGAACTATTGCAGGATACACCCCAGTCGCTGAAGTTGCCGAATGCGATGAATGATCAGCAAGAAGAAGTAAATAGCAAAAAAAGATTCAGATTTAAGCTCTCGCATGAAGAACGTGAAAAAAAACGGCGTCTTCATTTTGAAGGAGTCAAAAAAGGAATTTTTATTTTTCCTACCTTCATAACTTTGGCTAATTTCAGCCTTGGGTTCATGTCCATAATCTATTCGCTGGAGAAGCTCTTTATCTCGGCAAGCTACCTTATCATCATTGCAATGATTGCCGACCTTATGGACGGCGCAATAGCGCGCATGACGAGAACAGAATCCAAATTTGGAGCGCAACTCGATTCGCTTGCGGATGTAGTCTCGTTCGGGTGCGCGCCGGCAATACTCCTATATCAGCGCTTCGGGCTCTCAGCTCATCCACTCTGGATATTTCCGCTTTTTTATGCAATAGCAGGAGCATTAAGACTGGCTAGATACAACGTCATCGATTCTGAAACTGGAGCTAAAGATTTTCGAGGAACTCCTATTCCGGCTCCGGCAGGAGTTATAGCCGGGCTTGTGCTCGGTCTTGAAAAACTTAAAGGCAATCTCAGTCCTTTTGTAGTCATTGTTCTGGTATTTCTTCTCTCTTATCTCATGATCTCAAACATAAGGTATCCTCACTTCCGCGCAATATTGAAGCCTGAGCGGCCTCATCCTTTCCGTTCGCTGGTCATTATGCTCTTGGTTGTAGTACTGCTCTTGACTCACTTCGTTGGAACATGGCTTATACTCGGAGCACTGTATTATCTTTCAGGGCCATTCATCGGATTTAAACAAAGGCGAAAGGAATTAGCCGGACAAGCCGACAGCGGTTATCAGGACCCGCTCGAACTGTCATTTTCAGATTCGCCGGTAGACGAAAAAAAGTCCGACGACTGAAATTAAAAAAGCTATTGGAACCTGAGCGACAAGAATCAATCCAAGATCAGACCAAGGCGCCGCAATCCAAATTCCAATCACAATCCAAAGCCAACCGCAAAGAGCATGCAGTCTTTTCCAATTAGCTTCAGACTCCAATGCCTTTCTCAAGCGCAATCCATAAATCGAATTATATTTCGGATAACCATTGAGCCACGCCGTGCCCAATGCTATGCAGAACAAAGCAACCTCAAATAAAAATAAACGCAGTTCCCAAGAGATCGTCATATACCCCTCGCTATAAGATGAAGAAAAATAAATAAAATCAAAAGAGCAAAAGCTCCGGATAAAAATAAATTAAAATTGAGAACTAAAAAAATAAAAAAGAGAATGATACCGAAAAAAAGGATAAGACCTGCTGTACCAATATAGTTGTTCATATCGGCAAAATCGGTTTTAAGAGGCGGTAAGCGCGCCCTGGCAATGACGACCTGATCTCTTCATAAAGTATCGAATAATCTATTTTACCTGAAATCAAGCGAGCAAATATATCGTTCACAATCTTAGAACGAACTCCCAAAATATACGTCGCAACAGGATAACGGAAAAATATTGAGGCAAGTTTTCCGGCGAACTCAAAATTTCGAGCAATAGTTCTTTCAATCTCTTCAGTATAGCCGTGATCCGAGTTAAGAACTCCATTCAAAAACTCATTGATAAATTCAGAAGCCGTTTTTCCCGACCGTATTGCGTAGGATATTCCCTCGCCTGACAGAGGATCAACAAGTCCTCCTGCATCTCCAACAAGAAAAACACCGTTCTCTGCCAGCGGTTGCATCTTCTCCCAATATGGCAACGGAGCAGAGCGAATCGAAATTCCGTTCGGATTTCTTACGCATTCATGACGGCGTATTAAATCATCGAGATGTTTCCTTGCATCCGGAAATTTATTTTCGACTGTTCCTACTCCGATAGAAAAAGAATTTTGTTTCGGAAAAACCCAGCCATATCCCTTCGGAACAACTCCAAAATCGAATATCGCTAGTTTCTGCCATTTCTCCAACATCTCTTTCCGAGGCAGCACTTCCGCTTCCATTGCAATTCCAAGTTTCATTTTATTTCTCAATCCTACAACTCTTGCAGTAGGGCTCAAAGCGCCGTCTGCGCCGATAACAGAAGAAGATTCAAAATTACCGGCAGTTGTCTCAACCAAATATCTTCCATTTGATTTCATAATTTTATTCAATCTAGCATTTTCCGCAAAAACCGCACCGGCTTCTTTTGCTTTCATCGCAAGCAGATGATCGAATTTCGGGCGTCTAATCATGCTGACATTCAAACCTTTCGGCTCAAGCCGTTTCAAAATTTTCCCTCGAAAAACGCAAAGAGTAGAAGTCACCTTTGTTTCAATCACTGAGCTTATATCGAAATCGAGAAATTTTTCGACGTTTCCGGTCAGTCCTCCGCCGCAAGCTTTTTCACGGGGAAATTTTGCCTGATCGATCAAAAGAACTGTACGGTTCAATTGACAAAGCCTGCGAGCTGCAGAACTCCCGGCAGGTCCTGCTCCGACAACTATCGCATCAAATTTTTTGTTATTCATTAGTCACCATGCTCATGCAAATTTCGCAATGAGCTCTTCCACATCTTCTCTTAGAGTTCCAGTCATATCATCTCGTATAGAACTTATCACTGCAACATACTTTGCTCCGGCAGAAAGGCACATTTTAAAATTTTCGGAATTTATTCCTCCAACCGCAACAATCGGCGGAATATCGCGTTCATCGAGCCTCTCCCTGAGAAACTCAATTATCTCTCTCAAGAGTTCCGTCCCTACAACCGGAGCAGCATCAGATTTGGAAGATGTCGGAAATATAGGACCAATAGAAATATAATCCGGTTTTTCTTTTGCGCATCGAAGAGCCTCTTCTTTGTTATGAGTCGATAAGCCTATAACCGAATAATCCCCTAAAATCTTTCTGGCATCTTTGAAAGGAAAATCAGTCTGACCTAAATGAACTCCGGTATTAGCGGCCAATGCGGCATCGACTCGATTATTCAAAATCAAAGTCGTACCTGAAGTTGAAACTTCCGACGCCATAATTTTTGCAGATTCCAATAGCTCTCTGATATTTTCTCCCCGCAGTTGAATCATCTTTACTCCGGCTGAAATTATTTTTCGAACCGTAAAGAGATTATTAATCACATCACGAGGATGAATTATCGGATAGATTCTAACCATCTTTCCACATATCCGGTATCTATTTTTCCTTCAGCAAAGTTTTTATCTTCGATAAATCTCTTATGAAAATCAACTGTCGTTGGCAATCCTTCAATCGTCAATTCCGAAAGCGCGCGTTTCATTCTTATCAATGCTTCCTTGCGGTCTGCTCCTTTTACGATGAGCTTCATAAGCAAAGAATCATAATGAGTCGGAACTCGATATCCCTGATAAATATGCGTATCAACCCTTACGCCAGGTCCGCCTGGAATATGCAACGTAGAGATTGTTCCAGCTTGAGGGCAAAAGTTGCGGCGATAATCCTCAGCATTAATTCTGCATTCAATCGCATGTCCGTCAAAATTTTCAATGCTATCCAAAAACATCTCCTCGCCTCGCGCAAGTCTAATTTGCAGTTTTACAAGATCCACGTTAGTAACCATCTCAGTCACCGGATGTTCAACCTGAATTCTCGTATTCATTTCCAAAAAGAAAAATTCTCCGGAAGGAAGAAGCAAGAATTCAACCGTTCCGACCGTTGTGTAGTTTACTGCCTTCGCCGCGTTGACAGCCGCAGAGCCCATTCTTTTACGCAGTTCAAGCGAAACCGCCGGAGAAGGCGACTCCTCAATAAGCTTTTGATGTCTTCTTTGAGAAGAACAGTCCCGCTCACCGAAATGAATTACTTTTCCATTCACATCGCCTGCGATTTGAATCTCAACATGTCTCGCATTCTCAAGATAGCGTTCAAGATAAACCTCATTTGAACCAAAAGCGGCAAGCGCTTCAGTGCGCGCCTTTGAAATAGCCTGCTCTAATTCATTTGTATCTTTTACTATTCTCATTCCTTTTCCGCCGCCGCCTGCCGCGGCTTTCACCAACAGAGGCATTCCCAAACGTTCCGGCAGATTAAGAAGATCAGCTTCTCCATTCAGCAAAGCTCCAGGCACAACAGGACCCCCCGCCTCTTGCATCAGCCTTCTTGCTTCAATCTTGTTTCCCATAGAGGCAATCGCAGAAGCAGACGGCCCGACAAAAATAAAACCGCTCTTCTCTACTAATTCGGCAAAGCGTTCGTTTTCGGCTAAAAAACCATAACCAGGATGAATCGCATCGGCGCCCGTAATTTTCGCTGCGGAAAGAATTGCAGGAATATTCAGATATGAGTCGCGCGCCGGTCCTGGCCCGATGCAGACGCTCTCATCAGAAAGCCTGACGTGCATAGAATCGGAATCCACATCAGAATAAACAGCAATGCTCTCAATTCCCAATTCCCTGCAAGCTCGTATTATTCTTACAGCAATTTCTCCTCTGTTCGCAATCAATACTCTCTTGAAATTCGACATCATAAAACTGACTCGGAAACAATTTTCATTAGGGCCTGCCCGTATTCAACACCCATTCCAGCCTCTACAAATAACTCTTCTATCGTTCCCGAAATCGGAGCGTTCACCGCATATTTTACGTCCATGACTCGGAGCTCGCCTAACGGTGCTCCTGCTTTAACTTTTTCACCGGCTGATGCTTTCGTCAAAAATATCCCCACTCTCGGAGAAGTCACAATCACCTTGCCTTCGTCGATAACTTCTCCCCGCTCAGATTGTGAAGGCTTCTTGTTCAGAGCACGTTCTATCGCAACAAAATTCTGCCCATCCATAAGTTCAAGTTCTCCGAGCTCACGCGTCTCCATCAAATCAACCAGAGATTCCAATCGCTTTAAATCGAACTTCATTCTATTTTTTCTCCCCTTATCACATACTTCAAAATAAATGCCGATACCGGCACTCCTAGCAATAGCCCCCAAACTCCGAATAAATGCTCGCCAATAAGAAGAATAACCAATACCACAATTGGATGCAGATTCATGTGATGACCATAAATTAAAGGATTGAGAGCATAAGTTTCTACCGTGTGGACAATCAGAATTACAATGACAAGCAAAAATATTTTTATGATGCCGCCGGCTTTAAATGCAAGTATAGCTGCAGGCAAACTTGAAAGTATCACTCCGAGTACAGGAATGTAAGAGCAAAAGAAAACGATTGTAGAAAGCAGAGCTATTGATTTCAAGCCGATGATCCAAAATCCAATCGCGGTCAAAACAGCATTTACAATTGCAATACCCGATTGAGCCTCAAAAGCGCGGCCTAGAACCGTTCCAAAGGCTTTTAAGCTTGGAGCAATCTCCGCGTAAATTTTTTCAGTTTTTCCTTCCGAAAATGATTGTGCCGCCAAAATTAGGTTTGGAAGGTCCCAAAGAATAATGAAGGAAAGGATTAATGCCAGAGCAAAATGAAATCCTATAACTGCCAAATGATTAATAAAACTCTTCACGGCATTGACAATTACAGGGACAAAATCTTCTACGGCATTGTCAATTTTTATTAGAAGTTCATTATAGAGATCTGAATTTTTGAACGAAGCAAAAGATTCAGGATCGAGAAGTGGCTGGAGAGTTTTATCGAGATAATGTCTCGTTTCACGCCTAACAATCGATTGCTCTGCTGTATCAGTTTCAACAGCAATCGAAGGCTCCATCTTCAAATGTCTATGATTCTGACTTTCGGTAATTGCCTCTAATTCTGCTTCGCGCCGCACTTGCTCCGCCAGAAAATCTTTTGCCAGATTTCGAGTTTCGCTGAAAACTCTCGGAATAACTGCGCCTGAAAATCCTACTATCGCTAATAAAAATAAAACATATATTATTACAAGATTCAATCGGCGGTATTTTAGGCGATAAGCCATCAATTTCAGTAATGTATTTCCTATGTATGTAAGAATAAAAGTTAGAAAAATTATAGCGAAAAGTTTGCTAAGCAATATTAGAATGCCAATCAGGACTATCCAGATAGCAGTCTTCTGAATCTTTACTCCAATATCTTCCTTCAAATTATTTCTCCTTGGAACCCTGAATATAATAAACCTTGGAATATACTCCAGTCGAGAATTTTATTGAATCACTCCTCCTCCAAGCACTAAATCGCCATCGTAAAAGACACAGGCTTGTCCAGGAGTGACATTTTCCTGAAGCTCATCAAAAATCACTTTTGCTGTATCTTCATCCGCAATAATTATTTCCGCCCAAGATCCTTTATGTTGAGACCGTATCTTCACAACGGCTCTGAATTTTTTTTTAGCCGCACGCATAACGAGCTTCGATACTGAAAGCTCTTTTGAAATAGGTCTATTACCAACTCTAATACTATTTTCAGAGGCGTTAAGCTCAATTACATATTTGTCTTGATAATCTCTTAGCCCTAATCCTTTTCTCTGACCTACCGTAATTTTTCCTATTCCATTATGTCTGCCAATAATGATCCCGGTTTCGTCCAAAATATCTCCCGGCATCAAAGCAGAAGGAGCGAAGCGTTCAAAAACTTTTGTAAAATCTTTATTCGGAGCGAAACAAATCTCCATGGAATCTTTACTGTCCTTCGACTCCAAATAATATTTTTTTGCAAGCTCTCTAACCTCATCCTTCGTAAGTTCTCCAAGCGGAAATATTGTTTTACGCAGAACTTCTGAAGAAAGTCTGTATAGAAAATATGACTGGTCGCGCTTCTTATCTCGAGCTGAAAAGAGCATTCCATCATTGCATAAAGCATAATGGCCGGTAGCAATCATCTCCGCGCCTTTTTCCCGAGCCTTTTCAAACATCATTCCAAACTTCATCTCTTCATTGCAATCACAGCACGGATTCGGAGTCTTGCCCGACGCATAAGTCAGAGCAGTAGGAGCAAGAACTTTTTCTTCAAACTCTTTTTCCAATTCAAATATGTAATGTTTGATTCCATATTTTTTGCAAAGCCTTGACGCCGACATTACAGCGGCTCTAGAACAGCATGAGCCTTCCCATAAATCAAAACATTCATCATTCAAATGGCGCATCGTAACGCCTATAAGATCGTGTCCCGCTTCTTTCAAAAGCATCAGTGCTACAGACGAATCCACTCCGCCCGAAAGCGCTACTGCAATCTTTGCCATATTTTTCCTCTTTCATCAAATTGTAGAAATCAGTTTAACATGATACTATTATATCAAGAAATTTTTAAGGCGGTTTAATGTTCAGATATCTTTATGTAAGTCACGGGAATGCGGGGCATGGAAATACAAGAACCGATTTTGACGCAGTAGGCTCGATTGCTTTGATGTGGCGAAGCGCTTTGCTGAAAGGATTGCAGAAGGGCGAAGATTTCGAAGTTTCAATGATCGATTATTATTCGCGCGGCATTGAGCAATTGCTCAATTTTCACGATGCAACAATTCTTCTCGCTGATGTGCCTCCAGAGGCTCTGGCGCGCTCAGACGAACCAGATAAGATCACTGCTCTTTCTGCTGCGCTCTTGAAACTTAAAGCGCAAAATGTTCTCTTGAATTTCATAGATCATCACGCTCACGATTATTCGACCGGCAAAAGATTTCTTCAATACGTCGAAGACGGACTGCTGGAGAGCGCTTATATTTCGTTCATGGATGCCGAGACGGATAGAATCAAACCTCTAATTGAAAAACGCTCTGCGGCGGAAATGGTTTTAAATTTTTTGGAGAATAGATATGAGCAGGCGGCTGACGATATCATGCGCACAATAGCCGCTTATTCTCACGATCAGGATTTCGGCATCAGAAAAATTCACGAAGCAAACCGCATCTCGGCTGTAATAGGTTCAGACTTTCCTCCGTTGGAACTTGCAGGAATGCTGGCGCATGGAACGCTATGGAACGAAAAACTGGAAAATGTTTATCAATATCAGCAAGCCAGACAACGGCAAGCTATTCTCAAATTAAAATATGTGCGGAAAAAATGGCGGCAAAGAGACGGGCGAGAAGTTCCCGTAGTTTACGCGCTAATGCCGCAAGGCGATGCTTTGAAGGTCTCGCCGGCCGGAATGCACTGCATAAAAGCCATGGGTGCTGGAGTTGCCGTGCTCGTTCAGAGATATGCCTTCATCTCTCTAAGAATTCCACCCGAGGAAAATCAATTTCACGCAGGCGAAATATGCCGAGCGCTCGGCGGAGGCGGACATCAAGGGGCCGCTTCAGCAGGAGGACGCAACGGTTATTTTCCATATAAGCAAGCTAATGAATCCAATTTTTTTGATGTGGTTAATTCGCTTGATCCTATCCTCTCCCGCGCCGCCGGCGTCTATTCAGTCTGAATATCGTGATCGAAAAAGGCATCAAAGTAATTAATTGCATAACTAATTCTCCCGGAGAAATTTCAGGAGTAAAAAAAGGCGATTCGATCATCAGCGTTGACGGAAAGAGAGTTAGTGATTGTTTGGATTTTTTATATTATTCAGCCGAGCCTGAATTCGAACTGGAAATTCTGCGCCGCGAAAAAAAGAAATGTATCTTCGTATCACGAGATGAAAATGAGCCGCATGGAATTATTGTTGAGGACCCTCCTATCAGAAAATGTGCAAATAATTGTTTCTTCTGCTATGTGAAGCAGACACCGCCTAAACGCAAATTTAGAAAAGGGCTGTCCATCCGCGATGATGACTACAGGCATTCTTTTTTATACGGACATTATGTCACTCTCACAAATATTTCTAAAAGCGACATCGAAAGAATTAAATCGCTCAAACTTTCTCCGCTTTATGTCAGCGTTCATTCCGCCGCTTCGGCTGTAAGAAAGAAACTGTTTGGCCGCGACGTTGGAGCGATAATGCCGCTTCTTAAAGAACTGACAGACGCCGGAATAGAACTTCACGCGCAGATCGTACTTATAAAAGGAGTGAATGACGGCGAAGAATTAAAAAATACTCTGAATGAACTCTATTCACTGTATCCTAAAGTAAAAACCGTAGCAGTAGTTCCAGTCGGACTAACAAACTGGCATCATCCTGAAATAGCGCCTTGGAGAAACGAAGATGCAGAAGAAGCTCTGATCGAAATTATTAAATTCGGCTCGGATTATCCGAAATCATTTGTTCAGGCCGCAGACGAATGGTTCTGCATGACAAGAATTAATCCTCCTCCCGCAAATTATTACGGCAGGATGGAGGTTGAAGAGAACGGAGTTGGAATGATAAGAAGAATGCTGGACGAATGGAAAAAAATTAAATTGCCAAAAAAAATAAAACCTAAATCTTGTCTGATTGTCACAGGACTTTCACCTAAACCTTTCATTGATAAAATTGTTGCAATTCTTTCAAAAATACAAGGTCTTGATATAGAACTATCTGCAGTCGAGAATAAAACCTTCGGGCGTATTACAACCGTGACCGGTCTTCTTTCATGGCGCGACATTCGGCAAACTATTTTAGAAACCGAAAAGGATATTGTTTTTATTCCGGACGTAATGCTGAATTCCAAAAAAAAATTTCTCGACGACATTTCGTTGGAAAGGGCAAGAAAAGAAAGTGGGAAGAATATCCAAGCCGTATCGTCAAGTGCTGAAGGATTTAGAGAGATAATCAAAAGTCGTGATAAGTGATGCATAATATTGAAGCAAGAGTAGCGCCGTTAGTCATTCGTACGTAATCGGGTATCTAGGACTTAACTTGGGGGTATCAGAATGGATTTCTGTTTTCACAAAAACAGTAAACTTATAAGTCTTCATTTATATACTTCTTTGCGATGAACAACCCTCAATATCAGTATATTATTATCAGCCAATATAGAATAAATAACTCTATAATCTCCACTTCTGTATGAAAACAAACCTTTAAAATTGCCAACCAATTCTTTTCCTTTTTCAGGAAATAGAGAAAGTTCTTTTTCGATCTTATTTAAAAGCCTTTTGCATTGTTTCTTGTCAATTTTATTCAAATCTTTTGTAACTGACTTTTTATAATTAATTTTATAAGCCAAGATTTTTTCTCATCTCTTTTGAAGAAATTATCTTATCATCTTTGTCATTAAATCTGTCTATAGCGATTTGATAATCAGCATATTCGTTTAGATAATTTTCAATCGCTTTTTTTATGACAAAAGTTTTGGGTCGTTCTAAATCCCTACATAATTTATTCAAAGGAATCGCTATTTCATCTGGAATTCTTACTGATAATGTTTGTGGCATATTAATCCTCCTATAATATTTGTAATATAAATATATCTTTGTATTAATATTTTGTCTACTGTAACTCTGATGTCAGAGTAATGCGTCAAAACGTGTTGTTGAAAAAACTATGCAATAACTTTTCGGCGGAGAGGGCAGGATTCTCGGAATTTTCTTCAACCGATTTCAAAGATTCTTGATATGCAGAAGAATTTTTTATGCGAGAATTTAATTCATAACGAACTGTTTCCTCAAATTCAAAACGCCGCCGCCTTGAAAAATGATTTTTTCTGCTGTCTGACGACTCGATATAATTTTCGTGTTCATCTATCAATTTAGACAGATCGTAAATACCTTCTCCATTTCGAGCAGAAACTGAAATTATCTTTGGCGACCATCCACAGGTTTTATCGGGCAGAGTCAATTGCAGAGCAGAAGCTGTTCTGTCTGCGGCTCCTAGATCAGACTTATTTACGCAATGAATATCTGCAATCTCCATCATGCCTGCTTTCAATGCCTGAATGCTGTCTCCTGTATTCGGAGTTGAAACCACAATTGTCGTATCTGCAATTTCAGAGATTGACACGTCGTTCTGTCCTGCTCCAATAGTCTCAATATGCACCTCATCAAAACCACATGCAGTAAGAAATCTCGATATTCTCAATACCGATGGTGAAAGCCCTCCTGCAACGTTTTTCGATGCAACGGAGCGAATAAACACGTTCTCATCGAGCGCTAATTCCTCCATTCGAATTCGATCGCCAAGTACCGCTCCGCCCGTCCTATAACTCGACGGATCGACTGCTACAATTCCAATTCTCATATCAGGAAATGATTCTCTTCTCTGCCGCACAATTGCAGAAATCAAGCTGGATTTTCCCGCGCCAGGCGCGCCCGTCCATCCAATAATTCTCGGTTCAATCATCGGTGCTCGCGAAAGCAATTTTATTCCTTCAGGCGATAGTCTTTCAACTTCACTCACCGCACGCGCAAATTCAGAGCGTGAAGCGAATTTCAAAATATTAGAATGTTCATTCATTAAAAACTCTAATCAAGAATTTGAAGTTCCTTTTTCTTTAGAATGTTTTTCGGACGCAAATCTTCTGAACGCCTCGACAATCTCGGAAAGAGAAGAACCTGAGCTAAATACCTTCTTGATGCCCAGCTCTTCCAGTTTAGCGATGTCATCATCAGGAATGGTGCCGCCTCCGATCACTGGAATATCTGGCCTGCCTAATATTTTAATTTCGGATAGCACTTTCGGAAAGAGTTCCATGTGAGCGCCTGAAAGACACGACAAACCTACAAGGTCGACATCTTCGTCCACTGCCACAGCCGCAATCTTTTCCGGAGTCTGACGAATGCCTGTGTAAACAACCTCCATGCCTGCGTCTCGCAATGCTCGTACGATAACGTGCGCGCCGCGATCATGGCCGTCAAGTCCAGGCTTAGCTACAAGTATTTTGTAATGTCGTTCTTCCATATTTGAAATATACAATCAAATGCAGTTTTACTCAATACGGATTCTGTGCGAGAAATATTTATTTCGTATTACGACTTAATTCCCAGCATTTTGGTTAGACCTGCTCCGAAAATCATTCCGGCAATGTGCGCGGCATTATCGATGCCTGGCACAAGAAAACCGAATATCAGCGTAAGGACAATCCAGCGCGTAACAACTCGCCGAACGATTTCACCGTAAAGTCCACCACGAATTCTGGCAATCATGTATAGCGAACCTATCAGAGCGCAAATTGCGCCTGAAGCTCCAACTTGAAAGAGTTCATTTCCATGCACCATCAGCGACGCAAAATTGGATAATACTCCGCCAACCATAAAAATAACTAAGAAGCGTATTTTACCCAAATTACGTTCAGCCTCGATTCCTACAGCTCCAAGCGCCATAGAGTTAAAAAGAAGATGAAGTAATCCAAAATGCGCAAATATTGCAGTAAAAAGACGATACCATTCTCCTCCGGCAAGAACGGAATTTCCCTTCAATGCACCAAGATAATCAAGTGTATTAGCAAAAGACTCGTCAGGAAAAAATGCGGCCATAAGAGTCCCGCCCCATATCACAGTCAAAACCACCGCCGCCAAAAAATCGATACCCAATATTACTTGAAGAGTTCGAGTTAAAAAACTGTCGCTATTAAATAACTCAGCAACATCTTTTCCATATTTTTCCGCTGTTGCTGACGATGTTGCCGTCAAAACTGCTCCGCATCTGTAGCATTTCTCACTATTTATTGACTCGATTGCTCCACAATTAGGACAGCAAATTGCGCTACGCTGCATTATTCTTCATCCAGCCGACAATTCTCTCAAGTTGTTTCAAAGCCTCGCCTTTTTTTAAAGTCTCAGTGACAATCTCTATTGCAGTCTTAAATCCATAAGTCGTAAGTAACAAAATCGCGGCGGCAGAATTAATGAGTATCGCATTTGTAATAGAAGGATAGTCGTCCGGCGAAGTAAAAGCTTTTCGAATCATATCAGCCGAAGTCTCGGCATCAGCCGCCGATAGGTCTGCAATCGGAACTCTCTTCAATCCAAAATCTTCCGGAACGAATTCTACTTCTACATACCAACTTTCTTTCATCATTATTCCGCGAGTCAAGCCGCACGGTGAAACTTCATCCATCGCCTTTCCGTCATCACTCGTTCCGCAAACGCAAAACGCGCATTGCACTCCCAATTTGTCGAGCGTCTCCGCTCCAAGCCGAATCTTGTCTTCCGAAAAGAAACCTACCAGTTGATAATTTGCTCTCGCGGGATTGACTAGCGGACCTATCAGATTGAATGCCGTTCGTATCCCCTGTTTCGCCAATTCAAGCCGAATTGGATTAACTCTTGAAAACGCTGTGTGATATTTCTGAGCGAAAAAAAATGCAAATCGAGTTTCATCCAAAAGAGCAACATTTTTTTCGGGAGACAAATCGATTTTGATTCCCAGCTTCTCCAGAACATCGGCGGAACCGGATTTTGACGCCACTGCCCGATTGCCATGCTTGGTCACGCATAAAGAATTAAGCTTTTCATCTGAAACTGCATGTGGAACCGCTGAAAGCAGAATCGACGCCGCAGTCGAAATGTTGAAGGTTGGAACACCTCCGCCGGTTCCGACTATATCCAGTTTCTTCGCCCATTTAATTTCAGGTATCGGAATAACACATTCCAGCACTGCGCTCGCAAGCCCTGCTAAAGTCGGAGCGTCTACGCCGTCAATCGAAATGGCATGAGTAAGTAAGAACTCGCGCAATTCGTCTCTTGGAGCATAACCTGTTGCGATAATCTGCATTGCCCTGTTCGCAGCAATGTCATTCATCCGATTTCTTTTTGCAATATTTAAATACTGTATAAAATCAATTGTATTGAACACCATCTTCTAAAACCTCTAGCTTGTATCTATTATTATACATTCTATTATTTTTAGAAAGCTAAATTTTTTGTAATCGCTCAAGCAAGATCACATGCAAGATGCGTGTGCCTACAAACCGAGACTTAAGGATTACAATTTTTTTACCTTGATAAATTCAACTCTTCATGTCGATTAGAGTTCCAAGATTCTCGTCTTCAGTTTTTACAATCTTTGTATTCGCTTCTATAAACCGTTCATTTTTAATTTGATTAATCATCTCATCGGCAATATCTGTATTCGAAAGTTCCAGAGCTCCTGAAAACATTTCACTGCCGCTGACTTTTATGCCCGCACCGGAAGCCGCAGTTGGAACAGCAAGATTGTTTCCGATTTTTTCCATGCCTTGAGAATTTGGAAAGCGAACAGGCTGTATCTTTCCAACTTCTTCACGAGCGCCGTCTCCCCTCAAAACCGAAACTTGTCCGTCTTTTCCGACACTGACGCCTTTAGAATCCGACGGCAACTGCAAAGGCGGTTCCAATCTGTCTCCATTCTG
>Ga0210051_1002149_pt1 | contig 19929 bp, 21 predicted proteins | sample CryGey092014_all_FD_185464 | JGI IMG/M metagenome (GOLD analysis project Ga0210051, IMG submission 185464) | Groundwater microbial communities from aquifer - Crystal Geyser CG23_combo_of_CG06-09_8/20/14_all (SPAdes) (version 2) | ecosystem: Environmental > Aquatic > Deep subsurface > Groundwater... | reverse complement strand
AATGAGTATATTTAAATATTTAAAAAATTTCTTTTATTATTTTAATAATATTCTTATTGGCTCCCCTTTTTATAATTCTGCCTATATTCTCGCTTAATTCTTTTTGCTTTTCTTTGTCAGCCAACAATTCTTTTATTTTTTTTATAAATACCGGCGGCGTTAATTCGTTCTGGTCCAAAACCACAGCTGCGTTTTTATGGTAAAAATAAGCGGCATTGTCTTCCTGATGGGAGTTGGGAATGGGAATTAATATTGACGGCTTTTTAAAATATGCCAATTCAGAGAGTACTCCCATCCCGCAACGGGACACAACCACATCCGCGGCCGCGTAGGCAGCGGCCAAATCTTGGGTATTTAAAAATTCAAATGAATTATAATTATTTACAATGTTATTTACTTCTAATCCACGGGATTCTTCGCTGCGCTTCAGAATGACGGGTTTATTATTTTTATTTTTTCCAGTAACATGAATTATTCGGCAAAATTTTGTCAATTCATCCAAGCTTCTCTCCACTAATTTGTTTATGGCCCCTGCCCCAGTCCCCCCGCCGATAATCAAAACAGCCAGTAAACCATTAGATTGTTTTCTTGTTTTCTTGTTTTCTTGTTTTCTTGTAATCAGATTCTGCCTGATTGGATTTCCGGTCCAAACCGTTTTTGGGCCATAGTCTTTTACTGATTCGGCAAAGGTCGTAGTGATAATTTTGGCAAATGGCGCCATTAATTTATTCGCCAGCCCCGGCCTTATATCCTGCTGGTGGATTAAAACCGACGCGCGCCAAATCCAAGCCGCCCACACTACCGGCACGCTCACAAAGCTACCGGCGCTTATCACCAAATCCGGCTTCCATTTATTAATAATAAACAAAGATTGGATAAAGCCGGTTAGAACATAAAAAGGATCGATAAAATTTTTCCAGGAAAAATACCGCCGGAACTTTCCGCTGACGATTGGTTTAAATTCTATTTTTTCTTTGCCAATCATTTCCCGTTCCACACCATTTTTAGTGCCGATCCATAAAAACTTATAACTTGGACATCGGATGTCCAAGCGGGACATCCGATGTCCAAGTTGTTCTTTTGTTAATTCGTCAAAAATTGCCAAAAGTGGCATCACCGAACCACCGGTACAGCCGCCGGTTAATAATATTTTCTTGATATTTTTTTTACCATTTGTTATCATAAATTACAAATATAAATTTGTTCATTTTTTAATTTTTATAAGGAGTTATCTATGGATATTAATATTCTATTAGCAGAAATATTAGATAAAGAAAGAATACTGGAAGAAGAGAAAATATTTCAGGATGAAATTAATAAAATAGCACACCATGCTTCTTTAGATACAGAAGAAACCATGAAAAAATTTACTAAGATGGTTTATGGTTAAACAAAAAAAGCGTTAAAATTTATATTCATTTGCTTAAGGATTGCATTCTTGAGCTTTTTTATTTTTAATTTTATAAACTTTTAAAACTTTCAACTTTATAACTATCTTCTCGCCTGCTTGCTGATATTAACAAGTATGCCCACCGCGGCCAAACTGGCCAAAATGGCCGAACCGCCATAACTGATAAATGGCAGAGGCACGCCGGTCATGGGAATTAAATTTATTATGCCGCCGATATTAATCATGGCCTGAACAACCAGCCAGGAGACAATGCCGATCGCTAAAATTCTGCCAAAATGGTCAGGCGCGTATTTGGCAATTACATATCCCCGATAAAAAATAAAAGCAAACAACAAAACCAAAATTCCGCTAAAAATTAAGCCGGTTTCTTCGCTGATGATGGCAAAAATAGAATCACCGCTTACTTCCGGCAAATACATAAATTTCTGCCGGCTATTGCCCAAGCCCCGGCCCCAAAACCCGCCGGATCCGACAGCGATTAATGACTGGTTTACCTGATAGCAAATATCATTAGCGCTATACCTCGGATCAAAAAAACATTTAAACCTATCTGCCTGATAAGGCATCGTTCTAACCAATAAAAATAAAGATATTATGCCGGCTATAACTATTAGCAAAATATGGTTGATATTACCTCCGCCGATAAAATAAACAATTAAAGAAGTGATGACAATAATTGACAAAGTGCCTATATCCGGCTGCTTAATCATCAGAAAGCTGATTAGTCCTAAAACCATGAAAAACGGGCCGCTGCCTTCGCGGAATTTGCCTAAACGCTTTCCTCCCCGGCTTTCCAGCCAGGCGGATAAATAAAGCAAAAAGGATAATTTTACAAATTCAGACGGCTGGAGGGAATGGCCGAATATGTTTATCCAGCTCCTAGCCGTGCCATGCGTAGAAGAAACTCCGGGAATAAATACTAATAATAAAAGTAAAATGGAAAAAATAAGAAAACCGAAAGCCAGCTTGGGATTGCGCCAGACATGATAATCTATTTTAGACAATATAAAAAACGCTATCAGGCCCAGCCCCAGCCCGAATAATTGATGCTTGGCAAAAAAATAACCATCCTTATGTTCGGCATATGCTATAGCCGAAGTAGCGGAAGAAAGCATTATCAAGCCGAAAACCAAAATTATACCAACTGCAATTATTAAACCCATATCCGGCTCATGGCCGCTGGTGCCGGTAAACAAACTGTTAATAGCCCTTTTTAATTTCGCCATGTTGCAAAAAATAAAATAAAAATTATATTTTTAAACTACTTATCCTTTCAAACTTTCTGACTTTATGGATTTTAACTCACAGTGTTTTATCCAATAAAAATATTACCAGCCCGATACTGGCGCTCACGCCGGCGATTACCCAGAAACGCATGACGATTTTATGTTCGGGCCAGCCCAAAGCTTCAAAATGATGGTGAATGGGAGCGGATAGAAAAACTTTTTTCCCCGACCGCAATTTTTTGGAAAGAATTTGGATAATAGTGGAAAAAGCTTCTATCACAAATATTATTCCTAAAAAGGGCATAATAAAAACAGTATTGGTGTAGAGCGCCACTAAAGCCAAAGTGACGCCCAGCGATATGGAACCGGTGTCGCCCATAAAAAATCTGGCCGGATTGATATTAAACCATAAAAAAGCCAGCAAAGCGCCGCCCAATACTCCGCAAAAAGACGCTAAATCATATTTGCCGACTGAAAAAGCGATTACTCCATAAGCGCCGAAAGCCACCAAGAGCGTTCCGCCCGCCAGACCGTCAAGGCCGTCTGTCTGGTTAACGGCAAAAGCAGTGCCGACCACTACCGCCACAAAAAACAAAATATAATACCAGCCCAGAAAAAAGTCTCCTAAAAACGGTATATGCACTATATCCCAGCCCAATTTAAAATAAAACCAGAAAGCGCCGAACAAAGCGATTACCGCATAAATAATAAATTTATGGCTGAATTTTATGCCTCTGTTTTTATAACCTATTTTCCTCACGTCTAAAAAATCGTCAACCAAGCCCACGATCGCCGAGGCCACTAAACAACCGAGGGGCAAAAGAGTTTCGCTGCGGGATAGAAAATCCAAATATTTAAAAAACGCAAACGGCAAAAATTTTGCCAAATAATAAAATAATACGCTGAAAATTAAAACTGTCACCCAGACTAAAAGTCCTCCCATCGTCGGGGTGCCGGCTTTATGGGAATGCATTTTAGTAAACAGCGGTGTGGAGCCGTCGTTTCTTATCTGTTTGCCTAATTGATTTTTATATAAAAAATGGGTTAAAATGGGGGTCCAACTGACGGTAAAAATAAAAGCCAAAGCGGTAAGAAAAAATATTTTTATAATATAAAAATCTTGCATAAATTTATTTATATAATCGGCCTAAAATTTATTAAATATATGGAAGCTAGCGCCATTAATAAAAATACATTCACTAAAAAAACCGATGTTAATAAAAGATGAGAAATAAATTTGTTATTTTTATAAAAATATAAAAGTAAAAACAAATTAATTATTAATATCAACAAGCCGAATAAAGGCATTATATATACTCTTTCCACCCGGCCGACAAGATTGATTCCAAAATCGACGTTATAATGGAGAATAAACAAATCTTTAACAGAATCTGAATTTGAATATTGGGAAATATATAAATCTTGCTTGGTTTTGTCACTTATTACTTTAGCTATTGTCCAATTTGATAAATTAATAAATAAAATAATGGCTAAATAAATTTTTATATATAAATAATCAAATAGGTCAAGGATAATTTCTAATATTTTTCTCCAGCCCAAATAAAAATATGAAGATAGGTTATTAATCATATTGGCTATGCTTTATTCTTTAATAATAAGTATTTATATATTAACATATTCGCCAATAAAATAAAATTTTTATTATTTTATAATTTATGTTATAATATAAACACTAATTTTTCAATAAATTTTATATAATACAAATTATCCCCATGTTTACCAAAGAGCAATTAAAAAATATAATAATCAAATCCAATATTTTATCAGCCAAAGAATTTGACAGCATAGACAAGGAGGCAGCTTCAATAAATAAAAGCATTCTAAATTTATTATATGAAAAAAAAGTTGTTTCTTCTATGACTTTTTATGAAGAAGCGGCTAATTATTTTAAAATTCCTTTTATAAACCTCAAGGAGCAAACCATCCGCCGCGATGTCTTATTGAATATTCCGGAACCGATTGCTATTACGCACAATTTAATTCCTTTTTCATCTGATAATAAAACTATAAAAATTGCCACTATCAACCCTAATGATTTGGAAATTTTTGAATTCATCAAGAAAAAAACCGGCTTAGAGCCGATAATTTATTTAACCACGCCGGAAAGCATTAAAGAATGCTTGAAACAATACCATAAAACCTTAAAAGCGGAAATAAATTATTTGACAGAAGACAAAAATGCCGATCTTGATTTTAAAAACGGCGATGATTTGCATAAATTGGCTGCCGATATTCCCATTGTCAGAATTGTCGATACTCTTTTGGAATACGCCATTTATGAAGAAGCCAGCGATATCCATATAGAGCCGGGAGAAAAAGAAGTTGATATTAGATACAGGATTGACGGCGTTTTAAAAAATGTCATGATTCTTCCTAAAAATGTCCAACCCGGCATAATCGCGCGCATAAAAATTCTTTCTAACTTGAAAGTGGACGAACATCGTCTGCCTCAAGACGGCCGCTTTAAAATAAGCAATAATGAATATAATGTCTCATTCCGCGTTTCGTTTATTCCCACTTTTGACGGCGAAAAAATAGTTATGCGCCTGCTAAACGAAAAAAGCCAAATTTTAACTCTTAAACAGCTGGGTTTTCAGCCCAATAGTTATGAAATTGTTAAAAGAAATATTTCTAAGCCCCATGGCATGATATTAGTCACCGGACCGACCGGTTCCGGAAAAACCACCACTCTTTATACTCTATTGAATATCCTTAATACTTCGGAAGTAAATATTTCTACCATAGAAGATCCGATTGAATACCGCATGGAGCATGTCAATCAATCTCAGGTCAACTCCAAAATCGGCTTTACTTTTGCTTTAGGACTGCGCGCCTTATTAAGGCAGGACCCGAATATAATTATGGTTGGCGAGATCCGCGATGAAGAAACAGCTGAAATCGCCGTGCATGCCGCTATGACCGGTCATTTACTTCTTTCCACTCTGCACACGAATGATGCCATCACCACCCTGCCTAGATTAGCTAATATGGGCATTCCTTCTTTTTTACTGGCTACAACCGCCAATCTTATTATTGCCCAAAGATTGGTCAGAAAAATTTGCCCTAACTGCATTCAAAGCTATAATTTAGATAAAGGGACTATTAAAGACCTGCAAAAACAACTGAATATAGATAATATTTTAATTACTCTGGAAAAGGAAAAGGCCATTTACGATGCTAAAAAAGGTTTGGAATCAATCCTTTTTTACCGCGGCAAAGGATGCAAGCGATGCGATAATTCCGGCTACAAAGGCCGCATCGGCATCTACGAAACATTGGAAATCACCCCGGAGTTGTCAGAATTAATATTGAAAAAAGCCGATGTCAATGAAATTAAAAAGCAGGCATACAAGCAAGGCCTTCTGACTATTGTTGAAGACGGATTTATCAAGGCCAAGAACGGCATAACAACTATTGAAGAAATTATGCGGGTGACCATGGAATAGAATATCTGCTTAATAAATTAAATTACTAATATAAGCAATCATTATGGCTGTAAATTTACAGTACAAAAAAGACAGCGACAAAAGCAAATCAACTAACAAAAGCGACCTTTCATTTGATTTAATAATAAAAAAAATTAATTTATATTTAAATAAATTTTCCGGAGTGCCTTTGCGCGAAAAATTATTTTTTATCCAGCATCTCGGCATTATGCTTAAAGCCGGCATATCAATGTCAACCGCCATAAACACCCTGTCCCAAGAAAGTGAAAATAAATATTTTAAAAAAATTTTAATAGATATAGCCAACAGCGTAACCAAGGGCACCAGTTTATCGGCCAGCTTAAAGCCATACAGCCATATATTCGGGGAACTTTTTATCAGCATGATTGACGCCGGCGAATTATCAGGCAAGCTGGAAGAAGTTTTAGCCCAGCTTTATATTCAGTTGAAAAAACAGCATGAATTAATTTCAAAAGTCAAAGGCGCCATGACCTATCCGGCCGTAATTATAGTGGCTATGATGGGAATCGGCACTTTTATGCTGGTATTTGTCGTGCCGAAAATAACCAGCATGTTCGCCGATTTTAACGCAGAATTGCCCCTGCCGACAAAAATTCTTATTTCCGTTAGCAACACCTTGGTGACCCATGGCCTGATAGTTTTGTTTATTTTAATATTGTTTATTTTTATGATTGTAAAAATATTAAAAACTTACAAAGGCAAATATTACATGCAAGCGCTGTTATTGAAAACTCCGATTTTTTCTTCAATTATTAAAAAAATTAATTTGGCTAAATTCGCCAGAACTATCAGCTCGCTTTTGAAAACTGACATTATGATTATTAAAACTTTTAAAATAACCGGCAATGTCATGGGAAATTTGCATTACCGGAAAGCTTTAATGGATATGGCCGAAAAGATAAAAAAAGGCGGGCAGATTAACGAAGTGATAAAAAATTATCCCAAGCTTTTTCCCCCAATTGTCGTGCAAATGGTTACTATCGGCGAGCAGACCGGGGAATTGGATAATATTTTATTGGAATTGGCTGAATTTTACGAAAATGAAGTTGACCAAACTATGAATAATTTGCCTTCCATAATCGAACCGATCCTGATTTTATTTTTAGGCTGCGCGGTCGGCGCTATGGCCGTGGCGATAGTTATGCCGATGTACAGCATCACTACCGCCATTTCCTAAAAATATATTTTCGGCTTAATAAACCATATAAGTATGATTAAAAATCCACTTAAAAACAGCTCTGGCCTTACTTTAATTGAGGTGATGGTTTCCTTAGCTGTTATAGTTATCTTAATGATGGGTATTTACAGTTTGGTGATACTTTCCCTGAATATAACCGCTGATAACACTTCCTACGTGGAAGCTATTAGCATAGCTAATCAAAAAATGGAGCGGATTCGCAATTTACCATACGCGAATGTCGGCACTTTGACGGGGTCTCCGCCAGGGATTATTCCCGAGTACGAAACTATTAACAAAACTGCAATATTCACTGTGCACGCTACCGTTATTTTTTACGATGATCCCTATGACGGCACTATTGCCTCTTCCACCGACTCCATCGGTAATGACTATAAAATCGTTACGATTGACGTGTCTTGGCAAGGTCATTTTAAAAGCAAAAACGTGACTGTATTTTCTAAAGTAATTCCCAAGACTGAAGAAACGAATGAAGGCTACGGCCTTTTAAAAATATACGCGGTGGATGCCAACGGCTCTCCGGTGCCGAATGCCGATATTCATGTGCAAAGCGCTGTTCCTTCAATCAGCGCTGATTATATAACGGACGGCAATGGCTTCTTTTATTTGCTGTTATTGCCGGCTTTTGAAAATTATGAAGTGACAGTAACTAAAGCCGACTACGGCGCGGATAAAACTTACGCCCGAGACGCGATTAACCTTAACCCTTCCAAGCCTAATATTTCAATTTTTAACGGAGCCAAGACGGAAGAAAGTTTTTCCATAGACAAACTGGCGGCTCTGAACATCAGGACCGTGGCCAACACTCTGCCGAATAACTGGATGGTTAATGCTGCCGGCAATGACGACAAGGCTAATGTCCGTTTCTCCGGCGATAATTCTAATAATATGTACTTTGTTTGGCAGAATTCATCCGCCACCTCTTCCTTTGTTTATGTTCAAAAATACAGCCAGACGGCCGTAAAGCAATGGGGATCCGATTATAAAATAAGCGCTACTAAATTCCAGAAAAATCCTGATATCGCCGCGGCCGCGAACGGCGATTCTTTTATTGTCTGGCAAGACAATTCCAGCGCTTTAAAATTAATAAGCAAAAATAAACCTAGCAACCGGATAGTTTTGGCCGAACCAAAACTAAATGATTTAACAAATGCGCGGACGGAATTTGCAATACTCCCCGCCCAGGCTAATCTTGCCCCGACGTTTAACCAAAAAATCATTGATTTCATTTCTCCCAAAAGCTTTATTAATTACAATAAATATTCTCAAGTTATAATTAATTACCTCGGTGGTATATTTGATTTTAAACCTGCCCAAGCCGCCGGCGGGGTTGCCATTGTCCAGACAAAAATAGGCTCGCCAGGCAATAATACTTATCAGCTCTCAGCCGCTTTTAACAGCCCTCCGACTGCCGGCAATGTTATTATCGCCATTGCCGCCCACCGCAACAATAATTCCGCTTTTAACGCGCCCACCAACGCGGCCGGCGTTTTTACCCAGTCGGCTTACAGCAATTCCTCATGGTATTTAGACGTTGGCATTTGGCATAAAATAGCCGGCGCCGGCGAACCGTCTCAAGTTAATATTACCAGCACTCAAATTATTGGCGGAGGCGTTTTGATGATTATGGAAGTCTCCGGGCTAGATACCTCTAATTTATTGAATGTGACAACTACCAACGACCAAACCGGCGGTAATTCTCTAACCGCTACTACCGGTGCCACTGCCGTTTCAACAGATACAGGCTGGGCCGTAGCCGCCATCGGCTGGGGCGATAATAATTTTAACACGCCAAACAGCTCTAATTGGTCATCCGGTTCCGCCGACAATTGGACCCAGCAATTATGGAATGATTGGTCCACGGGCAATAACGGCTCTTTGGCCGCGGCTTCGTTGAATATCACTGCCGCCGCCGCCCAAAGAGCCACTTTGACTTTAACCGGCGGCGGCGGCGAACAAAGGAACAGCGCTTTAGCTGTTTTTCACGTTGCTTCGTCTAATGACGTTACGGTCAACAACCTAGGTAATCAAGTATCATCAACCACCATCCCCGCTAGCGGTTTATTTGTTGGCGGCGGTTTTGTGATTATAAACAATACTACCCCGCGCGATGTTACTGGCATTAATATTACTGAACACGGCACAGTTGACGCGCAAACCGGCTTGGCTAATGTAAAATTATATTATGACCTTGACAATACCTACCCTTATGATTGCGCTGGAGAAATCTACAACGCCGGCAGCGACTTACAATTCGGCTCTAGCGCCACTTTTAACGGCGCGGATGGAATTGCTTTATTTAACAACGCCGGCGGCGTTGATATAGCGGCTACTCAATCTATGTGCGTTTATGTTGTTTTAGATGTCACTGCCTCGGCAATTAAAGACAATACGCTGGAAATCAAAATTAATAATACAACCGCCGATGTTATTATCAGCTCCGGCGCGATAACTCCGGCTGTAAATATTGAAATTTCCGAAACCACTGATTTATTAGCTCCGGCCAAGCTTTGGCAATACCATTACCGCTGGCATAACGACGACGGCAATGAAACAAACGCCACTTGGCGAGCTGACGAAGACATGCCTGCCACTATTAGTATTAATCAAATAATACGCCTGCGTTTTGCCATAGCCAACAAAGGCAGTATTACTTCCAGTAGTGTTGAATACCAAATTGAATACGGAGAAGCCGCTTCCACTTGCGCCAGCATAACCAGCTGGCTGACCCTGCCTAATAATGATACCCTGGCCTGGCGGATGGCTGACTCGGCTAATTTTACCGATGGCGATTCCAGCACTAACGTTGTCGGCGACCTAACCGACGAAAATGTTAACTTTAAAGCCGGCTACCTGCAAGATACCTCTGCTAAAACCGTTGGTTTGACCTTGACCGCCGACGAGTTTACCGAAATTGAATATTCAATCAAAGCCACTAATTTAGCTACCGACTCCGACTATTGCTTCCGCCTATCCGATAACGGCGCTACCGCCGTCTTTAACTACGATGTTTATCCTCTTATTTCCATCATCGGAGACGATAATATTTATCTAATCAGGCTGAATGAAAACTCCAATCCTTTATGGACTATTAAAAAAGTCAACAGCGACAGCGGCGACGCCAGCCAGTCCAATCCCCGCTTGGCTTTGACGGAAAAATTCGGCCCGGCCACGACCACTATTGTCTGGGAAGACAACCGCAATGGCAATACCGATATCTACGCCCAAATTTTTGACTTAAACGGCAATAAACTCTTGAGTAATGATCTGCAAATCACTTCCTCTTCCACCGATGAAATTTCTCCTGCTGTTGCTATGGATTCCAACGACAATATCGTAGTTGCTTGGGTTGACAACACCGCTGGAGGCAAAGATATCTATCTGCAAAAATATGATTTTACGGGTTCGCCTGTCTGGACCTCGCCTAAAACCATAGCCGCAACCAGCGATGATGAATATTCTCCGGCAGTTAAAACCGACCCGGCTGGCAATATTTACCTGGCTTGGACGGAAAACAACAACGGCAACTTAAATGTTAAATTAGCTAAATATGATAACAACGGCAATAATATCTGGGGGAAACAAGCTAATGTGGAAAATCCTATAGACGATCAATACGACCCGGAAATAATCGCCGACAACAGCAATATTTATGTCGGCTGGACGGATTTTCGCGAAGGCAACGAAGATATATATACACAAAAATATGATTCTTCCGGCAGCGCTTTATGGACTAAAGATATTAAAGTTAATATAAACTTAGGCACTTCCAGCCAAAGCAACGCTGTTTTGTGGCTTAATTCGGCAGGTAAAACTTTTGCCGCTTGGCAGGACAGCCGCAATAATGGTTTAGATATATACGCCTCTGAATGCAACGGTCCCTCCGTCTTAAACAACATACCTAACGTGCCGATTGTAGTAACCGGCACCAAAAGAATAGGTGAAAATCCGGTTATCTATGAATATAATCAAACACATACCACCGATGCTTCCGGTTATTCTAATTTAACGCTGGAATGGGACACTCCCGGATATAGCGTTGATTTAAAAACCGCTTCCACTTCATTGACAATTATTTTAAGGGACCCTCCCCAGCCTGTCAGCTTATTGCCAGGTGAAACTAAAACCATGATTTTATATGTTGAATAATAATACATTATTAAAAAAAAATAAATCGGCTGGCTTTACTTTAATAGAAATACTAACGGCCATGACCATTTTTACCGTCATGGTGGCGATTGGCGCCGATTTTATTATTATATCTTATAAAGCTACGACTTTTGAAGCGGAGCAGGAAACGGCTGTACGCGGCGCCAGAGACGCCATGGATATAATCACCAAAGAAATTAGAGGAGCTAATTCCTCGGAGCAAGGCGATTATCCTTTGGCAATAGTTGACGACAATAACCTCGTATTTTACAGCGATACCGATGATGACGGACAAATGGAAAAAATAAGCTATTATTTAGACGGCAGCCAGTTATTAAAATCAATAACCGAACCGGGGGCGGCTAACGACTATAGCGGCGCCGGCGCCACCACTACTATTGCCAGCTACGTTAACAACCAAGAACAGCCGATCTTTATTTATTTTGATAATAATCATAATAATACCGACATTATCAATCAAATCAGGCTTATTCAGATAACTTTGCTGATTAACGTCACCCCCGCTAGAGCGCCTAACGACTACTCCTTGGAAACAGATGTTAATTTAAGAAACTTAAAAGATAATTTATAGCATTAAAAATTTACGCTATGCCTAATTTTTTGAATAAAATAAAAAACACCAAAAAAAATCAGACCGGCTCCATGCTGGTGGTAATGATAGTCGCTACCGGTATATTTTTTATGATAACTTCTGCCGCCATCAGTTTGGCCTTGCTCCAGCAAAAACTCAACATCAGAAAAGTGGCTTACGCCCAGACTCTGCATATAGCCGAAGCCGGCGTTAATTATTACCGCTGGGTGCTTTACCACGACCATGAAGAATATTGCAATAAAGAGACTTGCCTGACCGGTCCCGATTACGGTCCGTACGGGCCGTACGCCTACACTGATTCAGCCGGAAAAAATATTTCCGGATATTATGAATTATACATAACTCCCCCGCCCCAAAACGGTTCCACCTTGGTTAAAGTAAAATCAGTCGGCTGGGTGGCAAATTATCCGCAGATTAAAAGATATATTGAAGTGCAAGTCGGCATCCCTTCCTGGTCTTCTTATTCCACTTTAGCTAACGCCGATATCCGTTTCGGAGCCGGCACTGAAGTTTGGGGCCCCCTGCATTCCAACGGCGGCATCCGCTTTGACGGCCTGTCTCATAACTTAATAACTTCCTCATTATTAGATTATAATGATCCCGATCATAGCGGTGGGAATGAATTCGGAGTTCATACCCATATCAGCCCCGCCGATCCCCTGCCTGACGGCAATAATCCGCCATTGAACGTTCCTATCAGAACGGATGTATTTATGGCCGGACGCGAATTCCCCGTGCCGATAATCAGTTTTGACTTGCTGGACGGCTACATTAACAATGTTTACGACAAAGCCGCTGCTTCCGGCATAGTGATTGATCCGGCTGCCGGCGCTTGGGGAAACTGCGTGGCCAGCACTTGTGACGAAGGATTCCATATTACTTTGAGGACTGACAATAAAATTGACGTGCGCGGCGTCAGTAGCGTCTATGCCAGCTGTTCCGGAAATCCCAGTAACAGTATTAACACGGAAACTCCGATTATCAGCACCCTGAGCATACCGGCTAACGGCTTAATTTTTATAAAACATAAAATATGGGTTGACGGGCAAATTGACAATAGTCGCGTCACTATTTTATCTTTTCAAGAGCCGTTTACCGGCGGCAGCGCCGACATTATTATTAATAACGACTTAATGTACACCAATGGCAATGGCGCCGATGCCATCGGCTTAATCGCTCAGCGGGATATTAGTATCGGCCAATACAGCGAAGATGATTTGCGCGTTGACGCGGCTTTAATCGCTAAAGACGGTCGCGTCGGCCGGAATTATTACGGCGGAGGCTGCGCCAGTTATATTAGAAATACCATAACTGTCAACGGCTCCCTGGCCACCAGGAACAGATACGGATTTGCCTATACCGACGGCACCGGCTATCAAATTAGAAATTTAATTTATGACAATAATTTAACCTTCATGCCTCCGCCGCATTTTCCCACTACCGGCGAATATACGTTTATTTCCTGGAAAGAAAAATAATGGAATAAAACGGTAAATATGATATAATTATAAAGAAATAATAAAATAAGACTAATTATGTGGCATTCTAAAAATTCAAAATTTCCAATCGGTCTGGATATATCAGATTTATCCTTAAAATTTGTTCAATTAAACAAAAACGGAGATAAAATCAATATCCAAGCTTTTAGCAAATATAATCTTACTCCCGGAATAATAGACAATGGCGATATAAAAAATCCTCAAGAAGTTATTAAAGCCATTAACTATTTAATGGCTAATCCCATATTCGGCAAAGTTACCGCCAAAGAAATAGTAGCCTGCCTGCCCAACTCAAAAACTTACATTAAATCAATCGCTATTGACAAAACACCTAATGATTTGGAAAATATTATTGAAGAAGAAATTGAAAAACATATCCCGGTGTCTATAAATAATATTTATTATGATTGGCAAACTACTAATAATATAAAAAATAAACTGCGCGTACTGATCGGCGCCGGTAATAAAAATATTGTCGAGCAATATACAAATTTATTCAATGAAGCTAAATTATCTTTAGTGGCCCTGGAACTGGAACCGGTCTGCCTGTGCCGTGCTTTGCTACGCGAAGAACATTATAAATTTACTGATAAATTTGATAAAAATTATTGCCTGATTGATTTCGGCGCCACTAGGACCAATATGACTGTCTACTCTAAAAATACCATACTATTTACAATCAGCATGCCCATATCGGGTGAAAAAATAACGGAAAATATTGCCACCACTTTAAAAATAGAAAAAAAACAAGCGGAAAAGGCCAAATTAATCTGCGGATTTGATTCTAACAGCGCGGAAGGCATAATAAAAAATATTTTAACCGATGTTGTCAATAAATTAATTCTAAAAATTCATCAAACTATTGCCTTCTATCAAGCCGAATATTCCGATAACGGCCCCATTAATAAAATAATATTATGCGGCGGCGGCGCCTATATTAAAGAATTTGATGAAATAATTGCCGAATCTACTTCCATTGAAACGGTAAGAGGAGATTCTTTTATAAATTTTAATATCCCTTCCCAAAAAGAATCAAGTTCAAACAAAATATTTAGTAATGGCCTATCTAAATTATTAAATGAAAATTTATCATATACCACCGCTATCGGCTTGGCTTTAAGAGAAATATTTATTAATGACATTTGATATTATGCTTACTCTAAATCTTATATCAAAAGATACAAAAAAAGAAATTAAACTGCGAAAAGTTTATAGAATAATAAAAAAAATTACTAGTATTTTATTAGTAATCACTTTTATAATTTCCATAATGATGGTAACGGCTAAATATATCCTCAAATATAATTATTATAACGCCATCAGCGAAAATGAATCCCAAGCTGAAGGCGATAAAATATATAACGCCCAGGCCGGTGAAATTAATTCCAAACTTAAGATAACTTCTCAAGTAAAAAAAGACTTTATACCCTGGTCTTATTTAATAAAAGATCTAGCGGACAAAACTCCTACGGGCATTACTTTTTCTAATATAGAATTATTAAAAAATAGCATTAAAATCATCGGCAATGCCGATTGGCGCGATAATTTGCTGGTTTTCAAGCAAAATCTGGAAAAATCAAATATATATTCTAATGTTAATTTGCCGATAACAAGCCTGCTTGATAAGCAAAATATAAATTTTACCATTACCGCCAATTTAAATTTAGAAGATTTTATTAAAACATTTTAAGTTTACCCAGTTAGAAAAATTTTTTTAACGGGGTAAATAATTAATATGCAATTATTGGAATTATCAAAACTTAATTATAAAAATAAAATTATTTTTAACATATCAATTTCTATTATTTTGATGGTATTAATTGTATATTTTGTAATTATAAATTCTATTTTAAACATTAAAAAAATGAGCGAAGAAATAAATAAAAATAAAATAGACCTGGAAGAAAAATTTAATCGTGGCCAGAGCATTACTGAATTGTCAAAAAATATAAGCAAAATACAACAGCAATTAAGCGTTTTTGATAAAATTTTTATAGACAAGAATAATTCCCTGGATCTTATCACTACTCTGGAAAATTCAGCTGATAAATATAATATTACCCAAAAAATAAACTTATCTGTTCCGGAAAATAAAGACACAAGTAAAGATAAAACTTATATAATAGTGCCTATTACCCTTGAAACAAGCGGAAAATTTTCCGACCAGATGAATTATTTGATTAATTTAGAAACTTTAAATTATCAAATTAACATAAATTCAATAAAAATGAATTCTTCTTTAAATAAAAATTCCGATAATAATTTTTTAGAAAATTCCGATAATAATTCAATAATAAGCGTGTCAATCGCCGCTGATACTTATTGGCAATAAAATAAATAATTTATAAATTTATATATGATTATAAACAATAAAATTAATTATCAAAAAATATTAAATTATATATATTTTTTAACTTTGCTTATTTCTGTTATATTATTGCTAATGGCTTCATCTTTCCTTTACAAAAATTTTTATCAAGCCATAGAATCATCTAAAAAAATATTATCTTTAAAAGGCACTGTTGCCAGCGTAATCGTTGACGTAAATTTATTTAATAAATTAATTGAAGAAAATAAAAAAAATTCTTCCCGAAACGAAATAATAAATTTTAATAATCCATTTTAATAATAAGCGGCAAAAACAACCCTGCCCCAATTTTTTAAAACTAGAGCGGCGTTGTTTTTGATTATCTGATAAAAAGTATTTAGGGCGCCATTGACCTTAATCTTTTTATAATTGGCGGCAATATTTTTATAACTTTATCTATTTCGCCTATAGTTGTATTTTTCCCTAATGTGAATCTTATTGAACTGTGGGCTACTTCTTCTTTTATGCCCATAGCGAGCAGAACATGCGAGGGTTTTAGAGATCCAGAAGCGCAAGCTGAGCCGGTAGATACGGCAATGCCCTCTAAATCAAGGGAAATTAAAATTGACTCCCCTTCCACTCCTAAAAAGGAAAAATGCGCGTGAGACGGCGTAGATATGCTTCTATCGGTATTTAATATAACTTCAGGAATATTTTTTATTATTCCCACCACCAACCGGTCGCGCCGGCCGGCTATTATTTTATTGATATTTACATGATTTGATTTATTAATAAGGCTGGCGGCTGATCCTAGGCCGACAATCCCCGGAACATTCAAAGTGCCGCTACGGATATTATTCTCATGATGCCCGCCGAGCTGCAAAGCCGATAAAGGCACTCCCGACCTGACATATAAAACGCCGATGCCTTTGGGCCCGTATATTTTATGGCCGGATAAGCTTAATAGATCTATAAAATTATATTTAACATCGCAATTTACGTAATTAATAGCCTGTACCGCGTCAGTATGAAAATAAATCTCATGTGGCTTATCCCCCCTACTTTTAGGGCTGATATTTTTCCATTCTTTTAATCTTTTTTCATTTATTTTATTGATAATTTTACCAATATCATTTATCGGCTCAATACAGCCTACTTCGCTGTTGGCGTACATAATTGATATTAAAACCGTATTATTTTTAATAGATTTTTTTAATCCATTAATATCAATAAGACCATTTTTGCCAACCGGTAAATATGTTACTTCTATCCCCTCTCTCTCAAGTTCCGCGCACGTCTCCAATACGGCGCTATGCTCTATAGCAGAAGTAATAATATGGTATTTTTTATTTTTATCTTTTTTTAGCAACGCTTTGATCAAGCCCTTGATGGCCAGATTGTCCGATTCAGTGGCGCCGGAAGTAAATACAATTTCATTTGCTTGGCAATTTAACAGCCAAGCGATTTGCTCCCGAGCCCGGTCAACGCCTTTAACCGCCTCCTGCCCGAAACTATGGAGAGAGGAAGGATTGCCGAATTTATTGCTATAATATGGGAACATAGCTTTAACCACACTTTTATCAACCGGGGTTGTCGCGCTGTAATCTAAATAAATTTTCATAAAATATTTAATTTAAAATTTTTAATTTTTAAATAAATCTTAATTATTAAAAATTAATGAATTGAAAAATTATTTACAAAATTATAAAATTAAGAATTACAAAATTTATACGGCCATAACTTCTTTAACTGCCGGCGCTTCTTTTTTTATTTCCACCTCCACGCCTTGTTGTAAAGTAATAGCGGACATCGGGCAATGGGCGCACATGCCTTTCAGGCGCACTTTTAAAACGCCATTCTTCTTATCAAAATCCATATATTCAATATCACCGCCGTCTGCCTGCAGGGACGGCCTTATTTTTTCTAATGATTTTTTTATTATATTTATGATATTTTCTGCCATATGTTTAATTTAATTATTAGACCTGTTGCTTAATAATATTAATAAAAAAGACGTATTTTTTTCCACGCGCAAGGAATGAACGGCATTCTGCGGCATATAAATCGTTGCTCCCGGCTCCATAACAATATTTTTACCTTTAAGATTAAAAGCGCCTTTGCCCTCCAAAACCAGCACCAATCCGTTTTGGGCCGAAGTATGTTCTGAAATTTCCGTTTTTGGCGCCAGGCAAAACAAATTAATTTCCACAATTTTATTTTTTAATATAACTTTGCTTAAAATGCCATGGGATGGATACTCTATTTCTTTATATAAATTTTTATCTAGTTTTTTCATTTATTTATAAATTTCTGGCAAAAGAATGATATTTTTTTAATAATTTAGAATCGTATTTTTTTTCCACTATTTTAAATTTCTTCAAAATTTCCGATTGGATTTTAGCGCCCAGCGCCTCGTCGGCCATCGGATAGAGGATATTATCTTCTTTCATAATATGCTCCTTTAATAAATCAGCGTATCCTCTCGCATTTTTAATAATGTCCTCTTTGTTATTTTTGCCTAATCCATCTTCCAGACCTTTAACCAATTGCCTGCCTAAGGTATGCTCATGAAGCATCTGCTCGATAGGATTGCAAGGTAGGCGCTTATGGTTTTTATTCAATTCCACGAATAAAATATCTTCCTCTTTGGCATGATGGAATTTATCGGCGTAATTTCTGATAAAATCAATGGCTTGCCTGAAAAAAACACTGTTTATTTTTCCGCTTAATTCCAAATCCGCGCACTCCGCTAATAAGGCGTTTATTACTTTTAATATATTTTATGCTCATCTAATAATATGTTTGTTGGTTTTCCCATAAATTTTATTTATTATTATAATTGGTAATAGCTTTATGGAGCGCCTCTAAGGCCAACATGGAACAATGGATTTTAATCAGCGGCAAGCCGCCTAAATCTTTCACAATATCTTCTTTTTTAATCTTTTTTACTTTAGCTAATGTGGAGCCATTTACCCTGTCGGTCAAGGCGGAAGATACCGCGATCGCCGCCGCGCATCCCAAAGTTTCAAATTTAACATCCTTAATGATATTATCCTTTATTTTAAGATAAATTTTCATCATATCGCCGCACCGGGGGTTGCCGGCTTCGCCGATGGCGTCAGCGTCTTTAATCATTCCTTGATTGTGGGGATGGCGGAAATGTTCTATAACTTTTTTGGAATATGGTATCATATATTATAATTTTTGAATTAAATCGGATAATTTTAATTTATCCAGCGAATTTTTTATTGCCTGTTCAATATTAGTTAAAACTTTATTAACGCCGCAATGGCATTTTTGGGAACAATTAATTTTCTGATTATTATGCAAGCAATAAAATAATGATTTTTCTCCTTCTAAACATTTAATAATACGGCTGATGCTTATTTTAGAAGGACTGGCAGATAATATATAGCCGCCGGTTGGCCCTTTGGCTGACTTTATTAATTTGGCTTTTTTTAATTTAGAAAAAATTTTTTCCAGATAGCCGGAAGAAATGTTTTCTGTTTTGGCAATTTTAGACAAGGATATGCTACCTCGGTTGTGGTTTTTGGCTAAATTTATCATAGCTCTAAGTCCATATGAAGTAATAGTGGAAAATTTCATAATTGTGGATAACTCCTACTAATTTAGTATGTATTAATTTTATCATATTAATAATACTTGTCAATATAACGAAAATTTTTTAAAACACCTGCAAAAGATGAGATACATAGGTAACACCCATAATTTGCCCGGAACGGGCAAAAGTAGTAGAATTGGGGGTTAAAATTAACTATGTATCTATATGGCCGTGTCGCCAATGTAAAAATTTTTCAAAAAATTATTTTTAAGATTAGCCAAATTTGACAAAAATCAAATAAAATTATTTTTGCTAATTTTAGATAAAAAAATTTAATTGGCGACAGTACCTATATGGAATTTATGCAATACAAGTATAATTTATGGCAAAATCATTACAATACTAAACGCAGACATGGGGGATATGGAATGAACAGAATGACGCCTCAAGAAAAAATAGCGTCTACATTATTTTT
>Ga0210051_1002146_pt1 | contig 19938 bp, 20 predicted proteins | sample CryGey092014_all_FD_185464 | JGI IMG/M metagenome (GOLD analysis project Ga0210051, IMG submission 185464) | Groundwater microbial communities from aquifer - Crystal Geyser CG23_combo_of_CG06-09_8/20/14_all (SPAdes) (version 2) | ecosystem: Environmental > Aquatic > Deep subsurface > Groundwater... | reverse complement strand
GCAAGAAAAAAGAGATATCCATAGGAACATTGAGATTAATTATTGGAGACAGCCAACCCATACTTAGATATCTGGGATAAGAAAAAATAAAGTAACTTTTAGCAAACCGTTCTCCTATTTTGATATAATTTTGTTTCACTTCAATAAAAGATGGAGCTACTATATCAGTAAGCCGGATTGGTTCTTCGGCAAAGATTTCTTCCGGTATTTTTGTCTTTGGTTTCAAGATTTTTTTTAAAAAAGGAATTTTCATAATTATTTTATTAATTCGGGAGGAATTTCTGGATAATATCCTCTTTCAGCTTCTATTGGGTGGTATATTCCCCAAAGAAGTTCGGAAAGCTCCAAAGTATTTAAAGGGACGGCCTGAAGTCCGCAAGCCCTTAGCCCTAAAATAATAAATTCTACCCTTTGCAAAAGCTGACCCCTAGATCTTTGAAATATATCTTCGGTTAAGACAGGAAGTTTAGGCATTTTTATTCCTTCTCCAAAGGTTTGAGTTTCGGAAATTGCAAATGGTACTATAATATAAAAAGTTTTTTGCATAATAGAACCGCCTTTCATTATTTGATTAATAAAACTTCTATATTCTTTAATTTGGAGTTTTAATAATTCATTTTCTTCTTTTTTTTCTATTTCTTCCAATTTATCTAAATACCCAGTGATATTAAGTTGTCTGGATAAGGCCAGAATTTGGCAAGTAAAATCCAAAGAGTTTAGAAAGTTTTGGAATTGGTATATAATAGCGTTTTGTTCTTCAGCGGACTTTAAAGCAAAATTTAAAGAAGAGACCATTAAAACAGCCCTTAGTCCTTTATTTTTCAGAATCATTATCCCATCTCTAATTTGGTCAAATTCTAAGAAATCCTGGGTTGAGATTGACATATGCTTTATTTAGTTTCTAAGTGGGTAAATAACTCCTGTAATCGGCCACCCTTAATTACTTTTAATTTTGGTTTTTTTTCTTCTTCTCTTTTTTCTTTTGTCTCTAATTTCTTTTTTTCTTTCTCACTTTCAGCGGGAAGAAATTTCAACGGACTGGTTTTTTTCTTCCAAAGGTAGATCTTTGGTTTGGTAATAAAGATTAAAAAATTTTTTATAAAAACAGGCAAAGAAATTCTTTCTATTTTTAGAAAAGCCAATGAAAAAGCGCCTCCTAATAAAATAATGGCTAAAATTATAAAAATAAAAAAAGAAACAGCAAAGAAAAGAAAAATAGAAAGACCACCGGCAATTCCAATAAAAATAAATTGTTTAAAAGTAAAGGGTCCGACAATTTTTGGCTCTTTCTCTATAAATTGAGGAACAGTAAACTCCATATTTTTTGGTTTATGGTTTTTGGTCTTGGCTGCCAGTTTAGTTTCAGGTTTTAGGTCTTTGGTTTTTATTTTACCAATAACCCATGACCTTAGACCATACCGGCTGCCATAAACCTTAAGCCACCAACTATTTTACTCGGCGGATTCTCTGTATCTATCTTTTTTTATTGTTTTTTTTGGGGGTTTAATTTCAGATTCTATCGGAGTAGAGTCCGGTTCTAACTGCGGTTTGATTTCTATTTTATAAAGCGCTTCTAAACTATCTTTCACTGGTAAAAGAATAAACCTATTAACCTCCAGAGCAATTTGCTTTGCCTGTTTTTTTTCAATTTTTATTTCTTTTTCTAAAACCTGGGCTAACTCATTTGGCGATAAAAGCCCTAAAAAAATATAAGCTATATTCTTAGCAATCTCGGAGATTGTTTTATCCTCGTTTATTCCATTTCTAGAACAGATATCGCTGATAAAATCGGCATTCTTTTCCGCCCAAATAGCTTCTTGAAGTTCTTTGGGAAGATTTTCATAGAGTTCCCATAATTGGTCTTTTGGATAATCCGGCATAAATTCATTTTAACATTTAAACATACAAACATTTAAACATCTGTTTATATGTTAGAATGCTTAAATGCTTTATTTATTATATCATAAATAAAAAAATTAATAGAAGTGGATATTATTATTTAAGTTCCTTAGGTATCTTATTTTCAGGGGGCGTGAAATTTTCTTTTGGGAATTTGGGCAGGGCTTGGTTCATAAAAGCGCGCCAGATTGGACCTACTATAGTTACCCCGGGTTTTTTTGACATCTGGCTGTTATCATTATTTCCTGCCCAGACCCCGGCCACAATTGAAGGAGTATAGCCGATGGTCCAGCCATCTTTATAGTTAGTAGTAGTTCCGGTTTTAGCTGCAACAGGATAATTTTCGAAATATAACGAGGAACGGGCGCCAAACATCGGAGTTCTAGCTTCATTGTCAGATAAAATATCATTAATTAGTCGGGCTGGTTCTTGCTCTAAAACCCTTTTTTGGGTCTTTTTATTTTCTTCAATAATATTTCCTTTTGAGTCCTCTATTTTTAAAATAGAGACAGGCGTTATTTTTAACCCTTCAGTTGCGAAAACTCCATAAGCAGAAACCATATCAAGCAATTTAACCTCTCCGCCTCCTAAGACAATGGCAGCTCCGTAAAACGAGTCAGGCTTATTCAAAGTAGTTAGTCCGAATTTTCTGGCATTTTCCAAACTGTCTGAAAGCCCGGCTAAATCAAGTAAGACCTTTACTGAAGGAATATTTAACGATTGGGCTAAGGATTGTCTTAAAGTGACTGGTCCTCGGAATTTACCATCATAGTTCCGGGGAATATATTCTTTATCGCCCCAAACGCCAAAATTTGTTTTTTCGTCAATTACGATATAATTATCATCGTATCCTTTTTGAAAAGCTGTGACGTAGACAAAGGGTTTAAAAGCCGAGCCTGGCTGGCGGCCGATTCTATAAGTGGCGACATTAACCATTGGGTCAAATTTGCAATTTTTGCCGGAAATGCAATTTTCAGGAAATGATTCACCAAACCAATCAACTGAACCAACCATTGCTAAAATTTCTCCGGTTTTAGGGTTAATCGCTACCAAAGAAGCATTATGGGCTTTATAATTTTTAATCCTTTTAACATTATCCTCAATGGCTTTTTCAGCTGCTTCTTGCAGTTCCCAGTCCAAAGTGGTATAAACCTTGAACCCTTTTTCTTCCAGAAAGCTTTCTCCATATTTTTCAAAAAGATATTCTTGGACATAAAACACAAAGTGAGGGGCATTAATCGGCTGGGAAACCTTGGCAAAGTTTATTTCTTCTGTTTTGGCCTTTTCCGTCTCTTCTTTTGTTAAATAGTCCTCCTGAACCATTCTATCTAAAACATAATTTTTTCTAGCAAGCAGTTTCTCCTTATAAGCGCCGAAAGGCGAATAATAACTAGGGGCCTTAATTAAAGCAGCCAAAACAGCTGATTCGGCTATTGTTAATTCTTTGGCCGGTTTGTTAAAATAGGCCTTGGCTGCTGCTTCTACTCCATAAATGTTTACGCCCAGAGGAATTTGGTTTAGATACCATTCTAAAATTTGGTCTTTAGAATAACGTCTTTCCACTTCCAAAGTTAAAATAATTTCTCTAATTTTTCTTTTAATACTTTTTTCTCTGGTTAAAAAAGTGGAACGGATAAGCTGCTGGCTGATAGTTGAGCCGCCGTAAAGGGGCTGGCCTATTTTTAAATTAATTTTAATGGCTCGTAGAATTCCCCCAAAATCAATTCCGAAATGAGAATAAAAATTAGCATCTTCAGTAGCGATTATTGCCTGTTTTAAATGTTCAGGGGTTTGGTTTAAAGGAATTATTTCTCTTTTTGTTTCACCGTATATTTCGTAAAGGAGAACTTCTCCGGTTCTATCGTAAATTTTTGTGGATTCAATAAAAGTTCTTTCAGTAAATTTTTCTGGCCGAGGAAGATCTTTGGCATAGTAAACGAATAAAAACAAAAAAGCAAAAATAAAAAATAAAAAACAAAAACAGAAAAACATAAAAATCCGGGAAAGTATTTTTCTTTTTCTATTTTTTTTATATATTTTTCGGTAGAATTTTCTTTCTGCCATTGTTTTTGTTATATTTTTATTTTAATATAAAACAATATGAATATAAAGGATAAAAAAATTGAAGAATTATTAACCAGAGGCGTAGACGAGGTTATTAATAAAAACCACCTTGAAAAAAGATTAAAGTCTAGAGAAAAATTAAGGGTGAAATTTGGCATTGATTCAACCTCACCTGATTTACATTTAGGTCACTCTATTCCTCTTCGTAAATTGAGGCAATTCCAGGACTTAGGGCATAAGGTAATTTTTTTAATAGGTGATTTTACCGCAAGGATTGGAGATCCCTCCGGGAGGGCAGAAAGAAGGAAACCTCTTTCCGAAAAACAGATTAAGGAAAATATGAAAGATTATATTAAGCAAGCTGCCAAAATTTTAGATATCAAAAAAGTTGAAGTTAGATATAATAGTGAATGGTACGAAAAAAAAAGAGCAATATTTTTAATGGACTTAACTTCTCGTTTTACTTATGCTCGTGTCATTGAGCGAGATGATTTTAAACGGAGGCTTAAAGAAGATATAGATATTAGCGTATTAGAAATTATATATCCTCTTTTACAGGGTTATGATTCTGTTGAGCTTAAGGCTGACGTTGAAATTGGGGGAAGAGACCAAAAGTTTAATCTTCTTATGGGGAGGAAAGTACAGAAAAAATATGGTCAGCCCCAGCAAGATATTATTACCATGCCCCTTCTTGAAGGAACTGATGGGATAAGAAAAATGAGTAAAAGTTATAAAAACTATATTGGTTTAACTGAAACTCCTTCAGAGATGTATGGTAAGATAATGTCAATTCCAGACAGTTTAATGTGGAAGTATTTTAAATTACTTACCGATGTTTCTTTGGAAGAAGTAGAAAATATAAAACAAAAGGTGGTGCATATTAGAATATTATCTCCCAGAGAAGCAAAAGCAAAGCTGGCTAAAGAAATTGTTACTATGTATCACGGCGAGAGAAAAGCAGAGAAAGCCGAGAAGGAGTTTGAGAAAGTGTTCAAAAAAAAGAAAGCGCCTACCAGAATCCCCGAGATTAGAATTAAAGAAGTTAAACTTCCGATTTTGGACTTATTGGTAAAAACAAAACTCGCCTCTTCAAAATCAGAAGCAAAAAGATTAATTTTCCAAAAAGGAGTGAAAATAAATGGTAAAGTTCAAGATGACTGGCAGACAATAATTGAAATAAAAAAAGGACTTATCATCCAAGTCGGCAAGCGAAAATTCGTTAAACTAAAGTAACGCAGCAGAGGGCAACGCCCAAAGCGTCGGCCGCATCGTCGGATTTCGGCGCCTCTTTTAAATTAAGCAGGACTTTAATCATTTCTTGGACCTGCTTTTTTTCTGCCCTGCCATAACCAGTAATTGCCATTTTCATCTGCAACGGAGTGATCTCATAAACCGGAATTTTTTTCTTGGCGGCAGTTAATAAAATTACCCCCTTTGCCTGGCTTACCGGCATGGCTGTTTTAAAATTTTTAAAAAAATAAATACTTTCCACGGCCAAAACATTTGGCTTATATTTTTTGATGAGTTTGTTTAACTCATTATTTATTTTTTTTAAGCGGTCTCCAGCGCATAAATCAGGGCTGGTTTTTATACAGCCATAATTAATGGCTTTTGACTTTTCTCCTTTCTTTTTTATTTCTATAAATGCATATCCCATTCTGGCTAATCCTGGATCAATGCCTAAGATAATCATATTTTGAGGTTTGAGTAAATATCTTGGACTGCCTCGTTTTCATCTAAGGCTTCAAAAAGTTTCTGACAGGACTCTTTTTCTTTTTCTGCAATTCCAACCATTTCTTTAGCAATCCAGTCCAATGAGGAAGATTCAACTTTAACTCCTTTTTCTTCCAAAGTCTTTTTAACTTTCTCTAATTCTTCTGGCTTAGTGTAAACATCCAAAAGATCATCCCGCCAGTAAATATCTTCAGCCCCAGCCTCAATCGCCGCCAATTCTAAATCTTCTTTTTTAAATTCTTCGCTACTCGCTATTACAGCTCCTTTTCTTTCAAACATCCATTTGACCGAACCTTCGCCAGCTAATTTTCCGTTGTTTTGGTTTAAAATTTGTTTAATTTCTCCCAAGGCCCGATTTTTATTATCAGTAATTCCCTCAATAATAATAGCAATTTTACCTGGTCCATAGGCCTCAAAGACAAACTGTTCCAGTTTTTCACCAGCAACTTTGCCAGATCCCCGATCTATTGCTTTTTGGACATTATCTTTTGGCATATTTACAGCCCTTGCCTGTTCTATGGCTAATCTTAATTTGGCGTTGGTTTCAGGATTTCCGCCTCCTTCTTTCGCAGCAATAGAAATAAGACGGCTTATTTTTGAAAAAACCTTGCCCTTTTTTGCGTCGGTTATTCCCTTGGCGTGTTTTATTGATTTAAAGTGAGAATGCCCTGACATAACTTAATTTTACCCCGTTAGAGGTTTTAGAGCAAGAAAAAACACAGAACAAGTAAACCTCTAACGGGGTTTACCCCGAAAATTAACTTTTGTCTACCCCGTTAGAGGTTTCAGAGTAATAAAAAAAGCAAAAAGTCCGTTAATCTCTAACGGGGTCTATATATTTTTTTAAAATTAGAACAGTTCCCGTTGAAAACACAGCAACAATAAGAGCAATTAAAATAACAGGGTAATTAGAGTTCTTAGACGATAAGGTAATATTGGCTTCTTGTTTTTCAATGTTCCGAGGCGTAAGAATTGGTTCTTGTCTACTTTGGGGAGAAGATGTAATGTTTTTTGCTCCGGGAGTTAAAACATTGCTCCAAGCCCAGTCAGACAGGGTCTTATTATAAGATTGATTTTGGAGCGCCTTCCCAAAGTTTATTGAATCAACCAACTCTCCTTTTGGATTTAAAAACTCCAATCCATCGCCTTCATTATTTAAAGTGATTTTTGTCTCCGGTCTTTTAAGAACTAAATATCCAAGAGCAGTTATTTTTATTCTTTCAGGAAAAGTATGGGTCGTAGTTTTTCCTTCTTTATCTTTTATCTGCCAAAACGCAAGTTCCACCTCAAAATTGTTTTGGTTAAAAATTTCTATCCATTCTTCTTCAGCATCCGGGCCTTCCGGAGAAGGCAGTATTTCATTAAAAACAATTCCCGAAGGATAAACCGTTTGGGGCTGTTGACGACTATCGTCAACAGCAGGTTCGTCGGGCTTGATCTGGGGTTGTGTTTCTGTTTGGATAACGATACTATTTTCTGTTTTTGGCGTACCGCCCGGCTCAGCGCTCATTTGCCAACTATTGGGGTCTGACCCGGGTCTGACCCCTCTTTCCATTGTTTGTTTTGTGGAATTATCGCCAGCAAACCACCCAGAAGAACAATTAGTTTCATCAATCAAATTTCCGGAACCATCATATAGTTTTAAATCCTCGCCATCATTACTTAAGGCTCCTTTATAAATTAAGTCAGCCGTGATGTTGGGGACAGTAGTGTCGTCGGTTCTCTCTAACAAATAAAATCCCTTTGCAGGGATTGTTCCTTTTAAATTTATTTTTAATTTATCATCAGCTGATTTTAGAATCCAGCCATCAAGATTTATAGGGTTTTGGGTATTATTATATAATTCTATCCACTCATCGTTTGCTGAATTTTCAGTTCCCATCCAGGCAATTTCGTTAATAACAACGGATAAAGAATTAGCCGTTGAAGATTTAATTGGAGTTAAATAAAATAATAGAACAAAGATAATTATTAAAGAATATTTTTTCATTAATTGAATTATTGTGGCTACGTTATATAATTATACAACAAAAGTTTGCCCGGGACTAATAAAAAGAACAAAGACAAGATATTTGAGGGAAAAGATTGATAAAAAGCCAAAAATAAGTTAAATTGAAAACAAAGTAAAGTTAATATAAAAATATGGCAGAAGTTAAAGTCTTACAACAAATAACTTATGGCAAAAATTATAGAATTAAAAATTAAAAATCCGAAACAAATTTATCAAGAACTCGTCGTAGTGTTATGTCCTTATAAAAATAGACCAGTAGGCTCAATGATTTTTATAGTAGAAGGCACGCGAAAAAATCCAACAATAGGTCTCCGTTATCCCGGCAGAAAACTTAGAAAAAGATTATTGAAGAAGCCAAATAAAAATTCAGCATTTTGGGCTAACCTTTATGATTTTGAAGTAGTTCCGTTTAAAAATAAAAAAGAAATTAACACACAAAAATTTACCTTTGATGAATTATTAAAAGATTTTCAGGTTCACAAAAAGAATAGCGAAAAATTCTGGAAAATACTGGGAGAACTTTATCAAAATAATACTATCACTAAAAAACCGCCAAAATTAGTGGGCATTGATCCTATGCTGTATTTGTTAATGTTGAAATGGATATGGATTCAAGAAGATTTTAATTATCGTTTCACTTGGCAGGAAGTAAATTCTCCTATTAGGTATGTTTTGGAGACGAGAACAGGTAGTAGAACCGCCAAAGGGGCCGGAAGGGCTAAGTTTTTCGCGGCGTTAATTTTACTTAAACACCATTTCATTTTTGAGCAAGTAAAGAAGATTATACCTCTTTACTAAAATAACGGGAGAGAAGACACCCGAATTTCTTTTTTATTTTTCCTAAATTGTAATTTATATTTTTTTTCTATTTTACCGTTTTTTAATCTTGATAAAATCAATTCGTGATATTTTGGATCTATTTCTGCGGAAATATATTGTCTTTTGAGTAATTTACATACTTCTAACTCCGAACCACTCCCTCCGAAAAGAACTAGAACTATATTGTTGGGCATTGTACAGGATTTAATTAACATTTCTGTTAATTTTTGCGGTATTTGACAAGGATGCTCGGTTTTTTCTTTACTTACATTTTTAACAAGGTTAAGATAAAACCAATCATAAGGCATTCTGCCCTTTGATCCATTTTTTAGGTTGTGTAAGATTCTTTTGTCAGTCGGGTTTTTATAAGGGACGGTTACATTATCCTTATAAAATTTATTTTTTTCTGTTTTCCGTATATGTAAAATAGTCCGATGAGCGGTGGTAAAACGTTTTGGAGTGTGTCCCACATTTGTATTGTAAACCCATACATATTCGTTAACTAAAGGATAAATATTATCTAAATATTTCACTCGTAAGTGAGCATTTTGTTTAGGATAATTGAGCATAAATAGATTTCCATCGTCTTTCAAAACTCTCATTGATTCCTTGGTTAACTCAATATACCAATCAATGTATTCATCAAAATTTTTTGTATATGTTCGAGCTCCGTATTTTATTCCTACGTTATAATCAGGGTCCCCAAAAATCATATCTACGCACTTATTAGGTAATTTTTTCAAAAGATCCATAATGTCTCCAAGCTCTACTTTATTCAAATACGGTTCTAATTCCCTTTCTTTTTTAATTTTATTTTCCTCAGTTTTGATGTTTTTTTTCAATTCTTTTAATTCTTCAAAATTTCTTATTACGCTAATAACTTTCCCTTGAATTGTTAATTCCTTTGTAAAAATCGGTTTCATATCTGGATTAGCTGGTTTTAATCGGAATCCATTTTTTTCTCTGTAAATTTTCTTTAAAGTTACTTCATTATCGTTTATTAAAGCAACTACTGTTTCGCCATTTTCTGCGTCTGGTTGTTTCCTAATTATTACAGTATCTCCATCAAAAATTCCTTCGTCAATCATACTATTTCCACTAACCCGCAAAGCGAAATGCTCTCCCGATTTAGAAAGTTGAGATTTGGGCACTTTAATTGTTTCTTTTTCCTCTATTGCTTCAATTGGTTGGCCGGCAGCAATAGTTCCGAGTAGAGGAATAATTATTAATCCCGATTCTTTCCTTTTATTATTTAATTCAATTGAACGCGGCTGGTTTTCTATTTTTTTTAAAGCTCCTTTTTCTTTCAATGCTTTTATATGTTGGTGAATTGTGGCTACTGAAGACAAGTTAAAATGCTCCTTTATTTCCTCTAACGAAGGAGCATAGTCATTTTTTTTAATGAATTTTGTAATATAACCCAATATTTGTTTTTGTCTTTTTGTAAGCATATTAGTTATTCACACCTTAATTTATTATACCAAATCCATACCGAAAGAAAACCGAAAGTTATCCACAACTCCTATATTTGATTTTAGGGGAAAATTATTAGAAAACCCGTCATTGTTTTGACGGGTTTTATTTCAAGAGGTAAAATCTTCTTTTGATTTTTCCAGTGGGAGTTCTTTCAAATTTCTCCACTATTTCCGGGCTTACTTTTTTGCCGCCGGGCAAAACAATCACATATTTTTTGCGGCCCGTGATATAGAGACAACCATCTTCATCTAAACTCCCCAGGTCTCCCGTATGAAGCCAGCGAGTCCCATCTTTATCTTGTTCAATAACAGCTTTGGTAGCTTCAGGGTTTTTATAATACCCTTTCATAATACAGGGGCCTCCCAGAAGAATTTCTCCATCTTCAGCTATTTTTACAGACAGAGTTGAAATTGGTTTTCCGACAGAACCTAAAGGTTTTGGTGGCTTAGCTCAACCTCTTTTGGATTATCAGTTGTTCCAGAGGTGCAGAGAATTACTGCTGTGTCTTCAGGTTTAATTTTATGTTCATTAAGCCTGATGCAATCGTAGATTTTAGCCGCCTCAATTCTCTCATAGTTTGTCATTTCAACTATATCTAATCCCGGGATATTTGGATTATTATCCGGATAGTCGTCTGCTACAACAAGAATTTTGCTCTCTGTATGGACTAAGTGATTTTCCACATCTTTAATTTTTCTTTCAGGGTCAATCAGCACGGGCACTGCTCCAGCTAAAACACTTCCCCAGAAAGCGATATCCCAGTCAACTCTGTTTTTTCCCAAAATAGCAATTTTGTCTCCTGCCAGGATTTTCTTTTTTTGCATCAACCAAAAAGCGAATTCCCGGGCATTATTTTTAAGTTGGTCAAAACCAATTTCTTCTTGTCTTCCTCTTCTAATAATTTTTAGACAGGTTCTATGTTCGGCTGATTTTCCCTTTGGTCTTGTGTTGAAAAGTTCAATCAAATTTTCCATTTTTCTTGACCCCCAAAAAAAATTGTTAACGAACAGTTAAATAAAAAACTTTTGCGTTTTTTGATATTTTATTCCCAGATGCTGATAAGCGGTTTTGGTGGCGATTCTGCCTCTCGGAGTTCTTTCAATAAATCCAAGCTGCATCAAATACGGTTCGTAAATATCCAAAATTGTATCTTCTTCTTCTGAGGTTGCGGCTGACAGGGTTTGAAGACCAACCGGTCCTCCTTCAAATTTTTTAATAATTGCTTCCAAAATTTTTCTGTCGCCGGATTCTAAACCAAGCTCGTCAATTTCCAAAAACCCTAAGGTCTTTTCGGTAATTTGTTCCGTAATTGTTCCTTTCCCTTCAACTTGAGCAAAATCCCTGGCCCTTTTTAAAAGCCGGTTTGCCACCCTTGGGGTAAAGCGCGAACATTGAGCCAGTAATTCTATGGCTTTTGATTCTATTTCTATTTCCAGAAGCTCGCTTGACCTCTCAATAATTTTCTCAATATCCTCTTTTTTATAATAATCTATTTGAAAGGTTGCTCCGAATCTGTTCCTTAAAGGAGAAGACAGCAGGGCTAAACGAGTAGTGGCTCCAATTAGAGTGAAGTGGGATAGTTTTATTTCCATAGTTCTGGCCATTGGTCCTTTGCCCAAAATAAGATTTAGTTTAAAATCTTCAAGAGCAGGATAAAGAAATTCTTCAATTAATTTGTTCATTCTATGTATTTCGTCACAGAAGAGAATATCGCCTTCATTTAGATTAGTTAGGATTGCTGCCAGATCCCCAACTTTTTCAATGGTTGGACCTGTGATTGTCCGAATATTTGCCTTGAGCTCTTTGGCTACCAAATAAGACAAACTTGTTTTGCCCAAACCGCTCCCGCCGTAAAAAAGCAGATGTTCAATTGGTTCTGTTCTTTTTTTCGCCGCCTCAATAATTATTTTAATATTCTTTTTAACTTTTTCTTGACCAATATAATCCTGCCAGGTTTTCGGCCTTAAAGTTAAATCCAAGGTTTTGTCTTCTTCCGTTAAACCTCTTGACAAGTTTTTCATAATTTGTTAAAATAAGAAATAATTAAACCCAGGGCTGGGGGATTTGGATTTTTCTGCAGATGGGTAGTTTGGTGAGAACGAAACTATACCTCGAGAAAATTCTAAACTTATGTCTCAAAGCTTAGGTTCTCCCCCAGCCCTGGGTTTAAGTTTGTTCAGCAGTAACTCTTTCTATTTCTTCAATTGTAGTCAGCCCTTCCAGTAATTTTATAAATCCATCTTGGCGCATTGAAACCATCCCTTTTTGAATTGCTTTTCTCCTGAGAGCTCCGATTGACGAGGAAGTTAAAATAAATTTTTCCATTTCGTCGTCCACCAAGAAAAATTCAAAAATGCCCAATCTGCCTTTATAGCCCGTAAGGTTACATTGTTTACAACCTTTTGCCTTTGGGATTGTTGTGGCAGCGGTTAGGGCAGGTATTTTTATTTCTTTCGGAAGTCCTTTTAGGGCTTTTTTTGTTTTCTGGAAATTTTCAGGAGAGATTTTTTCAAGCCTTAAGCACTTTTGGCAAACTTTTCTTACCAGCCGTTGGGCAATTACCATATTTATGGCCGGAGCAATATTGGTTGATTTTTCCCCTAAGGCCTGAAAACGGACAATGGTACCAGCCGCATCATTGGTATGGAGGGTAGATAAAACCAGATGGCCGGTTAAAGCGGCCTGTAAGGCGATTTTAGCTGTTTCAAAATCCCTGATTTCTCCTATTAAAATTACATCCGGGTCCTGCCTCATAATTGACCTTAATCCGCTGGCAAAATCATAACCCTTTTTTGGGTCAGCTTGGGTTTGGGAGATTCCTTCTAAATGGTATTCAATCGGGTCTTCAATGGTAATAATTTTAACTTCTGGCTGGTTGATTTTTTTTAAAACAGCGTAGAGGGTTGTTGTTTTTCCGGAGCCAGTCGGTCCAGTGACAATAATCATTCCATTTGGTTTTGTAATTTCTTTATTAAAAATTTTTACCAGGTCTTCTCTTAAACCGAGGGTCTCTACATCAATTAAGCTTTTTGGGTTTAGAATTCTTAAAACAACTGATTCGCCGTATTCAGCCGGCAGAGAAGAAGCCCTTATTTCAATAGGGGTCTTTTCCAATAAAATAGAAAAGCGACCATCTTGGGGTCGGTCGCTTACGTTTAATTTAAGTTCAGAAAGAAGCTTAATTCGGGAAACCAAGGATTGATGAATTTTTAAATCAAAAAATAAAACATCTTGTAAAAGCCCGTCAATTCTAATTCTTAGTTTTGCCCTTTCTTTTTCGGGCTCAATATGAATATCAGAGGAATCAAGATTGATTGAACCAACTAAAATAATATTTAGGAGCTCGGTGGTGATTTTTCCTAAAGAGGCCTCAATTATTTTTTTAAAATCAGAGATACTTTTTACTTTTTCTTGGATATTTTTAACTATGGCTTGAGGGATTTCAACTCCGCCAATAATTTTTTTTATTTGTTCCATGTTATAATAGATTTTATTACATATTATATGAAAAAAGAATTTATTTCAAGTAGTTCAACCCAAACAAAGAAATTAGGTGGAAGCTTAGCCAGAGAAATTCTAAAAAAGAGGTTTAAAAAAACCGCTTTTGTTATTGGTTTGGAAGGAGAATTGGGCGGCGGGAAGACCACATTTTTACAAGGTTTTGCCAAAGGATTAGGGATTAAACAAAAAATACTTAGCCCAACCTTCGTTATTATGAAAAAATTTTCAATGAAAAGGAACCGAGTTCCTTTTGCTAGAAAAGGAACTCGGTTCCTTTTTCAAAACTTCTACCATCTTGATTGTTATAAAATTCAAAAGCCAAAAGAGTTGTTGGCTCTGGGATTTAAAGAAATTATTTCCGACTCTCAAAACATTGTTGCCATTGAATGGGCTGATAAAATCAAAAAAATAATGCCGGAAAATACTCTCTGGATCAATTTTGATTTTATTGACGAGAAAAAACGAAAAATTTCAATTTGTTGACTTTTGATTTTATTTTGATACAATAAAAATATATGGGTAATCAAGTTAGTAATAATTCAATAACTGTTTCTAAGAGAACTGTTCGCAAAGAAGGAGGGATAGTTGTTTTACCTTTGGAGAGATGGAAAAGGTTTGAAAGGGAAAATTCAGAGCTTCGCTTGGCACTCGAGGCAATTTTATCTGGAGAGATGGCATTAAGAAAAAAGGAAACCAGACCCTTCAGAGAGTTTTTAAAATCTGCCTTTCCTCAATATGCCAAAAATCTCTAAATCCCATGCCACTCCTTATTTTGAAGATAAATTTAGAAAGCTTCCTACAAATCTTCAGAAGATTGCCAGTAGAAAAATTATTCTTTTTGAAAATAATCCTTCTCATCCAGGATTGAATACCCATAAACTTAAAGGAGCTCTATCTCATTTTTGGGCTTTTTATATTACTAAAAGTTACCGAGTTTTATTTAGATTTTTGAAGAATAACGTGGTTATTTACTATGATGTCGATACCCACGATATTTATAAATAATCACTTACTCGGAGTTAAGCTAAATTTAAAGGAGCTTAGCTCACTCACAAGGAGCTAAGCTCCTCGCTTTTTTGTTTTTACGACTTTTTGTTTTATGCTACAATTAAAAAATGGCAGAAGAGAAAAAAGAAAATAAGAAAAGGTTGGTTGTTATTGATGGAAATGCGGTGATACATAGGGCATTTCACGCCTTACCTCCCCTAAAAACAAAAAAAGGAGAATTGGTTAACGCTGTTTATGGATTTTTGTTGGTTTTTTTTAAAGCAATTAAAGAATTTCAGCCCGACTTTATCGCAGCCACTTTTGATTTTCCTGCCCCGACCTTTCGACATCAAAAATATAAACCTTACAAAGCAACCCGGGAAAAAGCGCCGGAAGAACTTTACCAGCAAATTCCCAAAACAAAAGAAGTTTTGAAAGGTTTTAACGTTCAGATTTTTGAAAAACAAGGTTTTGAAGCAGATGATTTAATCGGTACAATTTCGAAAGGAGCCGCAACCCCCCTCTTTTCCCCAAAAAGAGGGGGGCCAGAGATAGAAACAATTATTTTAACCGGCGATTTAGATGCTTTGCAATTAGTTAATAAAAACACTAAGGTTTATACTTTAAGAAAAGGGGTCAAGGATACTGTTTTATACGATAGAGAAAAAGTTAAGGAAAAATATGGGGGATTAGAGCCTGAACAGTTAATTGATTTTAAAGCCCTAAGAGGCGACCCTTCGGATAACATCCCCGGCGTCTTCGGAATCGGAGAGAAAACAGCGATTACCTTAATCAAAGAATTTGACTCTTTAGAAAATCTTTACAAAGACTTGGAAAAAAATACTCAAAAAGCAAAAAATCTAAAAGAGTCATTAAGAAAAAAACTTTTGGACTATAAAGACCAGGCCTTTGTTTCTAAAATGCTGGCGGAAATAAAACAGGACGTACCAATTGATTTTAATCTAGAAAAATGCCGTTGGGGATATTATAATAGAGATAAAGTAGTTAAGATTTTTAAGGACTACGATTTTAAAACTTTGATTGACCGGCTGCCCGGTGAAAAAACAATAAGTAAAAATAATAATCTAAGTTTATTTTAATGTTTTGGGGAAAAAAGAAAAATAAAAAAGAAAAAGAGTTTTATGAAAATTTACGAGAGAACGGCTTGACAATTACAGATTATTTTATTGATGGTCTTTTGATTTTTGATGAAGATAGTAAAATTGCCTTAGTGAATCCTCAGGCCGAGAAGTTTTTCGGAGTTAAAGAGGGAAAAATATTAGGGGAATCAATTTTGGGCTTAAATCGTTTCCCAAAATTTGAACCGTTAGTTTCTTTGTTAGGAGGAGGCGTTAAAGAGGTTTTCCGCCAAGAACTTCAAATTAGCGAAAACCTTATTTGGGAAGTAACCACAGTCCCAATAATAACAGGAGACGTCAAGGCGGTCACCTTGGTTATTTTGCACGATGTCAGCCGAGAGAAATTAGTTCAAAAAATGAAGACAGAATTCGTTACTTTGGCTGCTCATCAACTTTGGACGCCGACTTCTGCCGTAAAGTGGTCCTTAGAGATGTTATTGGAAGGCGACTTGGGAAAATTAAACGAGAGGCAAAAAAAAATTATTGAGAAAGCCCACAAGACAAACGATAAGGCGATCAGATTAGTCAATGATCTTTTAAACGTGGCTGAAATTGAGGAAGGAAGATATCTTTCTAAATTAGTTCTTACAGACATCTCAGATATAATTCAGCTCATAATTGAAGAGTATAACGAGCAAATAAAAGAGAAAAAAATTAAACTCGCCTTTAAAAAACCAGAAGAACAATTGCCGAAAATTATGTTAGACGTTGAAAAGACAAAAATCGCCGTTAGAAATATTTTAGATAATGCTGTAAGGTATACGTTTCCTATGGGGAAAATTTCAATCTTTATTAAAAAAGAAGAAAAAAATATAGAAGTTCAAATTCAAGATAGCGGTCTAGGAATTCCCTTAGGCGAACAAGATAAAATTTTTACTAAATTCTTTAGGGGTTCTAATATAACGAGAATAGATACAGAAGGCACAGGGCTCGGTCTTTATATCGCCAAAAATATTATTGAGGCCCACAAAGGAACTGTTTGGTTTGAGTCAGAAGAAGATCAAGGAACAACTTTCTATTTTACCTTGCCTATAAAAGAAAGATTTGGAGAATATCTAACAGAGGAGTTTTATTGATTTATCAACTTGTATTGATTTCTTGGATAAGATAAAATAAAATAACATGGCAAAGAAAATTTTATTAATTGAAGACGATATATTTCTTCGGAAAGTAATTGCCCGCAAGCTTCTAAAAGAGGGTTATGAACTGACAGAGGCAATAGATGGAGAAAATGGAATGGCAAAAATTAAAGAACATAAGCCGAATTTAGTTCTGCTTGATTTGGTCTTGCCGGGAATGGATGGATTTGAGATTTTAGGAAAAATGAAAGAAGATTCAACCCTTTCTCAAATTCCAGTAATTATTCTGTCAAATCTTGGCGAAAAAAAAGACATAGAAAAAGCACTGAAAATGGGGGCAAAGGACTATTTAATCAAGGCCCACTTTACTCCAGGAGAAATAATTGAGAGGGTTGAAAATACCCTCAACAAAAACAAAAAATAAAATGAAACAAAATATGAAAAAAAGAACAACTGGGATTATAATTGGATTAGCAATTGGGATAATGGTGGTCAGTCCTATCTTAACCCGAGCCATAACAGAGTTTGACCGAGACTTGAAAACAGGAATGACTGGAATAGATGTTAAGCAGTTACAGATATTGTTAAACACTGATATTGATACTAAATTAGCTGATTCAGGCCTTGGCTCCCCTGGCCAGGAAACAACTTACTTTGGTTCTTTAACTAAAAGAGCGGTTATTAGATTTCAGGAGAAATACGTTAAAGATATTTTGACTCCTTTGAGTCTTGTTTCAGGAACCGGTTTTGTCGGTAGAGCCACCAGAGAGAAGTTAAATACTATTTTAGAAAAAGTAAAAGCTGTTTCAGAAGAACAAGAACCTTCCTATGGTAAACCTTCAGAGGGCGAGGAGGAAAAGGATAAAGAAGAAAAGAAAGAGCTCGGTTTGACAGTAAGATTAGCTAAGGATAGTCCAATTGATTCTGATTTGGTTGCTGGTCAGGCCCTGGCCTCTTTGGCTAAATTTAGTTTTACCAATAATGATAATAAAGAAGCAAAAGTTACTCAATTAAAATTCAAGAGAATTGGTGTTTCAGCAGATACAACTCTGGCAAAGGTTTATTTGTTTGAAGGAACCAAACGTTTAGCTAATCCGGCTAGTGCTTTATCTACAGGCATTATTTCTATTAATGAACCAACTGGTATTATTACAATTCCAGCTAACAGTTCAAAGACAATCACTGTTAAATCCGATATTGCCACAGGCACCAATAGTGAAATTGTTGGGGTGAGTATCCAAGCAGCAGATGATATTATTTCAAATGCCATCTCTGTAAATGGCTCTTTTCCAATCAACGGCAATTTGATGAGTATCCGTTCTATAACCCTAGCTGAGGTTGATTTTAATAATAGTACTACTCCAGCAGCTAATACCAGTGTTGCTTTGCAAAATAACTATACTGTCTGGCAGAACACGGTCAGTATTCCTACTAAAGCAGTTGAACTTATCCGCTTTAGCTTAGAAAAAACTGGTACAATTAACAATTCTAACCTGCAAAACTTCCGACTTTATATTAATAATATTCAGGTTGGTTCGGCCATTCAAAGTTTAGATGAGGATGATTTTGTTACTTTTGATTTATCAGATTCTCCAAAGAAATTAGAGGTCGGTTACAGCACCATTAGAGTATTATCTGACATAATTGGCGGTTCTTCCAGAACTTTTAAGTTTTCTTTAAAAACTACCGGTGATGCTGTTTTTACTGACAGCGAATACGGAATTAATGTTTTGCCTACTGCCAACAGTTCTAGTTTTTCTGTCAGAGCAAGCGGAACCCAAACTGTTAGCACAGGGAGTGTTAAAATTGTCCAAAAGTCAGGTGGTCCGGTTGATGTAATTAATAGTATTTCTGCTGAAACTATAGGCGAATTTACCATGACCGCAGCTGGAGAAAGAGTTAAGGTTGAAAGTTTGGAAATAGAAGTTCTTTGGGTTGAAGACAGTGGCAGCACAACAGTAGGTTCCTTAAGGGATGGCTTGGTTTTGGTAGATGGAGTTCAGATGGGAAGCGCCGCTGATATTGATGTTGATAGAACCACTAGCGACAGCACAGGCACTACTTACAGTTTTAGCTCTTCTTTAATACTTGAACCAGGGGAGCCAGTAACTTTAATAGTAAAAGCTGATATTTATGACAATGATGGAACCAATAACTTGCAAAATGATGATACTCTCCAGGTTAATATTCTGGCCGGAAGCAGTAATGCTGAAGGAATGTCTTCTAGCTCTGCCATCAATGTTCCTTCCAGCCCTGTTACCGGCCAGACAGTAGAGATTGAACAAGGTGAATTGGATTTGGGAAAATATGCTGCTTTTTCCAGTAGGATCTATATTGTACCAATTAATGATACCAAATTGGCCCACTTTACTTTGATGAGTTCCCACGAACCTGTGGATTTGAACACTATCACTGTTAATCTGGCAACTGTTGCTGGCGCTGTTGATGCTTCAGATGACTTGAGCAATCTCTATGTTACTTATGGAGATAATACCACTACTATTAAGGCAGCTGTGGTAGATGATGATAATTCCTGGACAATAAATTATAGATTAGAAAAACACACTACTCTGGAAATTGCAGTTTATGCTGATGTTTCTTTAAGCGCTTATGCTGCTGGTACCACTGATACCATTACTCCAAAATTAACAGTTAGCGGTACTTCGGTTGAATCTGGTGCTAGCGCAGCCAGTAGTCAGACCACTGGCCAGACCATTACTTTTGATGTTGGAGAGGAAGGAGATCTTACGGGCCAAATGGCTGGTGATAGTCCTTTAGACCGGATAGTGGCTGGCAGTACTGCAGCTGAAATTGAAGCTAATAATCCCCGGTCAGTAACCGGAGCCAAGTTTAAATTTACAGCTGTTGGTGATGATTTTCTTCTTAAGACGATTAAATTAGAGTTAGATGAAGGAGCAAATGTTAGTGGTGCTGTTTTAGGTATTGTTTTAAAAGATGGAGAGACAATAGTCAAAGACAAGTATGGCGAGGAGTGTAAAGAAAAATTTGGAGCAGGAACTGGCGGAGACCTTAAAGAAGTGGAATTTACCGGCTTGAAGATTGCTATCCCAGCTGATACTAGCAAGACCTTAACTTTTGATTTATTATTGAATACTCCGGACTCTGACATTTCGCCAGCTACCTCTCAAGCCAATGTTCAGCTGGAGCTAGATAAAATTAAATATGAAAACAGCTTGGGCACCGAGATTTCAGATAAAACCCCTGGTCC
>Ga0210051_1002144_pt1 | contig 19946 bp, 15 predicted proteins | sample CryGey092014_all_FD_185464 | JGI IMG/M metagenome (GOLD analysis project Ga0210051, IMG submission 185464) | Groundwater microbial communities from aquifer - Crystal Geyser CG23_combo_of_CG06-09_8/20/14_all (SPAdes) (version 2) | ecosystem: Environmental > Aquatic > Deep subsurface > Groundwater... | reverse complement strand
TTTTGACGTCCTTCGGGGTGTTTTTTACTCGAAAGAGTAAAAAAAAGAAATTAATTAGCCGGCAGTTCGGAGGCAATAAACTTACAGAAATAATCAGTTATTGTCCGCGATCTGCCGGTATTTGCCCTAAGTTACCTGGAAGCCATCTTTAAACCTGTCATTGCGAGGATCCCGATTAAGTCGGGAGACGAAGCAATCCCCTGATAAATTGATCTAAATATTGTAAACTGTATTTTGTCTTTATCATGGCTAAATATTATTATATATATATTATTACCAATTCCCATAATACCGTTTTATACACCGGTGTTACAGGTGATCTAACAACAAGAACATTTCATCATAAAAATAAATCTGTATCTTCATTCAGTAGTAAATATAATCTAAATAAACTAGTATATTTTGAGGTATTTGAAGATATCAACTCAGCCATAATTAGAGAAAAGCAGATAAAAGGAGGAAGCAGGAATAAGAAAATGGAGCTGATTTCCCGCTTTAATCCCACGTGGAAGGATTTATATCGCTCAATCTGTTCGTAAGGAGATTGCTTCGGGACGTGTGTCGTCCGGTACGATCCCCGCAATGACTTATTTTTCAAGACTCTTACGATTAGGGGATTGCTTTGCCTTCGGCTCGCAATGACATTGTGTTATGTCCGTAAGGCTGGCACCAAGTAATCTCCAAACCCTTGACAACTACTCCATATTTTGTATAATCCAGTATATACATGAGAATCTATAAGAAGCCTTTGGAGTTTGAGTGGGACAAAGGAAATACCGGGAAGAATAAAAAACATAAAGTCGACGACCCAGAGGCGGAAGAAGTTTTTTTTGATGAAAGAAAGAAAGGCTATAAAGACATTTTCCATTCCGGGACAGAAGAAAGACATATTTTACTGGGGAAGACCAAAAGGAACAGATTGCTTTATTTAGTATTTACAGTCAGAAATGGCAGAGTGAGAATCATCTCTGCCGGAAATGTCAATAAAAAGGAGGTGCATCTCTATGAAAAAAAATCTTAAAGTCCCAAAATTCAAAAATGAAGGTGAGGAAAGAAATTTCTGGGCGAAAATAGACCTTTCTGCCTATTTTGAACCTTCAGATCTGGAAGATGTAAGCTTTCCAAATCTCAAACCGACCAGCAGGGCGGTATCAATCAGGATTCCGGAATATCTTTTATACAGGGTGAAGGAAAAAGCAAATGAGATAAACATTCCTTACCAGTCTCTCATCAAGCAATATATCAAGAGGGGTGTTCTCTCATCCTGATTTAAATACGAGAAATACGAGGTCCGACGTCGTTATTAAATGACATTTTATGTCCGGAAGTCTGAGTAGTTACTTCTTTTTAATAACCTCCTTTTTACAGTTTTCTGTGATATAATAACGATCCTTATTTTATAATTTGTAATAATTTGATATCGATATTAACTTATATCCTTCTTACTCCGGTTTGTAGCCCGACAGGGCGAAAAAGCGGATTAGAAGGGTATATACTGAGTAACTCAGTTGCAAACCTGAGTTAGGTGAGTAGGTGAGTATACATAACTAGCGCTTGCATATTTATAATTATTAAAATAAATTGTAGAATATACAAACCGCAAAAATATAAGATTATTGGAAATATCTGATTTGATGAAGAATAATATGAATATAGCGTTAGTTGAAAAAATACCCGCGTGCCATCCTCAAAATTATGAAATTTTCCTTAAATTTGCTGACTTCCTGAAAAGACCAGTTATAAAAGAAAAAATCACCCCGCAGCATCCTTGGGTTTGTTTTTCCAATGAATTTGGAGTCTCCGATCTTCCCGCAGCAGGAGGACTTGGGTATCTTGCCGGTGATTGGGTACATCTTTCTGCTAGGCTGGGGATTCCTTTTATGGGAGTAGGGTTGTATTATAAGACGCGTTGGAGGCAGGATCTGGACCGGAATTTTTACCAGATCGAGCATATCCACCATTCTCCTCATCCTTCGCATTTCCAATTTACCAAATTGAAAACTGATAAAAAGCATTACCTGATCTATACATATCGTTCCCATCCTTTTGCCACACCCATTGAAATTTTTACCAAAGACATAAAAGGTAACCTTCTTATTATGTTGTATGAGCCGGGAATAAGAGGTCTTTATGAAGGTGAGAAGGAGGATGAGCACAGGCTTTATCAGTCTGCGGTGTTGGGATTTGCCGGAATCCATGCTCTTGTTAGCCTTGGGATAACGCCTTCCATTCTGCACCTAAATGAGTCTTCGACGGTAATTGCTGCTCTTGCCCTTCTTGACTATTATTGTAACCAGGGTTCAAGCCTTGAACAGGCTCTAAAAATGGTGAGGGAAATTACTGTTTTCACAAATCATACTTTGTCTCCGGTAGCGGAACCATTCTGGCGGCTGGATCAGATTAAAAATTATATTGGAACGAATCTTAGATGTCCAGACGTAAAAGCATGGCTTTGTGATTTTATCTCCAAGCAAAAAACAGGGGTTTGTTTTTTCGACCTGGCTTTTCTTCTTGCCGGCCGGGTGAATGCGGTAAGTAAGATCCACGCACTGAAAGCCGGACAGGCATTCGGCAGAAATTTTTATTCCATCACCAATGCCGTTTCTTTCCGTTGGATTTATCCGGATATTCTCGATAAGTACAAGAGGAAAAATATCCTGCACCCTTTATTTGGCACATTGGAGAGTGGTTATAAAAACAAGATAAGGACGCTAAATTTACAGACGATGCTAAGTATCAGGAAAAAAGCTAAAAGATCCTTAAGGAAAATCCTTAAGAAAGAGTGGTTTAATCAGTATGGTCAGAACGTCATTATACCTCCCGGTGCCAGAATTGCGGTTTGGGCCAGGCGTTTCGACGATTACAAAAGACCGTTTCTCGTTTTTACAGATACAGACAGGTTGGGGCAGATACTGGAAAAATATAATATCTACTTTCTTATGTCAGGACGGGCCCACCCGCGTGATAAGATCATGAAGAAGAAAATGGCGGAAATTTTGACAAAAATAAATGAAAATCCGGTTTTGAAAAAAAGGGTGTTTTTCGTGAAAAATTACGGATGGAGACTGGCGAAACCACTGGTGACAGGAGCTGATATCTGGATTAACACCCCCAGAGTAGGGATGGAAGCATGCGGTACCTCCTGGGAGAAGGCTGTATTAAACTGGGTGCTTCTCAGCTCTACTCCGGACGGGGGAGCTGCGGATATTTTCCTTGACGGCAGATATAAAATAGACAATCCGCCTTTTTTTCTTATTGAAGGGGAGAACGATGATAGCCTAGCCGCTCAATCTTTGTATAAGAATATGGAAAGAATGGGGGAGGTACTTGATGATAAGAAAGCCTGGTACAAGGCTGTGCTCCGTCAGCTTGAAACTTTTCTGCCGATAGCCAACGGTCCCGGAATGATGTCGGAATACCTGAAATTAGGCACAAATAATTTCGGTCAGTAGATATAGTATATAACATTACACATTTAATAGATAACAGTAAACCCTTCGACTTCATTGCATCTGACGCGACTTTCCCTAGACTTTGGGGTAAACGCTCAGGGTAAGCATTTTACATTAGACAAAATAGACGTAAACTACGACTTATTTGCCATGAACCATGAACCATTAACTATTCACTAATTGAACCCTAAAAAAGGGGATTTTTTGTGAATTAAATAGTTGACCTTTTAATGCTATACTCATAAATATGGCCGAGATTTCTAGGGAAGCTAACTCACTAGAAAATAATAATGACACACGGGAAGAACCATCAGAAGGCCTTACTTCACATGAGGCCAGAAGGAGATATCGTGCGTACGGTGCAAATGAGATAGTACACGCCAAGAAGAAGGGTATTTTTATAGCCTTCCTTTCCAAATTCGGCAATCCTCTTGTCATAATCCTGCTTTTTGCCTCTTTTGTATCCGCCTTGACAGGGGAATGGGTGAATTTCGTAGTGATTTTCGCCATGATACTTTTCAGTGTGGTTATAGAGTCCTATCAGGAATACCAATCAGAAGAAGCAGCAGAGAAACTTAAGCACAAAGTAGCAGTAAGGGTAGTAGTCATGCGGGACGGCGAAAAAAAAGAAGTGCTGGTTTCACATGTGACGATTGGAGACTTAGTCCTTCTTGAGATAGGAGATGTGGTTCCGGCAGATGCCAAGGTCCTTTCTTCAAAGGATTTTCATCTGGATGAATCATCTCTTACGGGTGAGTCATTTCCTGTAGAAAAAGGGGAGAAAGATGAGGTATGGATGGGATCGTCAGTAGTAAACGGTGAGGCACAAGTCAGGGTTGTCAGGATTGGAAAAAACACACAGATCGGGCAAATAGCCGATAAGCTTACCCACAAAAAACCGGAAACGGATTTCGAAAAAGGGATACGGAAATTCGGCCTTCTGATTATGAGAATTACCATCATACTGGTATTTTTTATTTTCATCACCAATATCTTTTTCAAACATGATATATTCAGCTCGCTTCTTTTTGCCCTGGCTTTGGCAGTCGGCTTGACGCCTGAACTTCTGCCAATGATTGTGACGGTTAATCTTTCCAAAGGAGCCATGAGGATGGCTAAAAAAGGGGTGATTGTAAAACATCTCCCTGCTATCCAGAATTTCGGCAGTATGGAAATCCTTTGTACGGATAAGACAGGAACAATCACTGAAAACAAAATACGCCTGGAACGATATGAGAATGCCAAAGGTGGGGAAGACCGTAAGGTGTTATCCCTTGCTTATTTAAACAGTTCTTACCAGACGAATATGAAAAGTCCTCTGGATGACGCAATCCTGGCTCACCGGGAAGTAGAGGACGCGTCTTTTCAAAAGACAGATGAAATCCCCTTTGATTTCCTGAGAAAGAGACTATCGGTGGTGCTGCGGAAAGACGGCAGGGACCTTCTTATCACCAAAGGCGCTCCGGAGGGAATGTGGGACATAACCAGACATTTCAAAGAGGATGGCAAAGTAGTCCACCTGGACGAGTACAAGCTGGCAAAATTAAAAGAGCGGTTTGTGAAGTTAAGCAGTGAGGGCTTTCGGGTCCTGACGATCGCTTACAAGATAAATAATGTTACAAAAGACACGTATGAACAGTCGGATGAGAAAGACCTTATTTTCTTAGGCTTTACAGCATTTTTGGATCCGCCAAAAAAAGAAGTGAAGGAAGTTTTAGCTTCTTTAAACAGGCATGGAGTGGATTTGAAGATTCTGACAGGTGACAACGAACAGGTTACGGCGAAAGTATGCAAAGATCTGGGGATTCCCGTAAGCGGCCTGGTTTTGGGAAAAGATATTCTTCATGTCAGTGACGAGGCGCTTATCCCTTTGGTACTTAAGGCAAATATCTTTGCCAGGCTGACGCCGGATGAGAAAGAAAGGATAATAAAAGCGCTCAAAAAAACAGGGAAAGTAGTGGGGTTCATGGGTGACGGAGTGAACGATGCAATATCTTTGCGAGCTGCGGATGTCGGAATCTCTGTAAATAACGCCGTAGATGTGGCCAAGGAGTCGGCTGATATCATCCTGGTTACCAAATCCCTGTTGGTGTTGAAAGAGGGTATTAAAGAAGGCAGGCAGACCTTTGCCAATACCATGAAATATATTTACATGGGTTCAGGATCAAATTTCGGTAATATGTTTTCCGTAAGCGTCGCTTCCCTTTTTCTTCCGTTTTTGCCTATGCTGCCTATCCAGATACTGTTAAACAACCTTATCTACGATTTGTCCCAACTGACACTGCCCGCTGATCGGGTAGACAGTGCGGATATCGAAAAACCGCAGAAATGGGATATGGGATTTATCAAAAAGTTCATCTATACTTTCGGGCCGATCAGTTCCTTTTTTGATATGGTAACTTTTCTGTCGCTTCTGTATATTTTCAAGGCATCTGTTCCTTTCTTCAGGACAGGTTGGTTTATGGAGTCTCTGATAACCCAGATAGTAATTATTTTAATGGTCAGGACAAGAAAAGTTCCTTTCTGGAAAAGTAAACCGTCACGTATCGTGGTTTTGGGGGTTCTCATAGCCATATTATCAGGCATTATTATCACTCAAAGCCGGTTGGGACAAATATTCGAGTTTGTATCTTTAAGTCCAATATACTGGATATTTCTGCTTCTTATTATAACTTTTTATATCATTTTTGTGGAGCTGGCAAAGGCGTGGTTTTATAGAAAGGCGGATTTGCACATCTACAAAACACATCATTAGATTCTACAGATTTAAGTCCATTAACTTCAATCCTACGGTAACCGTAGTATTCTGTCAGGGGATATTTTATTTCAGACAGTATTGGAGAGTACAATCCACTTTGTAGGATTTGTGTTTTCCAGCCTTTTTATCATATAATCAGGCGCTATGTCGGGTAATAGGTTAGAATTTCCACCAAGAAGTCAATCGGATATGGTTAAGCAACTTAATGAGAGATCCGGTGGTGTGAAAGTGATAGAACTGACTTCATTGGAGAAAGCCCGCTCTCACACGGGCCAGTTGCCTTTAGCAGGGTTTGCAGACGGGGACGGAAGACAGTTTTATGTGGCGATGGATTATTCACCGATGGAGACTGCTTTGACGATGAGAAGGTCGGATTATATGGGAGTGCCTGATTTGCCTAATTACCTGATCCGGCCGAAGGATATAAAAGCTTACAGACTGAATAGTGACGATATTATTGATCTTCAAAAGGGATCTGCGGACCGAGAAGTGATAATGAGATTATCCGTTGAAGATATGGCAACCGAAGAAGAGAAAGTATGGGACAAGGGATTATCATTGGGGGATTTTCTCAAAGTGCTTTGCCGGGCGGAATTCGTGGAACCCAAAAAGTATGCTTCAACATCTGCAGTTTTAGCCCATCCGCTGGTTATTCTTCCCTTAGAAGAGAATGAATGGATATTCCTGGGCAGTCCGGATACAACCAAAGCTTTTATCTGGACTGTAGATCCTTCTTCACAGCTGACAGTTATGTTCAGAAAAGTAATAGGCAAATTAATTGATGCAGGCTATTTCACGGCGGAAAATATAGAAGGAATTGATGTAAAATGGCCGGAAGGAAAGTCACCAAAAGATAGGTTTTTAGAATTATTAAGAGAAAGGACTCTACAGAGTTTGGCTGAACAAGAAAGGCAGGCTTCTGAATCAAAAAGATCCAGAAGACCTTTATTTGATGGATTGGGTAGATTGACAAGATCAGATCGGGCGTCACGAATGCAAGCCAGTGCAATATCTTTAGTAGACAGGCAATTAGCAGAACTAACTCCTACTCAAATTGCAGAAATGCGACTAGCTCTTCCCCAAACATTGAAGGGAATGTTAAGTGAAATGGACTATGCTTCATTACGGGAATTAGCTGTTTCGTATCTGGGTCCAGTTTCAGGGTACGGGATATTTGAAAATCTCAGGACAGAGGATGATGTTTCTCTTCCTGTCGACATGCATGAAGCAGAATTACCGCCTTTTGCACATCTAGGTAATCTAAAACATCTGTTAGAAGTTGAGGGTGACAGTGATCCGGATTATTTAGCCAAAATCTCTGCTGAAATGGTAGCAGTCCAGGACGGTTTATTGGCAAGAGCCGGAAAAAGGATGGATGGGGAAGTGATGAAAGAGGCAGTACAGGCATTAAATAACGCTGCAGGGAGGATAAGGGAAAGGGCAATGCAGGCAGAAGTTCGTCCCAAAGGATATTATCTTTTTACTGAATCAGTACCTGATGAGATGACTTTCTCTCAGGTACTGGAGAGACTTTTAAGTGAGTTTGGTTTGGATAAAAGAGTTGGCGATTTTATCTCAAGGGGTGCTTGGATATCCAGATCAAATGATCGGATTGATTTGGAGATTGGTTGGAGAATAGCAATTGACAAAATCTCCGGACTAACCTGGTTACAAAAAATCGGCGGAGTTTTGGAAGTGAGAAACGGATTTACCAAATTGAGTTTGTTCGTGACTGATATATTGCCTGGAGGAGAGAAGAATATCAGGGCGGTTCACCTGACGAATGAGAAAATAAAAAGATACAGGGCCCATGGCGTGATTGGCGGGACCTATGGTGATTATTCTTTACAGGATTATGATGATGAAACTCAGGAGACAGCCAAACGCGTCTTATGGGAAGTTAATTATGATAAGAAAAGGATTGAAGACGGTTATGAGATCCAGGAAGGTAAAGGAAAGATTAAAGCTGATAGGGGAGTATCTGTTCATCCGTCCGGACTTCATTTTCTGCCGGCAAACTATCGTAATTGGATAAACAATAGAGAGATTGCATCACTTGCAGACAAATTGAAACCGGCTATGGAGGAAGAAAGAACAGGAAGTGATTATATATCTGTAAAAGAAATAGAAGGTTTGTTTCCCGTTTAATCTGACATCCGGAATCATATTGAAATATTAGCTCTTACCAAGAAACTATTCCTCTTCTTGACAACCTCCCAAATTCCCGTCACCATAAAAATATACCCTTCACGCTTGATAATTTTACGGGTATAAACCCATCTAGACCGATCCCGATTATATCGGGATTCGGGTAAGATGGTTAGAGTTGCCGATGAACTCCGAAGAATTCATTCTTGAAGCAGATGGCCGAGATAAGGATAAATATCTGCATATATTTCGAAGATATAAAATTCCCCTGATTGTTTCAGTTCTTGGTATATTGTTTCTCGCTGTTGCCATTGTGCTTCTGGTAAAAGAAAAAGTGACTTCGCCGTCTCCGGTTGCCTTTATTTCAGAGTCATCTTCATCTGCCAGCGTGAAAATCATGATAGACGTGGAAGGAGCGGTCGTAAAACCCGGTGTTTACAGCATGGATAAGGAAGACAGGATAAATGATGTTCTGGTTTTGGCCGGTGGACTTTCAAAAGATGCGGATCGGGATTGGGTTACAAAATACCTTAACCGGGCAGCGAAGTTGATTGACGGGGGGAAAATATATATACCCTCTGTGAAAGAAAACAACGGGACGAAGCTCCAAATACCAAATACCAAACTTCAAACACAACAAAGTAATCTGGGGGTGACTGAAGGAGCGGTAAATATCAACCTAGCCTCGCAGAAAGAACTGGAATCCTTGCCCGGGGTAGGAGAAGTGACTGCAGGGAAAATCATTTCAGGCAGACCATACAGCTCGATTGATGATCTTAAAACCAAAAAGGTTGTAGGAAATGCTTTGTTTGAAAAAATCAAGAATTTGATTACCGCCTATTAATTTGATAAATTAGATGAGGGTGGATCATTATTACCACCCTCATCCTGAGAGAGCGAAGCGAGTCGAAGGATCTCAAACGATAGTAAGATCCTTCGGCCTGATGGCCTCAGGATGAAGCTGGGACAATTATGCCCCATCTTCAATTAGATAGTATAAAGACTGACGAAATATGATAACAGGTGTAGGAATTATCGCTCTGGTTATCCTGTTGGGAGTTTTATCCCATCGGCAAAGCCGGTTTGAAGAGAGAATATTGAAAAACGTTCCCTTATCAGACTGGTTTGTCGGTATCATCGTGCCTGTCTTATTATATCTGGGATGGTTTATCATTATCAGGAACATTTCAGGCAGGCCTTCTGTTGATATATTTCCTCTTGATGACATAGATGTGCTTGTCCTGACTATACTTTTTATAGTTTATGGTTTTGTCGGGAACGGAATGCATTTTACTTCCAAGATAATCGGCCGTTACCTTAAGGCCGGTAAGCACGATAAGGTATACAAAGTCACGGAAATGTTTCATGGCAAATTCAGCCACTATCTGACTCATCTTAATGGGTTGTTCATCGGTTTCATGCTGGCGATTTTTGAGATTAATCACCCTCTCGTATATCCCTTGTCCCGAAATTATCTTTTGGCAATTGTGACGCTTGGAGTTATTCTAGGATTGTCAGCCAAAAGGTCAGTATTTTATACCAACGAATGGTTTGGAGGCTTTAATAAACCGATATTCTATGTTGCTTCTTTATTGGATGTCGTACTTTTTATCATCCTGAAAATATTCAACATGAAAATAGTATTCTACTCGGTATATTTTTTCATCACTGTGACCTTTACCAGTTTTATCGGCACATTCGTGTTCCGGCAGATTTATATTTTTATGAGATTGAGTGAGAAGAGAAAGCTGAGGTTTTTGGCGAAAATATTCAGCTTCTAAGGGCTCGTTCACTAATAACTTCCTAGTTATTTGTGATTACGGTTCTTTGTGCCGTATTCTCAGCTGAAAAATATATCATGTTATTAATGGATGCGGCCTAAGGTTTTCCGATGATTAATCCCTTCATACCCGTGGTGAATTCCTATCTTCCCGAGCCTCAGGCGTCACTTCTAAACGGGATTTTATTTGGAGTAAGATCTTCTATGCCCGGATCGTTTTATAATGCTTTAATTGCGACTGGTGTACTGCATATAATCGCCCTTTCCGGGATGAATATCACAATCCTGACTAATCTGACGGCCCGGATGACACTTTGGTTAGGCAGAAAAGCCTCCAGTATAATTACTATGTGTCTTATAGTATCTTTTGTCCTGTTTGTAGGAGCTTCACCTACTATAGTTCGGGCCGCTATGATGGGTTCTCTCTCACTTATTGCCGTCTATTTTGGCAGACAAAATTGGGGATTGCTAAGTTTAATTTTGTCCGGTATATTAATGCTTCTCCGGAATTTCAGCCTCATAAAAGACCTGTCTTTTCAGCTTTCTTTCCTGTCCACTTTAGGGATAATTTTAGCAAACAAAAGGGTAGAGCGCCAAAGAAAAAATGGCTTGTTTAAACAACTTATTTTTTTCCTGAAGACGAATTTACTGATTACTTTAAGTGCGCAGATTTTTACTTTACCGGTGATTTTATACAGGTTCCATAGAATTTCCCTGATTTCTCCCCTTACCAACATCATGATCGAGTGGGTGATCCAGCCGGTGATGGTATTAGGGTTCATCACTGCTATTATAGGCTGGGTTTGGTGGCCGCTTGGGATACTGCCGGCCTGGTTTGTATGGGTACCCCTGACTTACCTTATCAAAGCGGTGGAAATATTGGCCAGAGTTCCGGGAGCAAGTATTAGTTTCTAAATAACTCAAAACTCACCTGCCCGCCATCAGCTTTCGCCGAAGGCAAGTGCAGGCGGGAAATGTCAAAACCACAACTTAAAGCTTAAAACCGGAAATATATATTAATTACACTATGCTATCGAAAAAATACTTCATAATAGGAGCGGTTTTTGGTTTAGTTTTGTTTTTTTCTTTTCTTTTCTCCCTTCCCGATGAAAATCTTCATATAGTTTTTTGTGACGTGGGACAGGGAGATGCTGTGTACATCAGGGCGCCTTCAAACCAGGACATGCTCATAGACGGAGGGCCAAATGACAAAGTGCTTGCCTGTTTGGGGAAACATATGCCTTTCTATGATAGGACAATAGATGTGGTCATGCTGACTCATCCGCAGAAAGACCATCTGCAGGGGCTAATCTCTGTGGTTTCCAGATATAAAGTAAAACATTTCATCCTAGGAGATGAGGCCAATTCAACCAATGGCTATTCTGATCTTCTTACAAACATAAGAAATAAGAATATTGAAGTAAAACACTTGTACAAGGGGGATGGTTTTAACTTTCAAAATACGACTTTTTCCGTATTGTGGCCGGATAGAAATTGGGTGGCCAAACAGCTTGGAAACGGGAAATATCTGAGTTATGACCAGTTTGTTTACCAAAACCCCGAGAGCCGTGTGTTGGGGGCAGAAGTATATTCTAATGTCAACGATTTCTCGTATTATTTGTTACTGAAATATGGTAGTTTCACTTCTCTTTTTACCGGAGATGGGGACATCCGGATACAGTCGGAAATCATGGAGGGTAGTCATTTGCCGGTCGTGAATCTGGTCAAAATCCCTCATCACGGCGCCAGGACAGCAATCCTGCCTGATTTATTGGATGTTATAAGGCCAAAAACAGCAGTAATATCTGTGGGGAAGAATAGCTATGGTCATCCGGCCAAGGAGACGATTGATATGTTAGTTAATAGATCGATACAGTTTTTCAGGACAGATGAACGGGGAGATATTGAGGTGGTGAGTGACGGACAGAAGTGGTGGGTGAAATGAGACGGGAAACAGAGTACATGAATAGTTCATGGTGCATGGTTCTTAGTTAATTGTTATTGGTAGATAGTTAGTGGTTGATAGTAGATAGAAAAAAGAAACAGTGATCAGAGCGCAATGATAAGATAAAACTATAAAATTTAGAACTGATTTTAGTAATCTTAAGTTGCCAAATAGTACTCATTTCACCAACGGCCATATTGTCATTTTGTACTCTTTTGATCCTCCTCCGACAATTTAGGTGGAATCCTCGTTGTACCACTTGTCAAATCGGAAAAGGTGGTTTTTGACTGGATGTTTGTAAGGAGAACCGGTATTGTAGGCCGTGGCAAGCTGGGTTGGGGAGAGAGTACCGTATTTATCCAGCATAAGCCTGTGATATTTACCGATAAGGTCAATTGCTACTCCAGGTTTATAAAGCTCCTTGGGATGACCCTTGAAACCGAGAAGTTTGGCTGTACTGATAAGGATTTGTCCCAACCCCAGGCTGGCATCCTTGATTTTCGGTTCATACCGGAAAGCATAAGGATTGCCTTCCGATTCAGTCATGATAGTGGCATAGATCACCTGCGGGTCCAGATCGTATTTCTTGGCCGTTTGGGAAATGAGGTCTTTGTGTACGTATTTGGTCCAGGAACGTATATCAGTAAAAAGCTTGATTTTCAGATCGACATAAGGCGTGGGAGTAGGGATGGGAACAAGCTTATCTGTAGGTTTATCAGTTTCCGGATTATAGGAAAGTGCGGGAATATCCTTTTTTTCCACAATATCCGGAATCTTGTCTTTACTGGCGTAAATCCTCACCGGACAGGCAAGAATCAGATAAGCAAAAATCAATGTAAAACAAATTTGTTTCTTCATATTTTTTCTCCTGTTCAACCAATAAAAAATCTTAAACCTATAGGTTTAAGATAATTTTGGAAAAACTTAGACTGAAATATATAAAAGTATATAATCATACCACACTATAGGACTTTTAGCAAGTTAGCTACAATGTATAAATTATTCCGAGTTGATTGCATATCATACTTGCAAGCAGAGAACTTTCATAGTAAAAAGGGTATGCTTGAGCAAATTCATTTACGAACGGTATATACTGAAAAAACTCAGGTTTGAAATAAGTTTTTCCAGCATAGCCCCATCTAAACCTCCAGATCGGAGGTCTAATCAGTCCCGATTAAATTGGGATTGCAAACCAGAGTAAGATGGGTATAGCAAAAGAAAGCGGGGTGAAAAAAATTTATGGCAAAAGGATCAGGCAAGTTACCAAATGGAGAGATAATCGAATGGGAAGTGGAACCGGGAGGTAGACCACCATTTCCTACTGATTTATCCCCAGAGGGAATGGCTTTAAGATCACTTGTTAGTCCGGCAGAAGCCTTGGCTGCGGTTAGGAGGGAGAAAGATGATCCTCCAACAGGTCCTTTGCGTCGGGGAGCACCGGGTTACGGAGATTGGGTAGCTCCGCTTTAGATATCTGAAATTACGATAATTTCATGAGTTAATTTGTGATAATCGAGTAGAAAATAGATCTTTTTCTCCTCCAAAGATGAAGTAGTTCCTTCTTATTCTAATTCATTAATACTCTTTGTTTTTTGTTAAATGTTGAATGTTTCCTGTTCTCTGCTTAATGCTCAATGTTCTCTGTTAACTATTCATTGATTCCTGTTTTCTATCTATTATTAACCATGAACAATGAACTATCTACCAATAACAAATAACCATGAACCAATAACCATTATCCGTTTCCTATCCTAATTCCCGCTCCAGCAGCCCGAAAGAAGCGGTTTCCTTTCCTCATCGCTCTTTCCTTCCGCCTGTTTTTTGGCTTCTTCACATTCGGAAGCTGGTCTGAAATAACATTTCTGGGTAGGTACTTTATCCGCCGTAAAATACTCTGTTTTTTCCTGTGGACAGTTGGGACAAGTCAAAAGACCGTTGACCGCGCAGATCGTCACAGGTATAAGCCCGCTTGGGGTAGGGAAGTCTTTTGGTGGTTTATCGGCAAGAAGGTTGCTCATGATCTCATACCAGATTGGGGCCGCCCCGGTGATACCGGAGACCAGATTTTTATTCATAAAACTTCCGTCATTATTGCCTACCCAGGTAGCTACCAAATACTCCGGTGAAAAGCCTATGGTCCAGTTATCCCTGAAATTATTGGAAGTTCCGGTTTTGACAGCAATTTTATGGTTTGGCACGGATAATTTGGCATAATTGCCGAAAGCCGGCATTCTGGCTGCGTTGTCTGCCAGGATTTCAATAAGCCAGTAAGAGGCAAGCGGAGAAATTACCTGCTGGTTTTCTTCAGCCTGTACTTTGTCTACCATGGCCGGATTTTTTTTGTCAGATTCATAATACTGATCGGTAATATCATGGCCGCGGTTATCCCTGATTTCCTTAACACCTGCCAGGTCCTTTAGCTTGCCGTAATTGGCTATAGTTTGGTAAGCTCTGGCCATATCAAGCATGGTAACTTCAGCACCGCCAAGGGTGAGAGATAGGCCGATAGGGGGAATATTGTTCCAGCTCCTTATTCCCATGGCTTTACCCAGTTCAATCATCTTGTTTACCCCATAACTGTTCAGAAGTTTCACAGCCGGGATATTGTAGGAATTAGCTAAAGCTGACCTGAGAGTGACTGAACCGTGAAATTTTCCGTCATAATTTACCGGAGCGTATTTCTCTTTGCTCCCCGGAGCGGTATAAACCACCGGTGCATCTTCTATGCGGCTGCTGGGTGAGAATCCGTGGTCAAAAGCATAAGCATAATTGACGGGTTTTATGGATGATCCGGGTTGTCTCAAAGCGGTGGTGACATTGACATAGCCTTTATTTGTAATATCAAAATAGTCTACAGAACCTACCATGGCCAGAATTTCCCCGGTAGCAGGATCGGTAACCAGGGTACCTGCGTTATGGATATTAAATACGCCTTTTATCTCAGTGATCTGCCTTTTGACGATTTCTTCTGCTTTTTGTTGGATGGAAAGGTCCAGGGTGGTAGTGACGTCCAATCCTCCTTCAGTGACTCTGGCCTCACCCAGTTTTTGTACCAACTGGTCTTTGATGTACATGACAAAATGCGGAGCCAGAAGATCTATCTTTTGCGGTGCAAAAGCAAGTTTTTGATTTAGAGCTTCCTGATATTCTGTTTCTGAAATCATCTTCAACTTGAGCATCCGCTCGAGAACCTGGTTTTGCCTGTTTGTGGCCAGATCCGGATTGGCTCCAAAAGGAGAGAATGAAGTGGGTGCGGCAGGAAGTCCGGATAGAAATGCCGCTTCTGCTAAAGTGAGATTGCCGGCTGGTTTGCCGAAATACATCTGCGCGGCGGCCTCGATGCCATAAGCCGGACCTCCATAACCCACCTCATTCAAATAAAAAGTGAGTATGTCCTGTTTGGAATAAAGCCTTTCGGTCCAGATGGCAAGGACAACCTCTTTTAATTTCCTGGTGTAAGTCTTGCTGGAATCAAGCAGGCGGTTTTTCACCAGTTGCTGGGTGATTGTGGATCCGCCTTGAAACCCATTGATGTGTTGCTGTTGCAGGTTGTAGACAAAAGCCCGTAATATCGCTTTGGGTGAAACTCCAAAATGATGGTAAAACTCGGCATCTTCTATCGCTACGGTAGCTTTTTTTACATTTTCAGGTATGTTATCCCAGGCGAGCCAGGTGCGGTTTGCGCTTTTATAGACCCGATATAGAATTTGGCCATTTCTATCCCGGATGATGGTGGTTTGCGGGGAATCTACTGTAGCGAGAATCGACGGACTGGGAAGATCTTTAAAGACAAACCAATAAAATGCCGATACTGCGACTAATCCCAGAACTGTACCGGCGAGGGCTATTCTTTTTACCCAAGGATGGAAATGAGGCAGTTGGAATCTGAAGGACAAACCTGCTGTCTTTGGTTTTTTGGATTTAAGGTAGCTTTTGTTTTGTTTTTTCTTCCTTTTATGGGAGAAAAGGATATGAAAGTTCTTATTTATTTTTTTGATAAACGCTTTTCTGAGTTTTATTCTTCTTGATTTTTGCAGACGGAAAGAAAATGCCGGTATAGTTGGCCTTTTGGTTATCAGACTGATGAGTGATGAGGGATAGAGCTTTGCGTAATTTCCAAGACCTATTATACGTACCAGCCTGAGGTGGAATAAAGCATCCGAAAAAATATGGGTGGAGGAAGTATTCTTTCTTTTACTTTCTAATTTACTTATATTTTTTGTATTTTTTGCCGAATATTTTTTATGACTTTCCTTTTTCCGGAAAAGATGCTTTTTTGGGTGCTTTTGCCCAATGGTTTTCATAACCGCCTTTTTATTTTTGCGTTTTTTTGTTTTGCTGAAATTAAAATGAAATAGGTTTCTTAATACCATCTATAATAAGGAAACCATATGGAACCGAGGCTGTCAATATATAAAACTAGCTAAAATGAGAGGTTGTTTAATATATTAACATATGTATATGATATATTGGTTAAGAGTAGATATCAATTCCACTTTTTGAGGAAAAGGGGAGTATTTTTAGGGATTTTGAAAAAAGGGGTTAAAAATAAATATGAAGCTCCACGGGCTTACGCCCGTGGTATCCTCAAATTCTTCGGCGAGCGAAATCCGCCGAAGCATTACCCTTCGACTCTCCTTCGACAAGCTCAGGATTCGCTCAGGGTATCCGCAATATCGCATTCATCCACGAGTTTACACTCGTGGTTTTCTGCGAAGGCGGATAAAAAGGGGAATGATATATAAATATATATATAGATATAGTAATAAACGTTAAATGAGTGGTTGACAAACAGTGAAAAATGTAAGAAAGTTAGGATACTTATGAAGAAATACCTTTTCTCCTTATTCTCCTTATTACTAATCCTTACCAGCATTTCAGCATTAAGACCTATCGGAGTAAATGCAGCCGATTGTGGTGGTCCGGTACCGACAGCTCCCGGTAAAGTATGGGCTAAGTCCGGTCCCCGCGCAGGAGAGGTCACATTATATTGGGAAGCCTCCCCTTATGCCAACCGTTATGCGGTAGCTTTTGGAACTACAAGCGGTAAATATATATATGGAGCTGATAATATCGGTGGAGCAAACACCCGTTCTTATACGGTTAAACATCTTAGCCCTGGTGCGCAATATTATTTCAGTTTGGCAGCGGCCAGAGACTGCTCTTCCAGTCCTTTTTCCAAGGAAGTTTCTGCCCGGGCAATGGGAGGCGAAGTGATAGCCAAAGTTACCCCCAAAACTGAAGTTGCAGTAAAACCTGCTGTCCAGAGTGAACCGGTGAAGAAAGTAGCCTCAGTTGGAAAGCAGAAAATGTGGGCAAAGTCAGGACCAAAAGCTGGTCAAGTCACCCTAAACTGGCAGCATGCGGATAGCGCTGATAACTATCATCTGGTTTACGGAACCATGCCGGGAAAATACCAATACGGAGCATTAAATATTGGTAATGTTACATCATTCAAAGTAGGATATCTGGTGCCTGGTAAGACCTATTACTTTGCCTTGGTGCCTTTGATGAACAATAGGCCGCTTTATACGACAGGATATATATCAGCCAGGGCTATGAACAAGGTTGAGATAGTTAGCACGACTAAAGAAGCATTAATCCAGCCCAAGTCAGATCAACAACAAGTTAGCCAGACAACAACCCCGGTCGTCCAGCCGACATCCGCTATCGAACCCACTAAAGCGGTGAAAGTGATGCCGACAGAGGAAATTGTCGCTAAGCCTTCTCCCGAGGCTACGGGGACGTCTGAACTCATCACGCCTACTGAGTAATAAACCTGAATAAATATATTGTTTACATCAGATCATTGATTTTCCTCGTTTATGTATTAATTTTCTGTGTCTGAGTGTTGAAATATTGGTCTTTTTGATATAATGCAGGCCGGAATGACAAAATTTGTTGAAGGTAATTCACCGCAGGATTACGCAGCCATCGTAGGGGATATAAGTTCTGTAATTGGATCGATGATGGGTGATAATGCTGCGGATCCTGATCTACAATCATTACCACCTTTCGTGAGAGATGATTTGGAAAGACAAGGATACTTGGCGGAAGAAGGTTTACAACTGCATGGATTATCTTTAAGAATCGTATTAGTTACCATTCGAGACGCAGTTGAGCGTAAATTAAGAGATTCAGCGCAGGGATATGGTCTACCAGGGGGATTAGGTCGGGAAACCGGGCGTATGGCTCACAATACACCTGATTCACATAAGGCTAGAAGGTGACTGTTTGGGTAACCTGACGTTAGGCTTCACGCTGTTCTATTTCGGGTCCCAGATACCAGAGGGGAATATGGAATCTGGAATATAGAATTTGGGATAAAGCAGAATAATTTATTATAAATAATCTTGATTCCAGATTCTAAGTTCTATGTTCTCATCTATTTCTCGTCACCCTTTTTAATATTAATGTTTTCATAAAACTCGTGTATAATTAAAATATGAAATTTTCGGTCAATCCCAAAATATTTGAAAAATTTCCCGGAGTGGAAATTGGCGTCTTGGTGATTACCGGCATGGATAATCAGGGATACAACGGGGAAATATTAAATCTTCTTAGAGCAGAGGAGAAACATCAAAAAGAGATTTTGACCGGGGTGGAGCTGGGAACATTGCCTGAAATATCCGCCTGGCGCAGGATATATAAAAGCTTCGGTTCAGGTGGAGATTACCGGTCTTCTGTAGAAACGCTTCTCAGGAGAGCCCGGGGAGGTATGAAGCCATTGCCGAACATCAATAATCTGGTCAATCTATACAACTTCCTGTCCCTTAAATACCACTTACCGGCAGGAGCAGAGGATCTGGACAAGGTAAAAGGTAGCATTAGCTTGACTTTTTCCAAAGGTGAGGAGAAAGGAGTCTGTTTGGGAGGAAGTACGGAAGAGACGTGTGAAGTAGGGGAGGTTATATACAAAGATGATTTGGGCTTTATCTGCAGGAGGTGGAACTATCGGGAAGCAGACAGAACCAAGATAGACAAAGAGACGGAAAATGCGGTACTGGTATTGGAGAAAATTCCAGAAATAAACCAGTGTAATTTCCAGGATGTCTTGCATGAAACAGGTGATCTGGTAAAAAAACTACTTTCAGCCAAAGTTGATTCTTTCATCCTGAAAAAAGGAAATGAAAATGCGGAATTAAATTTAAAATCTGGGGTAAAAATAAATGCAAACAGTAGAGATTCTGATAAACCCCAAAAAAATATTTCCCAAAAATCTGGTCCTTTTTATAAAAAAGAGGAGTTTCCAATTCTTGGCAAAATAAAATGGGAAAACATTTCTAAAGAAAAGTGGATTTTGAAAAATATCATTTTTTCAGCAATAAGTAAAATTGAAAATTCCGGGATAAAAGCGACCTTAGATGACATAAAAATAGAACACCCTAATGAAAAAAACTATGGGGATTATTCTACTAACTTTGCCTTGATAAATGCTTCCAGATTGAGACAACAACCTAAAACGCTAGCAGAAAAAATATCCGAGGTTATCAATGATATGATCAGAAGACATCAATCGATAACACTTCAGACTGATAGTAAAACTATAGAAGATAATAGATATTTAGTATCAGACATCCTGGAGAAAAGTAATATAGCTGGTCAGGGCTTTATCAACCTCCACTTATCGAAGCAATACCTTATCAGTCAGGCAGTAAGACTGCTAGAAATAGAAAAGAGCGTCAATATAACCCAGATGAAAAATATGAAGATATCAGTGGAATATACGGATCCAAATCCTTTCAAGGAATTCCATCTCGGGCATCTTTATTCCAATGTCATTGGCGAGGCTGTTTCCCGGATGTTGGAAGTTTGTGGGGCGATAGTCTGGAGAGGGGATTTTTACGGCGATGTCGGGATGCA
>Ga0210051_1002143_pt1 | contig 19953 bp, 14 predicted proteins | sample CryGey092014_all_FD_185464 | JGI IMG/M metagenome (GOLD analysis project Ga0210051, IMG submission 185464) | Groundwater microbial communities from aquifer - Crystal Geyser CG23_combo_of_CG06-09_8/20/14_all (SPAdes) (version 2) | ecosystem: Environmental > Aquatic > Deep subsurface > Groundwater... | reverse complement strand
AAACCAAAAACATATAACAATAAACATAAAAAGATAGTTTGAAGTTTCAGGTTTCTGGTTTTAGGTTTTCAAAACAATAAACTAAAAACTCGAAACCAAAAACATATAACAATAAACATAAAAAGATAGTTTGAAGTTTCAGGTTTCTGGTTTTAGGTTTTCAAAACAATAAACTATAAACTACAAACTCGAAACTACAAACTCGAAACTCGAAACTATAAACTCGAAACTACAAACTTTTTGAACAATCTATCTACATATTCCTTCTGTATTCCCCTCCAACATCAAATAACGCATTAGTAATTTGCCCTATTGAACAATATTTTCCAACTTCCATTAATTTTTCAAATATGTTTTCATTTCTTATTGCAGTATGTTTTAAATCTTCCAATAGCGCAGGAACTTTATCTTCGTTAGTTTTGTGAAGCTGCTCAAGCATATCAATTTGGTACTTCTTTTCTGTTTCGGTTGCACGAATTACTTCGCCTGGAGTAACAGTTGGCGAACCTTTGCTCGATAAAAATGTGTTTACTCCCATAATTGGAAGCTCGCCAGAATGTTTTAATGTTTCGTAGTATAATGATTCTTCTTGAATTTTACTTCTTTGGTACGTTGTTTCCATTGCACCTAAAACACCACCGCGTTCAGTAATACGGTCAAATTCTGCCATAATAGCTTCTTCAACTAAGTCGGTAAGTTCTTCAATTATAAATGCACCTTGTGTTGGATTTTGATTTTTTGCCAAACCTAATTCGTGATTTATTATCATTTGAATTGCAATTGCACGACGAACAGATTCTTCTGTGGGTGTTGTTATTGCTTCATCATAAGCATTTGTATGCAAAGAGTTACAGTTGTCGTAAATAGCGTAAAGAGCTTGTAAGGTTGTGCGTATATCATTAAAATCAATTTCCTGAGCATGTAACGAACGACCAGAGGTCTGTATATGATATTTTAATTGTTGAGAACGTGCATTACCTTTATATTTTAATTTCATCGCTTTAGCCCATATAATTCGTGCTACACGGCCAATTACAGAAAACTCAATATCAATTCCATTTGAGAAAAAGAACGAAAGGTTTGGAGCAAATTTATCAATATCCATTCCTCTTGATAAATAATATTCAACATAAGTAAACCCATTCGATAATGTAAAAGCCAATTGTGATATTGGATTTGCACCTGCCTCTGCAATATGATAACCAGAAATCGAAACCGAATAAAAATTGCGTATGTTGTTATTTATAAAATATTCCTGAACATCGCCCATAAGTTTAAGCGAAAAATCAGTCGAGAAAATGCAAGTATTTTGCCCTTGGTCTTCTTTTAAAATATCAGCTTGAACCGTACCTCTAACGAGTGAAATTGTTTCTGTTTTAATTTTTTCATACACTTCTTTTGGTAAAACCTGGTCTCCTGTAACACCAAGCAACATTAATCCTAATCCATTATTACCTTCGGGTAGTTTTCCCTGATATTGTGGGCGAATTGTTCCTTTCTTTTTGTATATTTCGTTTATCTTTTTTTCAACCTGAGTAGTGAGACTATTTTGTTTAATATAAATTTCACATTGTTGGTCAATAGCAGTGTTCATAAAATATGCAACCATAATTGGTGCGGGACCGTTTATAGTCATTGATACAGATGTCATTGGGTTTGATAAGTCAAATCCCGAATATAATTTTTTTGCGTCATCCAAGCAACAAATTGAAACGCCTGAATTTCCAATTTTACCATAAATATCGGGACGAGTATGTGGGTCGTGACCGTATAATGTTACGGAATCGAATGCTGTTGAAAGTCTTTTTGCACATAATCCACGCGAAACATAATGAAATCTTTTGTTTGTTCTTTCAGGTCCTCCTTCGCCAGCAAACATACGGGTTGGGTCTTCGCCTTCGCGTTTAAAAGGGAATACGCCACCTGCATAAGGAAATTCGCCAGGCACGTTTTCCTTTAAATTCCATTTTAATATATCGCCCCAAGCTTTATATTTAGGCATCGAAATTTTAGGAACAATAGTGTGCGAAAGGGTTTCGGTATGAGTTTTAATTTTTATTTCATTATCGCGAACTTTAAAAATATAATATTCCTTTTTGTAAGATTCGATTTTTGCATTCCAGTTTTCTAAAATTTTACGATTGTTTTTTTCTAAATCTTCATTCAAATCATTGTAAATTGATTCTAATTCTTCAACAATGTGCTTATTGTTTTTATTTTTCTTGCCCACTTCAATAGAAAGTTTTAACCCATAAAGTTTTTGTGCAATTTCAGCTTGTTCTTCAACTTTTAAATTGTATCCCCTGATTGTATCTGTAATTTCTGACAAATATCTAATACGCTGTGGTGGAATAATGTATATTTTTTCGGGTATTTCATTTGTTATGTGAGTTGTTAATTTAAAGTGCACACCAAATTTGTCGTTTGCTTTTTCTATAATTGTTTTAAAAAGCTGATTAACTCCAGGGTCGTTAAATTGAGAGGCAATAGTTCCATAAACAGGCATTAAATCAACATCTTTATCGAAAAGTTTATGGTTACGTTGATATTGCTTTTTTACATCTCTAAGTGCATCCATTCCACCACGTTTATCAAATTTATTTAACGCAATTATATCTGCGAAATCGAGCATATCAATTTTTTCTAATTGCGATGCTGCACCGTATTCGGGTGTCATAACATAAAGCGAAAAATTACTGTGGTTAATAATTTCTGTATCAGATTGTCCAATACCTGATGTTTCTATAATTATTAAATCGAATCCTGCAATTTTTAGTATGTTTATTGTTTCTATTACATATTTTGATAAGGCTAAATTGGATTGTCGTGTTGCCATTGAACGCATATAGACACGTGGATTAATTATGGAATTCATTCTTATTCTGTCGCCTAATAACGAGCCACCCGATTTGCGTTTTGAAGGGTCAACACAAACTATTGCAATTTGTTTTTTTGGAAACTCAATTAAAAATCTTCTGACAAATTCATCAATTAGCGACGATTTGCCTGAGCCACCTGTACCCGTTATTCCTAATACGGGAATTTTAATTTTTGATGCAAGTTTGTTTATTTCTGAAATTTCTTTTTTTATTTCATCGGGATAATTTTCAACTGCCGAAATAACTTTTGCAATTGAATGATGGTCTTTGTTTTGAATTTCTTTAATGTTGATTTTTATTTTTTTACCGCAAGGATAATCGCATTTTTCTAACATGTCATTAATCATTCCCTGCAACCCCATTGCCCTACCATCATCGGGCGAATATAATCGGGTAATACCATATTCCTGAAGTTCTTTAATTTCTTTGGGAAGTATAACTCCTCCACCGCCACCAAAAATTTTAATGTGTCCACATTTTCTTTCTTTTAAAAGGTCGAACATATATTTAAAAAATTCTATATGTCCACCCTGATAAGATGTAATTGCAACTGCTTGCGCATCTTCCTGAATAGCACAATCAACAATCTCCTGTACCGAAATGTTATGACCTAAATGAATTACTTCGGCTCCCGACGACTGAAGTATTCTACGCATAACATTAATTGTAGCATCGTGTCCATCAAATAACGAAGCAGCAGTTACAATTCTTATGTGATTTTTGGGTTTATATGATTCAATATCTTGCATGATTATTATTTATTAAACAAGACTTCAAAAGTCAGAAAAATTTTTGAAAAATAAAAAATGTTATGCAACTATAATAAAAATCGCTATAAATCACTCATATTTTAGAATATTTAAATGATTATTTTATACTGTAAATCGAATAAATTTCCGCATCAATTCACAGTTTAACCTTAAAATTGCCGTAGGCACGACATATAATTTCGCCCCCCGAAATAAATTCGCATACGCGTCAAGCTAAGAACCCATTTTTTGGCTTAAAAGCTCCAGATTCTCAATAAAATGATTGGGACTAAAGTCCCTTGTTTTGTGGTGGAGCTATTTACCCCGACCTGAAGGTCGGGGCTAATAATTCTATTCAATTATAATCAATAACCCCGACATTTATGTCGGGGGTTTGAATGCCACATTTGATGCGGGCTTTAGCCCATAAATTCAATCCTTAACTTGACGCCAATGCGAAGTAAATTCGGGGCAGACTCTAACGGGACTATAAAAATGCAGAAATTTATCCCGTTCGCAGTATAATACAACTATATATGCCTAATATGAGCCAATTTATTCACTAAAATTATACCAGCAAAAATATTAGTGGTAGAATCCCAATATTTTGTATTGCTATCGTAGTTCCTACAATAGAAAAAACGCTTACAAAAGTGCTATTAACATTCTGTAAAATGGGAACATCATTGACAAAGCAAAAATTAAACTGATAGAAACAGAAATCCGTCGCGTTAACTATTTAATTCCAACTAGCTCTACTTCAAAAACTAAAGTTGAGAATGGTGCAATTCCGCCCTGTGGGTTTCCTCTTTCGCCATAAGCTAAATTGTATGGAATATAAAATTCATATTTTGCACCAACCGACATAAGTTGAATTCCTTCTGTCCAGCCGGGAATAACCTGATTTAATGGAAATTCAACAGGAGTTTTACCTTCGTTGCTGTCGAATACTTTTCCATCTAATAATTTACCTGTATAAAAAGTTTTTACAGTACTTTCGGCTTTTGGTTTAGCACCTGTTCCTTCTTTTATTACTTTATATTGTAATCCGCTGGGAAGTGTTTTAACTCCTTCTTTTTGAGCATTTTCGGATAAGAATTTTTCGCCTTCACCTTTATTTTTCTCAAATTCTTTGTTTTGTAATTTTGAGAAATAAGCTTTTAATACTGTTAAAGCTTGTTCGCTGGTTAATGCAGGATTGTTATTTGTCATCACTGCATTAAAACCCTGAGTAAAAATATCGAGATTAATTAAAGTGTCAATTCCTTCTTGTTTCATGCTCGAACCAACATTTACACCAAAAGAATAACTTAATGAATCGCGGTTATTAGAAAGTACTACTTCCTTATTGTCTTTTTTATCGCCACACGATGCTAATACAATCGAAGCAACAATAAATGAAACATAAATTAATGATTTTCTCATAAAATAATTGATTTTTAAATTTTGCACGAAGGTAAATTAATTTTATTTAGTGTTTGCAAGAAAAAACTTAAAAATTACATTTAATAGCGATTGTTAAATTGCTTAATTGTTAAATTGTTATTCAACAACAATTTAGCCATTGAACTATATAAGAGCAAATTTATATGTTTTTTTTTGAACACTACTTAAAACTATTCCTTTTCAATTCCTTCTTTAAATTTCTTTTTAGCAATTTCTTGACCTGTTTCGCTAAAAAATTTCCATTTGCCATCTTTTAACCCGTTATAATATTGACCATTAACCTTTATTGTTCCGCTGTCGTAATAAAATTCTGCATAGCCATTTGGTAAATAATTTTTAACTATTATTAAAGCTTTTGGTTTACCGTTTTCGTAAAACTCCTTGTAGTCGCCTTCCATTATATCTTCAACAAAATTCATTTCGGCTTTAATATTTTGGTCGGGATTATCGTAGTAAAAAATGCAATGTCCGCTTACAAAACCTTCTTCGTATTTAATAATGCTATGCAAGTTTCCGGATAAGTAATAATTTTTCCATATTCCATGTGGTTTGCCATCAATTACGTTTCCTTCTGACATAATTTGTTTGTCGTTGTAGTATAATGTTACAGGCGAATTATCTGATGTTGGTACTCCAGTTAAATCTACTTTAAAATCTAAACTATCATAATCTTTATAGTAAAGTTCTTCGGCCGAATTTTCAATTTTTTCTAATGTTTCGTCCATTAATGCATTTGTATCATGATCTGTAATTAGCAAGGTTTTAAATATGTTGCCATCTGAAACTAGTTGAAATCCAATTCTAACAAAACTCAAAATAAGAGCTTTATTGTTTTTTAAACTTGTTTTTAAAGAATCGTTTCCATAAAAATACATGTGTTTATATATTTTGGGAGTCTGAATAAATGCTGTAACATTGGCTTCATCATCAAAATCTTTTTTGAAGTTCATAAACGCTTCATTTTTTGAAAGTGTTTTTTCATTTGTGAAATCATCAATAACATCTATTAATTGACTGTCGGAATTTGAAAATACTACGTAATCGCCAATATAAGTAAAGTATGGTTTTTCGAGTTTCCCAAACATTTTTCCGAGAAACATTTTGAAAAATCCTTTTACACTCAAATAATTTATAGGATATCCTTGATATTCTGTTTCTTGAAATTTTACAGGAGTACGTCTTTTTATTTGGCGTAATAAATGTGCTAATCCCGATTTTGCTTTTGAAATATCATTGGCTTTTATTATAACAACAACATCTTCTTCGCGTGCATTGGCTTCGGGTTGAAGTTTTACAAATGCAATTTCGCTTCCAATCCAGCTAAAAAAATCGTCTTTTAAATTTACTTTTAAAAATTTCTCAAGCTTTTCGATATTGTGATTGTAGTCTTCGTATTTAGTTGTATCAGCCGATTTATAATATTCTTTTAGTTTTTCAAAGAAATCGTTAAAATCATTAAAACACATTGGCAAGTATAGTGCTGCGTTTTCGGGTACAATTTCATAAGCCGACATTTTTCCTGGCTTAACTTGCAAAAGTGCATTAAGGTATGATGGTACGCTATCCCAAAGATTTGAATACCCAATCATACTTAATCTTTCGTTTTCTAAATCACATTTTAGCGAAGTGTAAGCCATTGTTTGCGATAATGCATTTACCAAATCGCTACTCTCATCCATGTAACATTTTAAATAATCGGGAATAATTTTATAGTTTATGTAAAAGTTAAAAAGCGACGATTTTGTTTCTTTTTTAGCGAGCTGGAATTTTTTGTTATTGAGCCAGTAATTTGAATCTTTTTGGTCAATAGCTTTTTCAACAAGTGCTGATGTATAGCTGCCTACCATTAAATTATCTATAAAAGCAAAACTTAATGTTTCTTTTGTTTTTGTATCGAGCATATCAATAATTTCAATGCTTTTATAATCTCTTTTTGAAATTGAATAATCGGAAAGAATATTTAATGCTCCCATTAAAAATGATGCCTGTCCTGCTTTTTGAACATCAACAACAAACAAAAAATTATAATCTGTTGCTGAAATCATGTGTGCCGAAACTACCAATTGGCGGTCGCTTAAAAGCATATCCATTGTTTTGTTGTACTTCATTAGCGAATCGAGTGATGTGGCACTTTCGTTAAGAGCAGCAAAATATGGATTTTGTTTTAAATGATTCCACATTTTACTTTGGCTTATTGCATTCCAGCCATCATTTAAATTACTTGTTTCTACTACAAAAATTGCATCATCGGGAATAAGTGTGTATGGGTCGCGGTTGTTTATGTTTTTAAAATATATGTAAGCAAAAAAACTCCCAATTCCAATTATAGCAATCAGAATAATAATAAGTAATCCTTTAAAGAATTTTTTCATAAATTAATTATTTTGACTTTTGCAAGATACAAAATTAGTATTAAAAGGAATTTAAATAATTTAAATGAATTTAGAAATATCAATGTCAATATTATACTTCTTTAGAAGATTGAGAAACTTTGGAACTTTGAGGTATGGCTTATAAACATCTTCTATTTTAAAACTCTTTTCAATGATTTCTTTAGTCATTCCGAATGATAAAGCAAGTTCAAAATTTTTATAGAATTCATTATCGTTTCCTAATTGAGCATATATTTCAGCCAAAGTCAAGTTGCTTATAGGATACCGTGGAGATAACTCCAATGCTTTATAAATATTTTCAAAGGCTTTCTCATAGTTTTTTTGTAATCTATAAACATTTGCAACGTTGTTATACCCACCTGAGTAATCAGGATAAAATTTTACTTCCTTCAAGTAATAATCTAAAGCTTTCTCATAGTTTTTTTTGTCACAATAAATACTACCTAACCACATAAGAGCATAAATATTTTTATTATCTCGCTCAAATACTTCTTTAAAAATACTTTCTGCATCTTTAGCATTTCCCATTTCTTTGTAAATACTTCCTTTTCTACACAAATAATCATTAGATTCTGGATTTAATTCAATTGCTTTATTAATATTATCCAAAGCATCTATATAATTTTTATATATAAAATAACTGTTTGCTAAATGCGAATAAGCTACATCAGATATGGGATTTAGATTAATGGCTTCTGATAATAATTTGATTTTTTGATTGTTATCTGAAATATTTTGGGCACTTTCAATTAAAAATTCAGACTTTTTTATATTATTGAATATTTGTTTCTCTTTAACTGATAATTGGCTATTAGTAAGTTCTTCAAATAACTCTAAATAATCAGTTGCAATTGGAAACTTTATTCGGGATTTTCTTTGAATATATTGTTTGTTATCTTCTTCTTTTTCGTGTTGATAGCCCATTAACAATTTTTCCTCAATTTCTAAAGTTGGGTCAGAATGAATTATAAATAATTTTTTGAATTTAATTAATAGTTTAGAGTCTTTAATAAATGTTTTTAAATCCCTGTCAACTTCATTTACTGCTCTTTGTTCGATGTTTTTTTCTTCAGGTTTATCATAATATGGTATTCTACATAAAACAAAATTCAACTTTGGAAGTTTGCCGGATAGAGTATTTTCAGGTTGAGCTAATGTTTTAATGATTTGTTTAATACCTTGAAGATTTTCATCATTTTTTGCAGCAAATAAAACTATTTCATCTGCCATCAGAGACATAGTAATACCAGAAATTTCTGAAATACCGGTTCGTGAATCAATCAATAAATAATCAGGTTTTAGTTCTTTTTTTATTCTTTCTTTAAGGTCAACAAATAATGCTACTCCCTGACTATCTTTTTTATAAAACATACTTACCCAATCAATCGAAAAGAGAGTTTTCCAATATTTATCTGAATATACATTTCCAGCAGCAATAAAATCAATGTCTTTGTACTTATTATTCTTAAAATTAATGGTGGTAATATAGTCGGCAAGTAATTTTGGTGTAGAATTATTACAATTGAAGTAATTTATATAGTCAACTAATCCACGATTAATGCCTTTACTACCGATGTTTTCTTTGAACTTATGGTGTAGACCTGGAGCTTCTAAGTCAAAATCAATCAAACAAACTTTTTTATTAAATTCCGCTAGTCTTTTTGCTATATTGGCAAGAGCTAAAGTTCTTCCAACACCGCCTTTATAAGAATAAAATGTAATTGTTTTCATTATTAGATGATTTAAACTCTACTAACATTTAAAAAAGATCCTCTTTGAGAAACAAGATGTGAAAAGTTCTCAATTTCTACCATAAGTATTTTAGATAAATTAAATTTTTCTTCTGTATTAACTTGAATTTCTTTAGCTACTTCTTTGCATTTTGTAATTGATAATTCATATTCAGTATTTAAAATTTCCTGACTTACATTAAGCAACTTCGACAATTCACGTATCATTTTTTTAGAAAGTTTTCTTTTTTTATTCAAAACATCGGAAACTAATCCTTTACTACCAATGGCAAAAATTAGGTCTTTTTGTTTTAATTCCATGTATGCCATTCTTAATTTGATAATTTCTATTGGATTACCTTTTTCAATAGGATAATGTTCTTTATCGTATAATTCAATAAGTTTTTCCAACAATTCTGATTTTTCAATTAGTTCAGGACTATTTTCAAAATTCGGATTATCTCCTAATTCTTCTAAGTAATGAACAGCTTTCTTATATTCTTCTTCGGTTTTAATTATTTTTAATTCCATATTTTGTATCTCCTTTTATTTAAATAAATCAATATCGTACTGTTGGTTATTTTTTTTCAATTTATCATATTCTGCATGTGTTCCAATCCATTTTATATATAATCTAGCACTTGGAAATTGATATTTTGCAATTATTCTAATTTTGTTTCCTTTTACATCAATTACAACACGATTATTCTTAATTATATCAACAGCTTTTGCTCCAAATGTTTCAACAATATCTTGTGGCTTAAACCATTTTGTATCTTTATCTTCAACAATAGAAATCCAAGCTTTTAAAGGTTCGGCATATTGAGAATGATTTTTCATAAACTCTATAATATTCTTAACGGATTTAATTTTAGTCATTCTAATTATTGAAATAATTTACAAATATACAATATAAGTTCACAAAATGTGAACTTATAATTATTATTTAACTTTTTTTAATAAAAATCTTAAATTTACTAATGGCTTGTGTTATGTTAAAAATTATGACACTATTTTTATTATCTTGTAGCAAGTATGGATTTAACTAAAAGTTTATTCTGTTTATAATTCAATTGCCTTTAATTATTTTATTATAAAGTTTTATATACTGAGCTATGCAGTTTTCCCATCTGAATTTTTCGGCATGTTTTTTAATTTGTTCCGAAATATTTGTTTGATTTTCGTGATAATAAGATAATTTTGATTTTATAAAAGCAGACATATATTCTTCATCGAAATTTTCAAAATAAAATGCAGAATCACCACCGATTTCCGGAAGGCTGGTAAATTTGCTTAAAAAAACAGGTTTTCCGAAATTCATTGCTTCAATTACGGGCATTCCAAAACCTTCGGCTAATGAAGGAAATAAAAATGCTTCGCAATTTTTGTAAAGCCAGAATTTATCATTGTCGTTTATTTTACCGGGCAAAATTATTCTGTCTGCAAGGGTTAAATCATTTATTTGTTTCTGAACTTGCTTGCCATAAGGCGTATCGTTATCGCCAGCAATGATTAAATGATAATCTTCAAACGATTTCATTAATGATAACAATGTGTGAAAGTTCTTTTTCTCTTTAAAAATTCCAATTGAAAAAAAGAATTTTTGATTGCTAACATAATTAGGTTTTATAACTTCACAATTTGAGTTAACTGCTATTCCATTGTATATTGTTTTAATACTTTTCCCTCTTAGATTTATATTGTCTTCAATTGTTTTTTTAGTGTAATCAGAAATTGTTGTAATATAATCAGCTCTATCAATGTTTTTTTGCAACCTTTGCAGATATTTTAATTTCTTAGTTTCATTTTTTTCAATTAAAAAATTAAGGTCGTGAACTGTTAAAATAAATTTCGATTTTTTATTGGGAAAGTGAGATGGGAATTGCTGTAAACTATGCCAAACGTCGTATGTTTTATTTAATGATGGAAAATATCTTTTTTGAAAACTTACATTTACTGACTTAATATTTTCAAACTCAATTTTTTTTGGAGTTAAAAAAATAAAATTCAAATCATCAACAGAATGAGTTACAAGTTCTTTAGCAAAATTAACAGAGAATTGTCCTAATCCAGAAAATAAATTTTTAGCTTTATATAAATCTATTAATATTTCTTTCATTATAATAACAAAGTGTTTTTGTATTATTTGCAAGTAACTATATAATCAAAATAATTTTGCCACAGATATACTTCAAAATGGAATAATTTGAGTTTACCTTTTTACTCCCCTCTCCAATTGGAGAGGGGGTGGGGTGAGGTTATAAAAAAAATAAAAACTCAAATTATGACGTTTCAAAGTATAACACAAATTGAAATAGTTATTAAGTTATTGGTTATTAACTCAATAACTTATTAACCTATTTGTAATTTGTGGCATATATTTCTCCTTAATTTATTTGTATTTCCATTTACAAATACAACGAAATCCTATCCATGCTGTAGGTTTTGTATAAGGGATATCATTTTTAATTTTGCAATCGTTTAAATAATTAAACCAACTACCACCTTTTGAAATATTTGGTTCTTCAACCATTTCCGAAACATTACCAATCATTCCAAGAAGTTTGAAATCGTTCTGTTCCGATTTTTTTACTTCGACAGTAAAATTTTCAGATATTTCTTTTGTGTTAAAATGTTTCTTTTTTAAATCTGTAACCCCGTATTCATATTTATTAATGTCTAAATTTGAAGATGCTGCAAATTCCCATTCTTCTTTAGTCGGAAGTTTGTATTCGGGTATCGGATAATATTCATCGGGTGATAATTTTATTTTTGAAGGATATTTTCCACTTAAAAAGTTTTCGATTGTAAAAATTGAATCTTTTTGCATATTATTATTCAAGTCAATAGCTTTTTTATTTACCATCATATTTTCGTAAACTCTGTCGCTTCTCCATTTGCAATATTTTATAGCTTGCTCAAGTGTTAACCCAATTACTGGATTATTTCCATATACTGGATGCCGAAGATACAAATCTATAAAAACGTTTGTTCCTGACCATACCGAAGTATCCGGTAAAGCTTTTTTGTATTCTTCGGAATTTTGACCGTAAATTTTATTTAACCAATGTAAATATTCTCTGTATTCAACATTCGTAACTTCAGTTTTGTTAACATAAAAGTTTTCTTTTAATTTTATTGTTCCAGGGGGAACTAATTCTTTTTTTGTTACAATAAAAGCAGTTAATATACTAATTACAATAGTTAAAGTTAATAATTTTGTTATATTTTTCATAATTTTAAAATTTTAAATTGAACGCAAGGTACAATTTTTGTTTTAAATATTTTTATATATTTGTCTCATTAAAAAAATTTATATTATGAAAAAAATTACGTTATTATTTAGTTTTGCAATTTGCATGTTGTTTTCGGTAAATACCTTTTCTCAAAAAGTTTTTAGTTGCGATTCGAAGTACGATGCCGATGTAAAAGTTTTTGTTGCCGATAGTAAATACGATGCCGATTTAGTCGTTTACAAAGCGTCATCGCAATACGATGCAGGTGATAACGACGGTGTTTGGTTTTTTTGTGACTCGAAATACGACGCAAAAAAGAAAGTATTTTTTGTTGATTCAAAGTACGATGCCGACTTCGTTATTTATTTTGCCGACAGCAAATACGATGCCGGATGGCGTAATACAAGCAAAAAACAATTGATGTATTAAACCTTATTGGTGAATTAATGGTGCCATATAGCAATTGTTATATGGCATTTTTATTTTAAATCACAAATCAAAATAGTTATGTTAAGGTTCTCGAAACTTGACTATAATCTTAAATTTGTTTTCCTTTAATTGGTGTCTGTCCATAATGTCCGATTTACCCCGTTGGATAATTCCCATTATTTTATTGCTTGTTCATGTTTATAGATTATCCAACGGGGTGAACTCATACCTTTTTTATATTTTTAAGGTGCTTGCCCCGTTAGATAAGGCGAATAAAGAGTGTTCACTCTTTTAATTAATAAATATCTAACGGGGTGAATGAAATCGCTTCGCTAAGTTCTGCGTTATTCTCGTATTAAAAAACAGTCATTTACTACAGTAAACTCCTGATTCTTTAATACTTCGAATGCCTTGAACTCGAACATTATGAATCAGACTCTGACTTTATAGACAAAAACTAATTATATTTGCACAAATAAATTTTATGGAAATAATTCTTTGTGTTGCTTATACCTTATTCTTTGTTTTTCTGATTAATAAACTCAAATTTTTTAAAATTGAAGGTGTTTCTGCAAAAATTCTTTCTGTATTATTTATAATTAAAATTGCAAGTGCATTTGCAATAACATTAATTTACACATACTATTACAAAGATAATTTTGAGTCCGATATTTTTAAATATTTCGAAGATGGAAAGGTAATTCATAGCAGTATTCATAATAATCCTTTCGATTTTTTAAGACTTGTTTCGGGAATTGGAGCCGATGTCCCTCATTTAGACCAATATTACAATCTAACAAATTTCTGGTTTAAAGAACACGATTATAATTTGTTAAACGATAACAGAACTATAATAAGGTTTAACGCAATATCCTTAATTTTTTCGTTTGGCTATTTTAATGTGCATAATATTTTTATGGCTTTTATTTCGTTTACAGGTTTTACTGCAATTTTTAAAGTTTTTTACAATTATTTTCAAGAGAAACGAAACTTATTAATTGTTTCGGTTTATTTAATTCCTTCAGTTCTTATATGGACGTCTGGTGTTTTAAAAGAAGGTTTAGTAATGTTTTCTCTGGGCTTCATTTTATATTATTCCGATAAATTATTAGCTTGTAAATTTCAATGGAAATATGTGTTAGGATTAATATTTACAATATTTTTATTGTTCATTTCAAAATTTTATGTGCTCCTTGCTATAATACCCGGCTTATTTTCTATTGCAGCAATAAAATTGTTTAAAAACAAATTTGCATTTTATATTTTTACATCAGTTCATGTTTTGATATTTGTTATATTTTTCTTTTTTCAAGTTGTTTTTTCACATTATAATTTAACTGAAATTGTTTCTAAAAAACAACACGACTTTATTAATATGATTACTCAAATTAATAGTGTTGGCAGTCAGATTGATATTCCAGTTCTTAAACCTTCATTATTAAGTTTTGTAAAAAACACACCAAATGCATTAGTTAACTCTTTTTTCAGACCACATATCTTTGAGATAAAGTCATTTATGTACATAGTTCCGGCAATAGAAAATCTTTTAATAATAATAATGTTTTTACTAATGATTTTCTTTTATAAAAAAATTAGCACTGATAAATTTTTATGGATTTGGTTTTGCATCTCTTTTGTGTTGATATTGTTTGTGTTATGTGGTTTAACAACCCCTGTTTTAGGAGCATTAGTTCGTTATAAAGTGCCGGCAATACCTTTTCTTTTTATTATATTTATTACCTTTATAGATTTTAAAAAAATAATTGAACTTTCAAATAATATTATAAAATGGAAAAAATAGCTTTAGTTACCGGTGCAACTTCAGGAATTGGTAAAGCAACTGCTTTTAAGTTGGCCGAAGCAGGATATTCGGTTATAATTACTGGGCGCAGATGGAATTTGCTTGCCCAACTCGAAAAAGAAATAATGAAAATCGGAAACGTTTTAGCTTTAAGTTTTGATGTAAGTAACAAAGAGCAGGTTGAACACGCTTTTAGCCGGTTGCCTGATGAATGGAAAAATATTGAATTATTGATAAACAACGCAGGTTTAGCTGCAGGACTTTCGTCAATTCAAAATGGCGATATTGAAGACTGGGAAACTATGATTGATACTAATATTAAAGGATTGCTTTATGTTACAAAACAAGTAACTCCAATAATGATTTCAAATAAACACGGACATATTGTTAATTTAGGTTCTATTGCAGGAAAAGAAGTTTACCCAAACGGAAATGTTTATTGTGCTACAAAATATGCTGTTGATGCACTTACTAAAGCAATGCGAATAGATTTGTTAGAACATAATATAAAAGTTACAAGCGTTTGCCCCGGTATGGTTGAAACAGAATTTTCTTTAGTTAGATTTAAAGGCAATAAAGATTCAGCTAAAAAAGTTTACAAAGGAGTGGAACCCCTTAAACCCGAAGATGTTGCCGATGTGATTCTTTTTGCTGTTACACGTCCTGCTCATGTTAATTTAAACGATATTGTTGTTATGCCTACTGCACAAGCATCTGGCATGCTTGTTAATCGAAAAAAAGAAAATTAATGAATAAAAGGTATTCTTATAATAAACTTTTTGAGTTCGTAACCAATGTATTTAAAAAAATTGGATGTAAACAAAACGATGCCGAACTCATTGCCGAAGTGTTGCTAGCTGCCGAGTTACGTGGAATTCCATCACATGGATTAGCTCGTGTAAAAACGTATCTTGGGTTATGGGAAGCTGGAAGAATAACATTAAACAATGAAGTTAAAGTTATTCACGAAACTATATCAACTGCTACAATTGATAATGGTAATGGTTTTGGTATGCTCGGAGCAAAAAAAGCAATGAAACTTGCTATTGAAAAAGCTAAAATTGCCAGTACTGGTTGGGTTTCGGTTATAAATTCTAATCATTTTGGTATTGCAGGTTATTATGCAATGCTCGCACTCGAAGAAAATATGATTGGAATTACAATGACAAACGCAAGTCCACTTGTAGCACCAACCTGGAGTACTTCAAGATTTTTAGGAACAAATCCAATTGCTGTGGCTATTCCTGCTGAAAATTACCCCCCCTTTGTTGCCGATTTTGCCACAACACCTATCGCACAAGGAAAACTTTCGTTGATTGAACAAAAAGGTGAAAATTGTTTGAAAGGTTTAGTGCAAGATAAAAATGGTATGGCTTCAACAAATCCTGCTATTTTAAAACAAGGTGGTGCCATTGTTCCACTTGGCAGCGATTACGAGCATGGAAGTCATAAAGGTTATTGCTTAGGAGCAATTGTAGATATTTTTTCATCTGTGTTGGGTGGAGCTAATTTTGGACCATTCACACCTCCGCAAGTAGCTTTCTTGCCTTTATTGGAAAAATCAACAGGATTGGGAATTGGACATTTTTTTGGTGCAATAAGAATTGATGCGTTTCGTCCGGCAAGCGAATTTAAAAAATCAATTGATGAGTGGATTGAAACATTTAAAAATGCTGCCCCTACAGCAGGACATGAAAAAGTTCTTATTCCAGGTGAACCCGAAAAACAAAATACAGAATATAATTTAAAAAATGGAATAGATGTTTTACCCGATGTTGAAGTTGAATTAATTAAAATAGCCGAAAAATATAATGTACCGAAATATAAATAACAAAATATTTTTATTATTTTCCTTGACAATTTTACTTTTCAGTTGCTCTAAAGAAAAACGTTCAGATAAAGCAGCCGAAAAGATGCAGGAATTTGTAATAAACATTTCAAATTACGCTCGTGGTATTGACCCCGATTTTATTATTATCCCGCAAAACGGGGCAGAACTTTCTTTTAATAATATTGATGCCTCTGAAGGTTTAAATTCAAATTATATTTCGGCAATTGATGGTGTAGGTATTGAAGCATTATTTTATGACGAACAGCTTTTGCCAGAAGACGAAAGGTTAAACATGGTTAAGCAAATTAAAACATCAAAAAAAGTTTTAGTCTCCGATTATATAACAGATAACACTAATGTTGCTGATGCAATTAGTAGAAATAAAAGCGAAGGTTTTATTTGTTTCCCGCGTGTTAGTAATAACTATGATTACCTTTATATCCCTGATAGTGTAATTGATGAGAATATTAATGAAATAACTTCATTACAGGATGCAAAAAATTATCTTTATCTTATTAATACTGATTCGTATTCCACTAAACAAGACATGATTAACGCTATATCTGCAACAAATTTTGATGTTGTATTAATAGATATGGATTTTAATGAAGAATCTTTTACTTCTACAGAAATTTCACAACTTAAAACCAAATTAAATGGTGCAAAACGTTTAGTGATTTCCTATATAAATGTTGGTGCAGCCGAAAATTGGCGATATTACTGGAAAAAGAAATGGAATACTGTTCACCCATGCTGGATGAAGAAAAAATATGAGGGCTATAAAGATGAAAGATGGGTTAAATTTTGGAAGAAAGACTGGCAGGAAATTATTTACGGAAACGATAATTCGTACATAAAAAAGATTATTAATGCCGGTTTTGACGGCGCATACCTTGATAATGTTGAAGCTTTTTATTTTTTATATTACAAAGATTAAATACAAATTAAAATCTTATCTATTAATTAAAAAATAATGCACATTGTTATTAGAACATTATTTATATTCAATAGTAATGAAATTTTTGGATTAAATTTAATAATTGATATAATTAAGTGGGGAGTAACCTCACCTAAATTCCCTCTTTTGCGGGACTTGCTCTATCCAAAGGAGAGGAATTAAAGAGTGTGGAGTTTAAGTAAAAAAAATTGTTATATGAATATTATTTTAATCATAAATCGTAATTCTTAAATCCTTAATCAAAATTGGTTTATTTACAAGCTGAAAATATCACAAAATCGTTTGGTGATTTATTGCTTTTCGAAAATTTGTCGTTAAGTATCCATAAATCTCAAAAAATTGCAATTATTGCAAAAAACGGTGCAGGTAAAACTACATTACTAAATGTTATAACAGGAAAAGATACACCCGATTCCGGACAAATAGTTTTGCGAAATGGAATTACCATCGGATATCTTTCCCAATCATTAAAATTAGACGATTCAAAAACAATATTCGATGAAATTTATCAATCTTCGTCCGAAATAATTAATGTAATTAAAAATTATGAACTTGCATTACTTTCAGATGATAAAATTCAATTACAAAAGTGGCTCGAGAAAATGGATACCTTACAGGCATGGGATTTTGATGTAAAAGTAAATCAAATAATTGCAAAATTACAATTGCCAAACGGGAATATTTTAATTGAGGAACTTTCGGGTGGACAAAAAAAACGAGTTTTGTTAGCTTCTTTGCTTATTAATGAGCCCGATATACTTATTCTTGATGAACCAACTAATCACCTTGACCTTGAAATGATTGAGTGGTTAGAAGAATATTTAATGCATTCTAATTGCACATTGTTAATGGTAACTCACGACAGGTATTTTCTTGACCGCGTTTGTAATGAAATACTTGAGTTAGATGACAAAACATTATATCAGTATAAAGGAAATTATTCGTATTTTTTAGAAAAACGAACCGAAAGAATTGAGACTTTTAATTCTGAAGTAGAAAAAGCCCGTAATTTGTTTCGTAAAGAACTCGATTGGATTAGACGAATGCCAAAAGCAAGAACTACCAAAGCAAAATACAGAGTTGAGGCATTTACCGAAATTCAGGAAAAAGCAAATTTTAAAAAAGTAGATAAAAATATTGAAATAAAAATTGCATCAACAAGACTTGGTAACAAAGTGCTCGAAATATATAATCTTTGTAAAGCTTATGGTGAAAATGTTCTGATAAAAGATTTTACATATTTATTTAAAAGGTTCGATAAAATTGGAATTATTGGTAAAAATGGTTCAGGTAAAACCACTTTTTTAAATATTATAACAAATATTGTAAATGCCGATTCCGGTCATTTTGAATATGGCGAAACAGTTGTGTTCGGCTATTATAAACAAGAAGATTTAAAGTTTAAAGAAGGGCAAAGAGTTATAGATTTTGCAAAAGATATTGCAGAAGTGGTTGCCCCAATTGAAGGAAGCAAAATTAGTGTTTCGCAGTTTTTGAATTATTTTTTGTTTTCTAACTCAATGCAACATACTCCAATCGAAAAACTTAGTGGGGGAGAGCGACGCCGTTTGCATTTGGTTTCGGTATTAATGAAAAATCCAAATTTTTTAATGCTCGACGAACCAACTAACGATTTGGATATAATGACATTAAATGTACTTGAGGAATATTTGAAAGCTTTTCCGGGTTGTTTAATTGTTGTTTCGCATGATAGATTTTTTCTTGATAAAATTTCGGAGCATCTTTTTGTTTTTAATGGTGAAGGCAATATAAAAGACTTTCCCGGAAACTATAGTAATTATAAAAAATGGGCAAATAAAAATGTAAAAGCAGATAATTATAACATTAAAGAAATTAAACCCGATAAATCACCAAAACAAATTGTAGAAAAATTTAAAAAATCAACATGGAAAGAAAAAAAAGAACTCGAATCAATTGAAATTGAGTTAAATAGTCTTACTATTGAGAAACAAGAAATTGAAACTAAACTTTCAAACGGCACATTAAATTCTGATAACCTTAATTTTTTTTCTAAACGTTTAAGCGAAATAATTAAATTAACCAACGAAAAAGAATTGCGTTGGCTCGAATTAAACGAAACCTAAAATTAAATTTTGGAATCTTTCAAAATAGATGAAAAATTTATACTGAGCACACCTGTACTGGGTAAAGTCGAAGTAACCGATTGTAGTTTACAATTTTTATGTTATACTGTAAATAATTAAAATTTAACTTTTTATTTTTTCAAGACCCCACCCCCAACCTAAGCCGTTAAAAATTTGAGTTTTTCCAAAAACAGCTCCCCCAGTTTTTATTTTAGCCAGTACATAAACGACTTGTTAGTTGAACAATACAATTGATATTAAAAACAAAGTGCATATAAAATTAACATCTTGCGATGCTTGTCAGCCGTTTTGACATATTATACATAAGTGCTTATTAGTAGTATGAGTAATATCAAAAGGTGGGTTCTAAAAATTACTCACAATATTTTTATTTTT
>Ga0210051_1002139_pt1 | contig 19977 bp, 18 predicted proteins | sample CryGey092014_all_FD_185464 | JGI IMG/M metagenome (GOLD analysis project Ga0210051, IMG submission 185464) | Groundwater microbial communities from aquifer - Crystal Geyser CG23_combo_of_CG06-09_8/20/14_all (SPAdes) (version 2) | ecosystem: Environmental > Aquatic > Deep subsurface > Groundwater... | reverse complement strand
CGCCCGCGACCGCAACTGCCCGCCGCCGGTCCAGAGACTTCACTCGATAGAAGAAGGGATTGGCGCTTAGCCGCGGATCGGCGCGGGTGCCCTCCTGCGGCGACCCGACACGCCATTCGCCCACCAAGGCGTTCCACGCACCCGCGTCTCCCTCGCCACGCATGAAGTCGTCCGAGAAGTAGAGCGTCTCCAACGGCTGGAACTGCGGCTCCTCAAAGGTCAACCCGGGGCCGGACGTTGCCAGGCCGATCCGCCCGCCCTGGTACTCGGAATCCCGGGCCTGCGCCACGACCTCGTCCCCAGCAACGAGTGCCATCTCCCAGGGCTCGCGCCTGAGCGTGACGGAAAGCGTTGCACCGGGTGTCAGGGCCGCAAGCGGATGCCCCTGACCAAGGGGCGTCGCGACGCCTTCGAGCACCTTGAGGAAACGCGCCTCCCTACCGGCAACCTCGGCTGCGTAGTACCCGTTCTCCTCGCTGTGGTTGAAGGCGATCCACGCCCTGTCAGCCGCCGACCAACCCGGTCCGGCAACCAGCGACACCCGGAGCTTGCAGGCGCCCTCACACTCGTCGTCCAGCCAGCGCCACTTCGCGTCTGCCGGAGGCGGCACGGCAGCGCAGATCCGCCCCGCCACAAGCAGTCCCAGGAGCAGGCCAAGTTGCCGGGACGACCGGCCGGGTCTCGCTGGGCCGTTTGGCGCGCTCATGGGTTGGGGACCTTCGCAGCGATCTGGCACGTCACCCCAGCATTGTACGTGGGACGCCGACGAAGGGCAAGCGGGCGTAACCCGTCTGGCGCGTGCGTCGCGGCTCAGGCGACCTTCGCCACCGCGCGAGCTGGCCGCGCCGCTACTTCGCCGCCCCGGTCTTCGCGGTCAAAACCTCAGCCAGAGCCATTTGTAGCTGACGGGAGGTTGCGGGCTTGGCCAGAACCAAGTCGACTCCCTCGGGAATGTCTCCTTCTACCCGCAGGCGGGTACCCCAGCCCGTCAGCAGAATGACCGGCGTTTCGGGGGAGCGCGCCTTGACCCCCAAGGCCACTGTACGACCGTCCACCTCGGGCATGCCCAGGTCGGTGATGACCGCGTCGAACTGTCCGGCCGCGAAGGCCGCCATCCCCGCCTGACCGCCGTCAGCGACCGTTACGGTGTGGCCGAACTGCGTCAGCGCGTCCTGCAAGAACTCCCGTAGCAGGGGTTCATCGTCCACGCACAGGAGACGCGCCGGCCGGACCCGTATCGGCTGGCATTCCTCTTCCAGAAAGCCGTTCTTCGCCGCGGGCAGCCGCAGCACAAAGGTGGTGCCGTGCCCTAAAGCGGTCCGAATGTCGATCTCTCCCTCGTGGCGGTTGATGACGCCGAACACGACACTGAGTCCCATCCCTGTGCCGCGTTCACCTTTGCTGGTGAAGAAGGGCTCCAGGCAGCGCCGGCGCACTTCGTCAGTCATCCCGGTGCCCGTGTCCGTCACCTCCAGCACCACCCAGGGCTCCTGAGCGTACCCGCGAACGGTCAGCTCACCGCCTTGCGGCATCGCGTCCACCGCGTTGAGGAGGAGATTCGCCAGCGCTTGCCGCAGTTCGGCCTCCACCCCCAGAACCGGCGGCAGTTCCTCGGGCAGCTCGTCACGGACCTGGATGACGAGGCCCTGCTCCTGCGGCATGTCACGCCAACGCGGCCGGGTCAACTCCACCGCGTCCGCGGCCACCCGGACGAGGTCCACGGGTCGCAGAGGGTCCTGTTTGTCGCGCCCACGGTAGAACTCGCGCAGCCGATCGACGACGACGGCGATATCGCGGGCGCTCGTGGCGATCATCTCCAGGTGCCGCTTGGTCTTCGGCTCCCACTCCCCCTCATGCAGCAACAGTTCTGCGAAGCCTAAGATCGGACTGAGGGCATTGTTGATGTCGTGCGCAATACCGCTCGCCATCTGGCCCAAAGCCCGCAGCCGCTCTTCTTGGAACATCATCTCCTGGACCTGCCGCAACTCTCTGTTGGCTTGCTGCAATCCATCGTACAACTGCAGGTTGTGCACCGCGACACCCACCTCGGTTCCGACGAGGTCGAGCAAGCGCAGGTCCTCCGGGGTGAATGGCCGCCGTTCCTTGCGGGTCAAGGACAGGAGGCCGACTATCGACTCGCCGGCCAGCAACGGCACCGCCGCCACCTGCTCCACGGCAGGCTCTTGGATCAACGCCTCCGGCTGAGACGCGGGCGCGTCCGCGCCCGGCCCAGCGACGGCGTGGCGGTCGCGAACAGCGGCAGCGGCGAGAGGGGAGGCGGCCAACTGCAGGTATTGGCTCGCCTCCGTCGGAGGGGATGAGTAACCTGGAGGTAGACCGGCGCGGAGTTCCATCCGGTCGATCGCGGTGCCCGTTTCTAACCCGGGCTCGCACAAGTATGCGCCTCCGCCACAGGCGAATCCACTCTGGATGATCTCGTTCAGCACCAGGCGAAGCATCGACTCGTGGTCGAGGCGCACCATCGCTGCTTTGCTTACCCGGTGGAGAAGCTCCATCTCGCTCGCCCGCCGAGCCAACTCCTTGAACGCCTGCTCGCGCTCCGTGACATCGCGCAGCGAGGCCAGGTAGGCGGTTTCGCCCTCCCACTCCGTTTCCACCACGCGCACCTCCGCCACGACTGCGCCGGCCGACGTTCGGACGATGTCAAGCTCCGTGGTCTCACCGGCTACCACGGGAAACCCCAGCATTCCACCCAGCATCTCCGCCGCCGGTCGCCCGAAGAGGGACTGCGCAGCCGGGTTGACAAACCGCACCAGGCCCTGCCTGTCCACGATGAGGACCCCATCGACAGTCCGCTCGATGATGTTGCGAAAACGCGCCTCGCTCGCCAGCAAGTCGCGAGAGGATTGTTCCAGCAGGAGCTGCAGGTCGCTCAGGCTTTCGGCCATCGATGCTCTCACCTCCTCCGCGACCGCAATGGCCGCCTGAGCAGCGCCACCTTGCTCAAGGTGCTGGTGTCTCTTGGGCGGCCTCACCGCGCGGCTCCAGTTCAAGCCCGACCAGGATTCTCTCGCCGTTCGACAGGTCGCCGATGATGCGCCGAAACGGCGCCGGCAACTCGCGGATGAGCGTCGGCGTTGCCATGATGTTCGCGACCTCCGCCAGGTGCGGCTGTTCCAGAACATCCACCACGATCAAGTCGTAGTTCCCCTGCAGTTTCTCTTCGCAAACCCGGCGCAGATTGGCGATCGCTCGCTCGGATCGTGGAGTCTTTCCGCTGACGTAGAGTTTCAACAAGAACTCGCTCATGAGGGGCTGTTCTCCTCTCCGCGGGGGTGCGGCTGCCTGAGCGCTCGCTCAGGGGTTGACCAAGGAGGTCATCGTGTGCTACAAAGCGTGCTTCCGGTGCGCTGCGATCAGGTGGGCGAGAAGGAGTTGGATTGTTGCGGCAATTGATCCACGTTCCGATTGTCCATGAGGCGGCCGACCTCGGCTCGGCGACCGCCGCGCTCGAGCGCGTATACGGCGCCGCTGGCTGGGAGCGCCACCAAACCGAGGTGGCGCGGTACTGGACTACGGCCAGCGAGGCGGTCCTGTCGTTGGACCTCGACTGGCGCCAGGTGAAGCTGTACCAGGACGGGCACGTCGCCGAGGGTGAACTCGGCCTCAAGATCGTGAACGAGATCGCGGCGCACGGGAGCCGCAACTATCGGCTGCTGCAAGAGCTCATCCGGCGCGGCGGCACCCTCGTGCAGACCGAAGAGCTGGCGCTGGTGCAGCGGGAACATGAATGGCTGCGGGAATCGCTGGCGGCGCAAACGCACGGCAGGCCGCAGCCTCCCGCACCTGCCGAGGTCCTCTCGGCTCGCGACGCCTTCATCGCCCGGCGCATCGACGAAACGCTGGCCGCGGGCGAAACCGGCATTGCCTTTTTGGGCGCCGCGCACAACCTCGTGCTTCTGTTGCCGGCAGACATCCGGGTGACTCCGCTGCTACCCGGACCGGCGCTCGGGCGCTAACCGGTGTCTCGGCGTTGCCGAAGGCCGCTCCGCGCGAACTCCGTCACATTCCCGTCGTGGTCAAGCTCCACCTCATACACGCCCAGGATGTCCATGCTGTCGGGAATGGATTCCTTCTCGACTAACTCCAGCCGCAGCAGCCAGGCTCCGTTGTTGCCCTTCGGTTTCAAGGAAACAACGCGACCCGGCTTCAACTGGGTAAGAGTCGTAACATGCCGGACGCCTCTACTTACCATCGTGTCCAACTCCATGTGACTCACCTCCGTTTCGCTTGTGGGCATTTGCAGTGTGGCCGACGCGCTCGTCCACATGCTGGCCGAGCCCGCAGAGCATTCCCCTTGCGGGGCGCCCGGGCGCTCAGTACTTCAGCTTGAGCGCGCGGCCTGCTGTTCTGGTACGTTCAGGACCTTCGCGGGCGTCTGGGGACAGCGCCGGACTGACGTCGTCGGCCGCTTTTCGCGCGCAACGTTCCAGCATCAACTCACGTCGCAGCGCCGTCAACTGCACGTTGCGCACGAACTTGTCGTTGAGCTTTCGTCGGGTTCGCAGCAGCGAGCGCTGCGCGGCTGCGACGGCTCGGTCTCGCTGCTGGAAGCGCCGTCGGCCCTTCTCGGCCAACAAACCCCACTCGAGGACGCCAATGGTCGAGTCAGTTTCCTGTTGGGCGCGTGGAGGAGCGTGGGTCGGACGCCGGGGCGCCACCCGCGCCGCCTCCGCCCCCGTGCGAATGGGTTCGCCCCGTTGACCGCGCAAACTCTCTTGGAGCATCCTTAGCTCATCCCTTTCTCAGACGAAACTGTACGGCGCCCACGGCCCCGTAAAGCGCACCTGCTTGTTGGCGTTGGTGAAGCCTTCCAGTCTCTCACCGATCCGTGCCGCCTGTTCGCTGGTCGCCAGGCACGCCCACCTGCCAACCAATGCGGTGTTATCCAAACGTCGCTCCTCAGCCCTGGGGAGGGGCTCTGCTCGCACTTCACTGGCGCAGGCCCACAGCTCGTTGGCAAGCTGTTGGGCGAGGGCAGCGGCCGCCTGAGCCCGGGAGACGCGCACAGCCGCTTTGAGCTCCTGGCGACGCAGATAGGCTTTCCCCGGCGACAACGTGGCGACCGTCTGCTGCCGTGCTTTCAGCTCGGGTTGGGTCTCCGCCAGCGTCTCGGTGAGGCCGTCTTCGTGACACCAGAGCTGCACGGAATACTCCCGCTTGCCGCGCACCCGGTCGAGGCTGGCGCGCAGAGCGTCTCGCTCCCCAGCCAGCCAACTGCACACCGCCTCGTCAGCGGTTGTCCGCCCCGCCGGGTAGATCGTGTTGAACCGCAGCGGCAGCACGTCGCCGCAGAGGTCCAGCGCCGCCTCGATCACTCGGTCATGAGTCAAAGCCCACTCCCGAACGACGCCGGCGTCGTCTGCGTCGTACGGCAGAGGCGGGCAGCGGTGCGCCAGAGCACAGAGCTCGTCGCACACGAGGCTCTCAACCGGAAGGCTGTCGAGGCCGGTGACGGGGAGCGAAACGGGCGCGTCGCGCCCGACAACGCCGTAGACGTAGAGCGCGTCGCTGTTCACAGCGGCGTCAACTCCCGGGCGTCCGGTGCGTCCATCGCGACGAATCCCTCCAGCAGGTCATAGACGAGGTCGTCCAGCCCCGCGCGGAATTGATTCACGGACTCCACGAGGCCATGCTCGTGCTTGAGGTCGTCGAGCACCTGCTCCAGGCGCATGAAGGTCTCCCCCAGGCGCTCGACCTCGTCTTCAGTCAATGTTCCGCCGGCCATACGCCGCAGCGCCTGGCGGAGCAGCAGCTCGCGCAGGATCTCCACCAGCGCGACCACCAACGTCAGCACTGCTTCTTTGACGTTGTCCGGGTTCACACCAACTGTGGCTGCGGAACGGCCCATGGCTCACTCTCGATTCTCTCCGGGAACGATTTCCGTTCCGTCGACCGCGGGCTCTGCCAGCCGCACCACGGACAGGAATGATCCAACAGCTCGGTGAGCGCTGCCCGCTTACCGCACTCGGGGCAAGTCTCTTTGGGCGTTTGCGCATCTTCCCAGGCCGCGAGCGAGCGGTTGGTGCCCAGCGGGAACTCCAGTCCGTACTTCGCTGCGGTCTCAATGGAAGCCAGCACGGCGCGGATCTTGATGCCAAGCAATTCCACTCCACACACCGACACCAGAATGTCGGCATTGATGACCAACCCCTTGTCCAGCACGTGGTCGAGCACGTCGATCAGCCCGGTGCCGGATCGTTCCTTCGTCGGCGCTATCGGCATCGCTATCGGGTCCTTTCCACTGCTTCCAGGCGACCCATCAGCGTCGCCTGTGTTTCGACGTACGTTTCTTCGTCGATCTCTTCAAGCTCGCGCAGCCACTCCAGTTCCATCAGCCTGCGCTGCAAGGTCGACCGGTCATAGGTCTCGTCGTGTGCCCTCTGCGCGACCTGTTCTATCGCGGTCCAGGTGCACCGCATCGGCAGTGCCACCGGCATAAGCAGCAGGTCCACCAGGGAGAACTTGAGCTCGGGCACTTGGATTGGTCCTATGAGAATGCGGATTTGCGATTGCAGATTGCAGATTGAACGGCCAGGCCGGTGGGGCTGCAAGACCGCGCATTCTCATCCGACGTGGCGCCCAACCAGCGGGCGGGCGTGGGCGATTCCTCTGCCTGCGCGAAGGGGGCCGCTTGGCGGCGCGGTTGCCGCCCTACGCGGCGACTGGCGTCGCTGCCCCGATCTCGGTGAAGCGCAGTGGCACGAAGTTGTAGGGCGGCAGCGGGCCGGCCACGCGGAAGTTCAGGCGATCGCCCACCCGGTCATCCAAGGCATAGACCGCGGATTCGAACTTCCGCTGCTGCTGCCTGGGCATCAGGAACGTTGCGTTCAGGATCATGTGAACGCCGAAGGGCGGATTCGTCTTCACTGCCTCGGCGTGCAGGGCCAGTTCGTCGCAGGCCTGCTCTACAATCGTGCTTTTCCAGCCGTTCAACACCGCCTCGACGGCCATGCCGACGCGCACCGCCATCTGATAGCCCTTCCGCGCGTCTCGGGCAGCCTCGGCATTCAGCTCCTCCAGATCGCCGAACTGCTCCTTCACCTCTCTCATCACGGACTCTTTCGACCAGAACGCTTTGACGCCCACCTCCACTTTGCCCTTGAGCCGCTGCAGCAGGTCGCGAAAGTCGTCTTGGTTTCCGGCCAGGAACTGGCGCACAAGCTGGTCGTCATCGGCCACCGTACCGAAGCTGAACGGCAGAACCGTGTGGCGCTGCATCGCTCGCTCCAAGACGGACTGGTGGGCACTCACGTGCTCGCGGAGCGGTAGCAGCGGTGGCGGCGGCGACTCGCTCACCACCGCGCCAATGTCGCCCTCCGCGACAACGTAGACCTCGCGCCGGGGGGAGCCAATCCCGATCGCCCCCCACGACCCTCGCCCCTTACCGTTCACGTCGACAACGCCGTACAGATAGGTGCCTGCCATCGTAGTGCTCCTATGAGAATGCAGATTTGAGATTGCAGATTGCAGATTGAAAGACCGGCGATGCGCCGGCCGTAGCATTCTCATCCGACGTGGTGCCCAACCAACGGGCGGGCACGAGCGATTCCTTAGAGGATCTGTCGCCCCTTCTGGCGCCTGAGCTGCTCCAGGGTCCCGGCAAAGTGTTCCGCCCCGATCATGAGCTCGCCAGGGTCCGAGGATCCGGCGCCCTCGTGGGCGTCCAGGAACTGGCGAATCGCGGCGAGCGCCGCCAGTCGGCAAACGGACTCGAGATCCGCTCCGGTAAGCCCCTCTGCGTCTCGCGCAAGCTGGTCCAGGTCCACATCGGGCGCGAGCGGCTTCTTGCCTGTGTGCACCCCCAGAATGGCCCGGCGAGCGGGTTCGGAGGGCAGCGGCAGCTCCAGTTGGACCTCGAAGCGGCCGGCGCGCAGCAGCGCCGGGTCTAACAGGTCGAGGCGACTCGTCGCACCCAAGACCACGACGCCGCGGAGCTCCTCAATGCCATCCATCTCGGCGAGGAATTGACTGATGACGCGTTCGCTGACATGGGAGTCTGCGCCGGCGGCGCGCGTCGGGACCAGGGATTCGATCTCATCGAAGAAGAGCAGGCACGGCGCGGTCTGCCTGGCTTTGCGGAAAACCTCGCGCACCGCTTTCTCGGACTCGCCGACGTACTTGGTCAACAGCTCCGGGCCCTTCACGGCAATGAAGTTGACTTCGCTCTCCGTAGCAACGGCTTTGGCCAGCAGCGTCTTGCCGGTGCCGGGCGCGCCGTGCAGCAGCACGCCTTTCGGTGGCATGACGCCCGCGCGCTCAAACAGGGCGGGCTGGTGGAGCGGCAGCTCGATCACTTCCTGCAGCCGCCGTTTCACCTCCTCCAGTCCGCCCACGTCGCTCCAGCGCACGTTGGGGATTTCCGTGAACACCTCGCGGATCGCGGAGGGTTCGATCTCCAGCAAGGCCTCCCGGAAGTCCTCCATCTGCACCTCGAGGGCGAGCAAGGTCTCGTCGGGGATGAAGTCTGAGGCGAAGTCCAGGTCGCCGGTGCGCATCACGCTACGGAGCGCGCGCATCGCCGCTTCGCGGCAAAGGGCCTCGAGATCGGCGCCGACAAACCCGTGCGTCACCTCTGCCAGCCGGGGGAGATCCACATCCTCTGTCAGCGGCATCCCGCGGGTGTGGATGTCTAAGATCTGCTGGCGGCCGCGGCGATCCGGGATCGGGATGCTGATCTCGCGGTCGAAGCGGCCCGGGCGGCGCAGTGCCGGGTCCAGTACGTTAGGCAGGTTCGTCGCGCCGATGACGATGACGTTGCCGCGCGCTTCCAGCCCGTCCATCAGCGCCAGCAGTTGGGCCACCACGCGCTTCTCGACGTCACCGTGCACTTCCGCGCGCTTCGGCGCAATGGCGTCGATTTCGTCCAGAAAGATGATGGCGGGCGCGTGGCTCCGGGCGTCGTCGAAGATCTTGCGCAGTTGCGCTTCGCTCTCGCCGTAGAACTTGTGGATGATCTCGGGCCCCGCCACGTGGATGAAGTAGGCGGCGGTCTCATTGGCAATGGAGCGCGCGATGAGGGTCTTGCCGCTGCCGGGTGGGCCGTGGAGCAGGACGCCCTTGGGGGGATCGATGCCGAGTCGCTCGAAGACCTCCGGATGCTGCAGAGGCAGCTCAATCATCTCGCGGAGCCGCTGCACTTCCTTGTGCAGACCGCCGATGTCTTCGTAGGTGATCCGCGTGCCTTGCTTCGGCCCTTCTTTGGATTGCACGTTGAGCGCCGTGCCCGACTGGATCAACACGGCGCCGGTGTTGGAGCTCGTGGAGGGCTGGGTCTCAACGACGATGAAATCCTGCGCGCGGGAGCCAATCAGCGTCGCCCGCACGCGGTCGCCTGCCACCGTGGCCACCCCTTCGAGCAGGCGCCGCAGATAGGCCGCCTCGCGGTCGCGCCGGAAGGAGGTGGCGGACGTGGGCGCAAGTGTCAGCGAACGGGCAGGCGCCGCCTCCGCCGGCTCCACCGCCACCCGCTCGCCCAACGCCGTCTGGGCGTTCTCGCGGGTGATGCCGTCTACCTGGACCTGATTCTTGCCTCGGTCCTCCATGTAGATCGGCATGACCTTCGCCACGGTGCGCCGTTTGCCCGTAATGCTGACGACCTGGCCCACGTCCACCCCCAAGGTCCGCATGTCCTCCGGGTCCAGGCGGGCAATCGCCCGGCCCACGTCCTTCGGTAGCGCCTCCACCACCCGCAACGCTGCCTTGCGCTCGGTCGCCATCGTCAAGCCCCTTTCCCTTGCTTGGGCAGCTTGACGTCCAGCACGCCGTTGGTGTAGGACTTGCTGATTCCCGCTGCCTGCACCGCGCAGGGCAGGAGCACTTCCCGGGCGTAGTGTCGGTCGCCGGACTCGGCCTGAATCGTGAGCACGTCCCCGTGCACGTCGAGTCCGATGCCCGCCTCGTCAACGCCCGGGAGCTCCGCGATCACGCGCACGTGGTCGTCTTCGTCCAACACATCCACCATGGGTTCCCGGACATCGGCTACCTCCGGGCCGTCGTCGGTCTCCCGCACGTTGCCGAACCGCTCCACCACGGGCGTGCCGCCGAGGCCGAGCTTGACGGTGAACCCGTACATGGCTTTGGTGCGACCGGCCGTGAACTCGCCGGTTTGGGAGGTTTCCCTCTTGCCCTCGGCATCCATCTGCGAGACCATGTCGAGGAAGCTGCCGAGCCCTTTGAACAGGTCGCCGAAACCGAGCTGGACGCCCGGGTTCTCGCTGGGTCTGTGAGGAGGCTGCTTACGTGCCATTGCCGTTTCCTTCCTGCGCAGCAGTCTGGACGGCAGCAGTCTGGACGGCAGCAGTCTCGATTCCACTGCCCTTCTTCCAGCGGCAGCGTTTCAAGGCTTTCTCCAGAATTGCCTTGCTCTCGGCGCGGCCGTTGGACGAAGCCAGCACGTCGATGCAGATCTGGCGAAACAGTCCGTTTCCCGCGTCTGCGCGAGTATCATGCAGCCGCAACATCCGGCCGATCACGATGCCGGCGCGCAGCGACGGTGCGCTGCCGGCCTTGTCTCGCATCTCACGCACCAACCGCACCACGCACCCCGCTTCCTCCGCACCGAGACCGGTCTTCGCCTGAACGATGGCGACTTCCGTGTCCTGGTCGTAGTAGTCCATGGTCAAGGTCACCAAGCGGTCGTACAGGGCGTCCTGGGTGGCGTGGACGCCGGCATACTCCTTCGGGTTGCTGGTGAAGATAGCGCGGAACGAGGGGTGCACCTCCACATAGCCGGCGCCCCCGCGGATGGCGGGCATTGCCAGCACGCCTTCTTCCAGCACCGACAGGAGCATGTTGTTGGCTTCGGGGCGGGAGCGGGTGAACTCGTCGTACACCAGCGTGAGCCCCTGCTGACAGGCCCTTGTCACCCGGCTGTCAGTCCAGCGCTGTGTCAGCTCATCTTCGGTCTTCAGCACCGAGCGGATGAAGTTGTCCATCAGGTAGTGGCGGCGGTAACCGGACATTCCGCCCACCAGGTCGGAGGACGATTGTTGTTCGTCGCCGAAGAGCAGGGCGATGGGCCGCCCCCAGCGCGCGGCCACGTGGAGCGCCAGCGTGGTCTTGCCGACTCCCGACGGACCGCTGAAGTGGATCGGAAAGCCGCACTGCAGATACGACTGTGCGCGCTCCGCGATCTGAGCGATCTGGGGGGTCTCGACGAAGGTCGGGCTGGGCTCGGCCTCAATCAGCATCATCATCTCGTCCATTACGCCATCGAACCTCCTCGGATACCTGTAAGTCCCTGGGACGTCAACTGACTAACGCGACTTGGCGCTGACACCGGGCCGCGTCGCGCCGGTCTGCTTGCGGCGTCCGGCAGGGGAGTCACTGTGAGCCGCGAGCTCCGGCGCGACGCTGGGCCATGGTTCGCGTCAGCGTCGCCCATCGTTTCTCCGCTTCGGTGCGCTCCTGGTGCAGACCGTTCAGGGCTTCCCGCACCTGGCTTTGACGGTCCTCCGTGGCGCGGGAGAGGTCCTCGCGCAGTTGCCTTCCCCTCGCCCCGCGTGCGGCCGAGGTCTCCGCGAGGAAATGGTGCACGTTGTCGCGCTGCCCTTCCCACGCCTCACGGCGCTCCTCGTCCGCGCGATGGAAATCGGCCATAGCTGTGAAGACTTCGCGCTGGCGCTGCTTCGTGGCCTGCCTGAGCTCGGTGCGAAGTCCCCTCGCCATCGTGTCGCGGGCCGCGCCGGTGTCGGCGAGGAATCGCTGTACGTCTTCACGGCACGCGCAGCGCGCCTGGTGGCGCACCTCGCCTTGGCGGGCGAAGTCCTGCCGCAGACTGCGCACGTCTTCCTGGCGCCTGGCAGGGGCCTGACGCCTCTGGTCGAAACTGGCGACGATGTCGTCGCACAGGTGTGTCATGGCTTGGGCGCTACTCACGATCGTCTACCTCCTTAGGGGTGAACCGAACCGGACTTGGGGGAAAAGGGAGGACGGGCTCGCCGATTCCTTGAACCCGTCCCCCAGGGCGCCACTGCTCGTTGGGAGGATCACGCAGGCGCTGCGACGGCCGCCGTGAGCCCGATGGCTTCCGCGTACTTCAGGTAGGTCTCGACGGAAGCGACCACCAGACGCGCTTCAATGGTCAGGAACTCAATCCCGACCAATGACACGCGCACCCAGAGGTCCACCACGATGCCCTTGTCCAGGATGCGGTCCACGACCTCGGCCAGACTGGATGATCCAGCCATGGTTTGCACTGCCATGCTCTTTCACCTCCTTTGCAGACCGGCCCAGACCGGCCGGCTTGTTGACTATCCCCTTCAGATCACACGAACGCGGTCTGGTGCCTGCTATAGAGGCAAGGATGCTGCCGGGGCAATGGGCAACGAGAGCCGCTCCCAGAAGGGCTGACCAGGACACGTGGTAGTGCCGCCAGACTTCGCTCGGAGACGGTCGCTCGGATCTCGCAGAGGCCCGCAAAAACCGCTCATTTCCGCAGTATTCCCGGTGCTGAGCCGCGAACCCGGCCGGCCGCCGGCGGCTCACAGGGCCAACGGCTCGGCGCAATCCTGCGCGGGGTTAGCTGGGGGAAGTGCCGCGAGGACCCTGGAAAGGCGTTTCCACTTGTTGTCGCCTTGCCGCTGCCGTTGCCAGGGAGGACGACGGAGGTTGCGAGCGCACGAAACCGGGGGAGCGCATGGCCTTCGCCCTGAAAGGGCAGCCTGAGAGTAGCCCAGCGGCTTCAGCCCTGGGAATCCGGTGGCGCACAACGCCTGAAGTCCTGAAAGGACGACTGATTGTGCCTGCACAACTCGCTCAGTCGTCCCTTCAGGACTTCAGGGCGTCCTGTCTCGCCCCAATCCCAGGGCTGAAGCCACTGGGCTACTCTCATTTGGTCCTTTCAGGACCCACAGTTGTCCCACACGATTTCGTGCGATTGCCCTGGCCCAGCACGTCCCCTACCCTCTCGCCCGTAGGTTGCCAAACCTGTCGCGCACTTAGGCGCTCCGAACGTGGCATCGCGTTCGCGATAGGTTTGGCAACCTGTCCTATCGGGTTCGACCTAAGTTGAGCGATTCTTGGGACCCCGGCGCGGTTTATCCCGCCGGTGAACAAGATTGTGCGGCTATGTGCGCGAGCAAGAGAGGTTTCCCACCTCCTCACCCAGTCCTTCGGTATGGTTCATCCGCTGGGTGAACCATACCGAAGGACTGGGTGAGGAGGTCCCCGCCGGGCCTAGCTCCCCAATCTCGTTCACCGGCGGGATAAACCGCGCCGGGGTCTGGCCGCGGGGGTGCGTTCGACGCTTGAGAATCGCTCAACTTAGGTTCGACTGTGGTGCGCACAGACCGTTGGCGCGCCGACCCAACGAAATCGACAGCATTGGCTCCTCGCCCCCGCTAGCCCCTGAGGTCGGAACCCTCACGCCTCGAACGTGGCAAAGGTTTCCCACTTGTTGCCGCGTTGCCGTTATCGTTGCCAACGACAAAGGCTAAGAGGGCATGGCAGGGCGCACTGGAGCCTGCTGCTGTTGGAGGTCATCGATCCATCCGCACTCCCGCAGTCGCTTGCGCAAGGTGGGACGGCTCATGCCCAGAAGTTGCGCCGCCCGGGTCTTGTTGCCCAGCGCCTCAGTCATCGCCCCCTCCAACTGGTCGCGCGATACCTGCCAGGGAAGGGCGCAGGCCCGGCGCGGGGCCTCGGCGATGCCAGCCGGCGCCAGCAGCAGATGGCGCGGGGTCAACTGGGAGGTGTCCTCAAACAGGACTGCCCGCTCAACGACGTTCGCCAGCTCGCGGACATTGCCGAACCAGGGGTGCCCAAGGAGCAGTGCCTCGGTCTGCGGGGCGAGGCCCGCGAGCTGTTTGTCGAACTGACCCGCGAACCGTTCCGTGAAGTGTCGCGCCAGCGGCAGGATGTCCTCGCGCCGCTCGCGCAGAGGCGGGAGGTGCAGCGTGAGTGCGCTCAACCGGTAGAACAGGTCGCTTCTGAACCCTGGGTCCTCCGCCGGTGATAACCTCCGGTTCGAGGCCGCGACCAGGCGCGCGTCGACGGCCACTTCCTGTTTCGCCCCCAACCGCCGCACCCGTTTGGTCTCGATCGCGTAGAGCAGTTTGGGCTGGACCAGGAGAGGGAGCTCCCCAACCGCATCCAGCAACAGCGTGCCTCCCTGCGCCTGCTGGAAGCAGCCCTCGTGGGCGTTGTCTGCGCCCGTGAACGCGCCTTGCCGATAGCCAAACATCTCCGCTTCAAACAGGTCGTCGGGTATTGCCGCGCAATTGACGCTGACAAACGGGCCCTTCGCCCGCGCGCTCAGCCGGTGCAGCAGTTGCGCCACCAGGCTCTTGCCGGTGCCGGTTTCGCCGGTGAGCAACACACAGTTTGTGTCGGTGCGCGCCAGGACGGCAAGTTGTTCGTGCACGCGCTTCATCGCCGAACTGGCCCCAATCAGGCCCTGTGGCAGCCCGCCACTGAGTAGTTGCTTTGCCACCCAGCGATTCTGGCGCCGCAGCCGCGTTGGCTCCAGAGCCTTCTCCGCCCGGATCGCCAGGGACGCCATGCTGAGTGGCTTTTGCAAGTAATCGATCGCTCCCATCTGGAGCGCCTCGACCGCTGAGGCGAGCGACGCGTGTCCCGTGATGATGATCACCGGCACCATGGCGCCCGCGCTCCGAAGTCGGAGTTGACGGAGCACCTCGATGCCCGACATGTCGGGGAGCCTGATGTCCAAAATCACCAGGTCAAACTGTTCGCGTTGCCACTCCGCCAATGCTCCTGCCCCGGTCTCTGTACGCCGCACCCGATGCCCTTCGCGTTCCAGCGCTTCCCCGATGACCTCGCAGATAGCTTTCTCGTCGTCAACGACCAGCACGTTAGCTGACGACTCGGCTTTCGTCGTCGTACACGGATTGCACGCATCCATCGCTAACCTCGTTCCGTCCGGCCAGCGGACCATCTCAACAAACCCAGGAGTTGGTTGCTCTGCTATGTCGGCCCGAGGCCCATCGCGCCCGCGTCCTCTTGCCGTCTCCGCTGGTGCTACGTCTCCGAAAGGTACTGGTTCAACTCGTTGCTCGTGATGGCTCCAATGGTGTTTGTCGCTCTCCCGTCGCTCTCAGGCAATGGCCAATGATATTCGATAACTGCTGGTCCCGGCGGCGCCACCCGTTCTCTGCTCGCAAGTTGGTCCCGGGCAGCGAAAGCCCTCTTGGTTTGCAGTTGGGTCAGGTGGTTGAAGCAACGTTCTTGCCTCCACGCGACGCGAAACTGGGGCAACGGACTACTGGGTCTCAACGGCGATCTCCGCCCAGCAGCCGGCTTCCCAAGACCAGCCGGTGGGCTGGTTGAGGAGTTCCAGTTTGACCGACTTGCCGGCGAAGGCAGTCAGGTCGACCTGCACCTCCAGCCAGCCGTCGGTACACGTCTCCTTGCTGATCGGCTTGCTGAGCAGTTCCTTCCCGGCCGCCTTCACAACCAGTAGCCAGTCGCCTTTCGGGTCGTGGCCGACGACCAGCCGCAACACGCTCTTCGGGCCGGCAGGGAGGTCGAGCTGATTGCTGAGCACGCACCCCGTCTGGTTGTCGAGGGGGTGAGTCACCAGGACGTTCTTCCTGCCGCCGAACTCCTCGCGCAGACCGGGGTTCATGTCGGAGCCGCAGTCGGCGACGTTCCATCCGGGAGCGAACTTCTGGACGGCCTCGACCATGCCGTTAGGCACCGCGGCGGCGGTGATCTGCGCCTGCTCTTCGGCGGTGAACCAACTGTTGGCGATCGGGCCGGGCGCCCAACTCGGCTCCAGCTTGCTGGGCACAGCCGGCCGGACGGGAATCACGAACACGTCGTTGCCGGCGGCGTCCTGCTCCACCCGGCCGCCGGCCGTCTTCAGACCTTGCCGGGCGAGGCCCTCGCACACGTCCAGCAATTGCGGGAAGTTGTAGGCCGTGTGGCTGAAGACCTGGGTCTCGTCCAGTTCTTTGGTGAACCGCTCCGGCAGCGCCGCGAAGCCGAGGGTGGTGAACAGCACGCCCCCCGAGCTGGACGGGTTGCAGTCGGAGTCCTGCCCGCACCGACAGGAGATCGCAATGGTGTTGTCGAGGTCGCCCTTGCCGTAGAGCAGACCCATCAAGACGTACGCACCGTTGATCTTGCAGTCGATGCCCCCGTTGGACCCCTTCTGGTACTCGGGATCGTTGCGGTACTTCTCCTGCGCCCACTGCCACGTCTTCTGCCAATCGTCGGGGTTCTCGTGGTACCACCGGAGCATGTCTCGCCCCATCTCTGCGTACTGACTGCCCGCGGGAATGGCCCGCAAGCCCGTCTCCACGACCTTGGCGACATCGCTCTCGAAGAACGCCTCAGCGTACATGGCGCCGATGAACTGACCGGCATACACGCCGTCTCCGTAGTTCATCAGCCGGCCGAACTTCTCGCCCAGCGCAACGGCGACGTTGGGCATTCCCGGCGCGATCAAGCCGGAGTAGTCGGCCTCGATCTGGTAGTCGATGTCGTTAGGGCAGCGGTTGAACTGTGGGTGCCCCGAGTCGGGCGGAGCGATCCCCCGGCGGAGGTTCGTGCGGCCGGCGTTGTTGGCGCACCATAGCGGGTACTTGCTGTTGGCGAAGTCAATCCCCGCTTGGCGGATCGACACCTCCAGCCCATACTGCTCCAGGGAGCGCAGGAACGTCATCTCCACGTAGAGATCGTCTTGCCCGAAGGCGTTGTTGATCATGCCGGGCGTCCACTTGGGCAGCGCCTCTTCGGGCATGAGCCGGTCCCCGAACTTGAACTCCGTTGGAGCCCCCCACGACACTCCGGCGATCTGGCCGAGCCAGCCGGCCTTCATCTTGTCGCGGTATTCGGCAACGGGCAGCCGGCGAAACTGCCCCTGGGCCGCAACCGGCTGGGTCCGAGTCGCAGCAACCACCAACGCAGAAAGCAGGACGTATCTCACGGCGCGCATCTTCGTGCCCTCCAGTGTGAGCAGAGACGGATATCAGATCATAACCGCCCTGCTACCGGCCCCTCAAGCAGACCACGCCGCCCGATGGCGCGCGCTTGCCGCTCTCTGTATGCGCACTACCGGCGCAAACAGGCGTCCACGCCTTGCACAACGCGCTCACTCCGGTAGCCTAAGAACCAGCGGCCGCACTCCATCACTACACCAAGCGAGGCACTCCGATGTGGTCCACCGATGCACCTCACCATGACCCGACCCAGCGCGGGCACGCACCGACTGTTGAGTCCGCAGTCTTCCGGAACTACGAGCGTCGCCGCAACAAGCGGATTGAGCGCGGGAAACGGCTCAAGCGCCTCGCCGTTTGCGCCCTCTTTCTCGCCGGGACCGTCCGGATCGGCATTGGGTTCATCCCCGATCCCCCGCCCTGGCCCAATGAGAACCAACGCGCCAGCGCGTTGGACACCTTGGTGGAGCGGACGCTGCTGAGTAACGGGACCACCGGCTCCCTCGCCCCTTCGGAGCCAAGCGTGGTTCGGGCGACCGCTGTCGCACTGCGGGAGTTCCTGGCGGATTTCCCCGATTCCCTTCACGCGCCCAAGTTCCACCGGCATCTGGCCCGCGCACTGGATGCGTTGTCCCCCGACTACCACGAAGCGGCCGCGCGCGAGTTCCGGCCAGCCGTGCAAGACGCCCTCAACGGCTGCGATTCGGTCGGCGAGGCGCTGCTGGCGCAGATGCACGACACCGGGATCGACCTCGACGCAGGCAAAGCGGCCTTCGGCGATCTGGATGGGGATGGCGCCCAGGACGTGGTGTTCCTTTGCCGTCCGGGCGTCGGTTCTCCGGACCGCGTCTGGCTGGTTTGCGGACGCACGGCGGCGCCCGAGTTGCACTACGTGACCACCGAACCCCGTTGCAGGAAGCTCGAGCTGCTGGACGTAACCGGCGACGGCCGGCCGGAGCTCCTCATAGAGGGCGACCTGGCCGGCCCCATCCGCCGCCGCCGCGCGCAGGTGTTCGGCTGGCACGAGGGTGCGCTCCGTCAGCTCGCGGCAACGGCGAGCGAAGGCAGCCTCACCTGGAAGCAAACCCGGAACCCAAAGACCGGCGACCCCAGCCTCGTCTTCGTCACCGCCACGAGGGAGCCGGGTTCGCAGCAGGTCCGTCAGTGCTTCCTGACCTTCGAGTGGAACGGCGAGACAATGCGGTGCCGCGACGCCGGCAAAGCGCCCCCCGCCTCGCTTCGACAAGCCCTCGCCGACGCCGACGCCGCCTTCTCGGCGCAGGACTGGCAGCACGCCGAGGCCCTGTACCGCCAGGCCCTTGAGCAGCCGGCGTTCCGCAACGACGAGCACTACCAGTTCCTGGCCGGGGGCGCGTGGTACCGACTGGCGACCTGCCTCGGGTGGCTCGGCCGGACGACGGAGAGCCTCGACGCCTACGACCGGGCCGTCGCTTCCCGAGAGGACTTCGAGGCGGCGGAGGCAGCCCGCGCGATGGCACGAGCTGTCCGAGCCACCGAGGACTTCCCCAAAGCCCTTGCCCAAGCCGGCTTCCCGCTGTCGGCATGCGCCGCCTACCAGACCCTCCAGGGCGTGCCCACCAATCCCGAAGCGATGCTTGGTGCACTGGAGCTGAAGTACGAGAAGCTCCGCCGCGTGGACCTCACCGGCGATGGTGTCGAGGACTGCGTCTGCGAACTCCGGTGGGCCGGGCGCCGCGGCGTGGTGGCCTTCACCCGGGAGCAGAACGGCTGGTTCCCGCATGGGCTGGCACTCTCGCGACCGCAGACCGGGCCGGAACCCTTCGAGGACGGCTCCCCGCCGCTTGACCCGACGCGCCTGGCGCGGGGGACCTCGGTCTCGCTCCGCGACGCGTCAGACTGCCTGGGCGACAGCCGGCCGCACGTCGTGGTTACGTGCCGTGCCGCCGGCAAGCGAGGCGGCGCCGTGGGGTTCCGCTGGTCCCCAGGCGCTCGCTCTTTCGAGCTGGCTCCGCAGCAGGAGCAGACCGCCGGAGGCGTGCTCGTGGCGGAGACCTCCACAGGCGCCGACGCCAAGCGAAGCGCGTCGGCCAAACCTACTGGCGACGCGGTGAAACGAATGCTGCGCCACTCGCTGGACGACGTTGAGCAGAAGCTCTACGAGGAAGGCGATCTCGACGGGGCGGTCGCCATGCTCAAGTATGTCAACGATGGGTTCCGCGGTCTCCCCCGCCGCCAACGCAACGAGTTCACCGCCCTCCGAACTGAGGTCAGGTACCTCGAGACCGTCCTGGCCCGCAAGGCCGGGCAACAACGACGGGCGAGGCGGCGGCTGACCAAACTCGCCGCCTCCGAGCCGACCACGGGCTTTCACTGGCTGGCGCGGATCTGGCTCGACGGCAGGTTGGACCTCCCCGGCCCCGCCGTGAGCAGCGGCATGCGCGTCGAAGGACCGGGAAAGCACCTACTCGCCGGCTGACTACTCTCGGAGCGGCGCCCGCAGCGCCGGCGAGTCATAGACTTCCGGATTCAGCGCGCACGGGCAGCGTTCGCCGGAAAGAACCTGGGCGACATTGAGGGCCGCCAGTCGGCTCACCACGCGGATGGTCTCAATCGAGAATGAGCCACAGTGCGGGGTCAGCACACAGTTGTCGAGCTGCGTAAGCGGATGCCCCTTGGGGAGGGGTTCCTCCTCGAACACATCCAGGCCGGCGCCCGCAATCGCTCCGTCTTGGAGCGCCTTCACCAGCGCGGGCTGATCCACCAGCGCACCGCGACCGGCATTGATCAGGCACGCGGTCGACTTCATCCGCCGGAGCGCCGCTTCGTCGATCATCCCAACGGAATCCTCGGTCAGGTTCGCGTGGAGCGTCACAAAGTCGGCCGTACTCAGCAGTTCGTCCAGCGAGACGTACCGCACGCCAAGCTCACCGGCGACCTGCTCGGCGTGGACCACATCGCAGGCGACGACGTCCATGTTGAACCCCCGAGCGCGCCGGGCCACCGCCTTGCCGATGGTCCCCAGACCGACGATGCCCAGCCGCTTCCCCCAGACCAGTTGGCCGGTTCGGTA
>Ga0210051_1002136_pt1 | contig 19987 bp, 17 predicted proteins | sample CryGey092014_all_FD_185464 | JGI IMG/M metagenome (GOLD analysis project Ga0210051, IMG submission 185464) | Groundwater microbial communities from aquifer - Crystal Geyser CG23_combo_of_CG06-09_8/20/14_all (SPAdes) (version 2) | ecosystem: Environmental > Aquatic > Deep subsurface > Groundwater... | reverse complement strand
CGGCGGGCGGCGCGTCCCGCCGGTCACGATTTTGAAGATCGTGGATCACGAAGGCAAGCAGGTCTACCAGTACCAGCCGCCTTCCGGCGAACAGGTCATCCGCGCCGAGCATGCCTTCCTGATCTCGTCCATCCTCTCGGATAACGAGGCGCGCGTACCGATGTTTGGGCGGAACTCGCTGCTCAACCTGCCCTTCCAGGTGGCCGCCAAGACCGGCACCTCCAACGATTTCCGCGATAACTGGACGCTCGGTTACACTCCCGACCTGGCCGTAGGCGTGTGGGTCGGCAACGCCGATTACACGCCGATGGAGAACACCAGCGGCCTGACGGGCGCAGCGCCCATCTGGTCGCAGTTCATGCAGATCGCCATCCAATACCTGACCGGCGGCAATCCCACGCCATTCATCCAACCCAACGGCGTGGTCGAAAAGGTCATCTGTTCCGTTTCGGGGACTGAACCCTCCCAATGGTGTCCCGACCAGCGGACGGAGTACTTCGCCGCCGACCAGCCGCCCCTCCCCTCCAGCCAGGACCTGTGGCAGGAACTGCTGATTGACACCTGGACCGGCCTGCGCGCCTCGCCGACCTGTTCCGATTTCACCGAGGAACGGATGGCGCTGAACGTCTCCGAGGAATGGGCCAGGAACTGGATCCGCCAGGAGCCGAAGGGCCAGCAGTGGGCCATGGACATGGGCTTTGCGGATGACATCTTCTTTGCGCCCGAACGGGAATGTAAAGAGGACGATCCGCATTCCAAGCTGGATTTCGTCGGCCTGAAGGACGGCCAGGAGATCAGCGCCAGTCCGCTGGACATCTTCGCAGTAGCGGACGCCACAGCGAACTTCCAATACTTCCGCCTGGACTACGGGGAGGGCAGCGACCCGTCCGCGTGGACGGCGCTGCTGGATACCACCTCGTCGCCAGTTACCGCACCCTCCAAGATTTACACCTGGGACCTGACCGGCGTTACGGCCAACGAGATTACTTTGCGGCTGTACATGGATAGCAACACGGGCGGTCATGCCGACAAGCGTATCCACCTGCGCCTGAACCTGCCCACCCCAACGCCAACGAATACGCCTACGCTGACCCCCACCCCGACGCCAACGAACACGCCGACGCCGACCAACACGCCCACTTCCACACAAACGCCTTCTTTGACTCCCTCACAAACTCCCACGCCAACGCCGTCCGCCACCCCCACCCTCACGCCCACCCCGACGAACACTCCTACGCCAACCCAAACGCCAATGTAAAATAAGAAAGGAACCCGTTTTCTCTGAGAAAACGGGTTCCTGAAAACTTCGTTTAGCGCGCCGAATTTGGCTTCGTGATAGAATTGAGTTTAGAGTAAAGGAGTAGAGATGACGTTTACAGCCCTACGCGAAAAAGTGACCATCCGGCGCGGTGGCTGGATTAGCTTGCGCTCACGCGCCTTGAAGGCAGGGGCGACAGCGGAAGTAATTGTCCTCGTAGATGCCGCCGATGCTCGTGAATCTGAGCCGGTCTCTGGTACATTGACCGCGGCTGATTTGTTGAATTCGGGCTTGGTGGGTATATGGGCAAAGAAAGATATTGGGGATAGCCTGGAATTCGCGCGTGGCCTGCGCGCAGTGGCTGGAAATGAACCATTGTGAAAACTGTTTCCGTCTCCACACGCTCTAAAGTTCTCAGAGAATTACTGCGATTGGCGCAAGGCGCAGATGTGATTGTGCAATCCTCGGATGGCGCGCGGTTCTTTTTGACGCGGATCACGAGCGCGGACACATTCTACATTGGCGGAGGCGATGACGATTTTGACGCCGAAATTGCCGCCACGCGCAAAAACAGACGGTTGATGAAGTTTCTCGATGAGCGCGGGGGAAAAGCCAAAGGCCATAAAGGGATGCCAATTGGAGAAGTAAGACGGCAATTAAATTCATAGCGCCGCGATCTTACTTTCTAGACAATTCTTCACATCACGGCGCTGCAACCGGCCGCCAGGCAGGATCGAAATCCAGGGCCGGGTCGGTCGTGAGGCGGGCGCGCCCCTTTCAGGAGCGCTTCCTCCTCCGAGATCGTCCCCAGGCGTTCCATGCGCTGGCGCAAGTCTTCACCCGCGATGTAATCCATTACCAGGTATTGGCCTTGCTCGCCGACGACGAAATGGTCGGTGACGCGCGGCAGGTTGGGATGGCGCAGGTTCGCCAGGATGACCGCCTCCAGCCGGAACTGGCGCGCATACTCATCCGTCGTAAAGAAGTTTTCCTTTACGGCTACTTCTACACCCAGGTTTTCGTCTATGGCGCGGTAAACCGAGCCCATCCCTCCCTGGCTGAGAAGGTCAACGATGCGATAACGTTTATGCAGGAGCGCGTCGCGTTCGAGTGTCATCCGCCAGTTTTGCCTGTAGGTTGGTTTACTACTTATCCTTGCCAGCCAGCTTCAACCAGACAAAGACGAGCGGCGCGCCGCCGGTCATCCACGCCCCGATCAGGGCATAACGCAGGTAGCGCAGCGCAAAAGCCAACAACGAAGCGCCTTCCGGGAAGATGGCTTTCAGACCATACCTGATGGCGAGAACGCCGGCCACTCCCAGCAGGTAACGCAAGACAAGCTGCCACCACGCGCCGGAGGTCTTGAATCCGCCCTTGCGATCCAGCCAGACCAGGCCAAGCGCCAGGCCGAAGAATGTCCCGGCGGTGGTCATGCTGCCTTCCATGGTGACCGCGCCGGCAGCATACTCAGCCCAGGCCTGCGGAGGCTGCCAGTTCACGGCTCCCAGCCAGAAGAAGGGGATCAACGGCAGAACAATCAAGACCAACGAAGCCAGGAACGCCAGGAGAATTTGCTGGCCGGGCGAACATTTCTTCAGCCAGGCAGCCAGCGGGTTCCAGAAGCGCACCATCAGCCACAACAGCAAGCCGCCGATGAGCCAGCCGACCAGTACATCATGCGGAAAATGGACGCCCAGGTACAGGCGCGAGAAGCCAATGAAGAAGATAATGAGCGCGGCCACCAGCCAGGCCCACCATTTACGAATGCCCGCCGCCATGATGCCCCACACGCTGATGGCATTCTGCGCATGGCCGGAGGGGACGCCGAACGAGGTCTCCGCAGCCAGCTCCTTGACCTGGGAACTGTACCAGTATGGACGCGGCGCGTGGAAAACCATCTTGAAGACTTCGTTCAAGCCGCCGCTGATTATCAGGATGAATGCTACCTGAATGCCCAGGCTGGAGTTGATGCACCAGTAGAGCGCCGGCAGGACCAGCATGTAGAACTCCTCCGTCCCCAGGAAGGAGAAAAACTTCATCGGCAGAGTCAGCCAGCCTCCCAGGCCCTGCAAGGCGACGATCCAGTTAATCCCGCCGTTTAAAATGGTTTCCATAGAACACCTCCTTGAGAATTGACGAATATGTGATTCATATTGTACACTCAAAGCATGGAAAACGAGCCTGCGTGTTGGTGGGACTTTCCGGCGGCCGCGGTCTTATTCATCGCTCTGCTCACCTCGGCCGAGCGCCTGGTCGCGGCCGGCTGGACGCCCGGGCTGGAATCCGCCGCCTTCCTGGCCGCCCTCGGCGCCCTGCTGGGCCTGGCGCTTGGAGCAAGCCATTTCAGACGCGGGACGGCAAGCCTGCTGGCGATCGGCTACAGCCTGTTCCTCGTCCTGTGGGTCATCGGGGCGCGACTGTACGATGGGATCGGGTGGGGTGAACGCCTGGTCAGCCTGGGAGGACGACTGGCCGCGGCGTTCCTCTTATTCCTGGAGCGCCAGCCCGTCAAAGATCCCATTCTTTTCATCGCCTTCTCATGCGTCACTTTCTGGACCCTGAGCCTGTTCTCCGCCTATTCGTTGACGCGCCACGCCCGTTACCTGGCAGCCACCCTGCCGGCCGGGATCATCTTGTTCCTCATCCAGTTATTCGACCCGTTCGTCCAGGAACGAGTCGGCTTCCTGGCGTTCTATCTCTTCCTCTGCCTGGTCCTTTTTGGACGGCTGAACTACCTGCGCAGGCGCAGCTTCTGGCAAGAACAGCACATCAGGCTTTCCTCCGAGTCGGTCACCGACCTGAACAGCACGATGCTGGTCGCAGCCGCCGCTTTGATCTTCCTGGCATGGGTGGCGCCCTCGCCTGCGCATCCAATCGAGGCAGTGGGCAGACTTTGGGGACGGGTCACCAAATTCTGGCAACCCGTTCTCGACGATCTGGGCAACGCCGTCGCCGGGCTGGAGGGCAGGACGATTGGCGTCAGCTACGACTATTATGGCGACACGCTGGAACTCGGACGGAATGCCGCCACAGGCGATACGGTCATCTTCACCGTGCTGGCGACCTCGCCGAAAGAGGCGCCCCGTTACTACTGGCGCGTGCGCATCTATGACCAATACGAGAAGGATGAGTGGAGTAGTTCTTCCCCAAGCAGCCGGGATTCTTCCCCGGATCAGCCGCCGCTGACCCTCCCGGACGTGGGCGGGGTGAACGCGGCCGAATACACCTTCAAAAGCAACCAGCCGCTGATCACCACCCTGTTCACGCCACCCAATCCGGTCTGGTTCAGCCGGCCGGGCAAACTGCTCTTCGTGCGCGCCTCAGAGACCAGTCTGGAGCCTCTCATGTTCCGCGCCGACCCGGCCATCCGCGCTGGTGAGACATACCAGGTAAAATCCCTCGACTACAATCCCACCGAAAAGCAATTACGGGAAACCGGGATGGATTACCCCGCCTGGGTCGCTGAACGCTATCTGCAGCTCCCGGAAAATCTCTCGGCGCGCGTCATCGAGCTGGCGCAGGAATTGACCAGGAACGAGGCCACGCCTTATGACAAGGCCGAAGCTGTCACGGATTACCTGCGGAACGAAATCCGTTATACCAAAACCATGCCTGAACCGCCGTTCGGTCGCAACACGTTGGAATGGTTCCTGCTCGACTACAAAGAGGGCTACTGCAACTATTACGCCACGTCGGAGGTGATCCTGCTGCGGGCAGTTGGCATCCCGGCGCGCCTGGCGGTTGGGTTCGCCCAAGGGGAGTGGGATGTCGCCCAGCCGGACCTGTGGACTGTCCGCATCAAGGATGCGCACGCCTGGCCGGAAGTCTATTTCCCGGGCGCCGGCTGGGTGCAGTTCGAACCGACCGCCTCCCAGCCGCCGCTCTACCGTCCGAGCGGCGTGGAGGCCGAATCCAATACCCTCATTCCCCAAAAGCCAAAGGCCGAAGAGGCGGGGGATGAGTTGCCCGCTGAGGGCGGAGGAAATGCCCAAGATCAGGCAACCAGCGCCGGGTCCGTAAGGAGCTGGCTGCTCATATGGTGGCATGCCGGTCTCCTGGGACTCGCGCTGGCGGCGGTCGTCCTGCTGGGAATCCTGGCCTGGAGATACCGCAGGCGCCGCGTCGTCCCTATTCCGGCGCCCATCCGCCTGAAAGCCACATTGGAGAGGCTCTCGCTCACGCCACCGCGCTGGCTGGAGCGCTGGGCTTACCTGGCCGCTCTGACGCCGATGGAACGCGTCTTCGGCGCCGTCTACCGCAGCCTGCGGCGGCTGGGAGGCCTCTCCTCCCCCAGCCGGACGCCCGCCGAAGCTGCCGCTGCATTGGCCGGGTTGCTGCCGGAGGCGGCAGCCGCGATCCAGATTCTCCTCAGCGAGTACGAGCGTTCGCTGTACAGCTTGAGGGCCGGACACATCCACCCCGCCCGCCGCGCGGCTGCGACCATCCGCAAGGAAGCGAGCCGCGCCGCGCTGCGAAACCTCCTGGCATCTGTGAAGAGGGCAGAGGTCAGGGAGCAGTGAACAGTGAACAGTGATCAGTGAGCAGTGAGCAGTGTTCAGTTCTCAGCGGTCTTGTTCTTTCGGGGGTTAAGCGCCTATCCGGATAACCGGCTCCCGGCGGCGTCCCCGCCGCCGCTCCACAGGAGTGCTTCGCGAAGGACGGCGAGCGAAGCATTCGTTGTCGCTGGAGCGTTTTTCGGATAGGTTCTAGGCCCCCGAAGAAGCTGGAACGGATCTAACTCGAAGCAGGAATGCGCCATTGTCGTGGCTGAGTGCGCAACCATTGCGCCATGTGCCCACATGATGTATAATGCAACTACATAAAGGAGTTGCGATGAACGAAACACGAGTTGGCACACGCGAGTTGAAAAGCCATTTGAGCGAATACCTGCGCCTCGTCAAAGCCGGGCAGACGGTCGTGGTCACTGAGCGCGGTAAGGTGATCGGTCACATCATGCCGGCTCCCCTGACGCTCGAGGAGCGCATGCAGGCGCTGGAGGCCGCCGGTTTCCTGGTGCGCGGAAAAGGGAAATTAAAACCGCATAAACCTACCGTTATCAATCGCGGCCCAAAACTGGTTTCTGACCTGGTCTCGGAGGGGCGGGATGTCGATTATTTACCTTGATACCAGCGCGCTGCTCAAACAATACATTGGCGAGCCAGGGGCAGAAGATGTAGAGCAACTAATTGATAAAGCGGATGGCACAGGTACAGTTGAGGTGACGAAAGCGGAAATTGCCTCGGCGATGTCAAGAACAATGCGGGCCGGCATGATTTCGCCCGATGAGGGTCAGGATGCCTGGAAAGAGTTCCTGAAGGATTGGCCTTTTATCACGGTTCTGGTAGTTTCAACGCGGCTGGTGGAGCGTGCCGCATCCCTGGCATGGAAGTATCGCCTGCGCGGTTACGACGCGGTGCATCTGGCTGCATCCATGCTCTGGCAGGAGACTCTCACTGCGCCCGTCACCCTCGCTACCTTCGACCGCGAGCTCTGGCTGGCAGGAGGCGAGACGGGGATGAGCGTGTGGCCAGAGGGGTTGGTCACGTGAATCGTAGGGGCGGTCACTGAACCCCGCTCACCAGCCTCACCAACTGCTCCATCCCCTTTTCCAGCGGTTTCACATTGATATACTCGTGCACCGTGTGTGCGCCGGAGCCGGTCGTCAGGCCAATGGTGATCGCCGGGATGCCGCGGCTGAGGGGCGCGTTGGCGTCCGTCGAGCCGATGTTCAGGTTTGGCGCAATGCCCTGGGCGCGCAGGCATTCCTGCGCCAGGCGGACCAAAGGATGATCGGCCGGCATCTCCCCCGCCGGGCGCTCGCCGACAACTTGCACCTCGACCGCCACCCCGGCGCGTTCCACGCCGCGCGCTAGAGCCTCGACCTGCCGCGCCACTTCGATCAGCGTTTCCGCACCCTCGGAGCGCAGATCTAGCTCCAGCGCGGCCTCGGGCGCGATGGTGTTCACCGAGATGCCCCCGCTGATCTTCCCCACGTTCAACGTGGTGCGTGGCGCGGTGGGGAGCCTGAGCGCGGCGAGTCTGGCCGCCAGGGCTGCCAATTCGTGCACGGCCGAGGGGCGGCCATAATCCACCCAGGAATGACCTCCGGCTGTCTTGACCGCGATCTGGTAACGACGCACTCCCAAGGCGCGGTGATAGACCTGTCCCAGCGCCATGCCCTCCAGGACGATATAGGCGCGCGGCCCATTCGTTGTCGCTCCAAACCGATTCACAACCGCCTTCATGCCGCGCAGGTCGCCCAATCCCTCCTCGCACACGTTCGCCACCAGCCAGAAATCATCTGCCAGGCAGATGCCGCGTTCGCGTAATGCCCAGACCAGCCCAAGCAGACCGGCCAGGCTGATGGCATTATCGCCGATGCCCGGCCCGGTGACGCGCTGCGGCTCACGGCGGATGGTCAGTTCGACAGATTGTGGGAAGACCGTGTCCAGGTGGGCGGTTACAACCAGGGGACGGGTGACGGGGGACGAGTGACGGGTGGCTTTCAAGCAGCCATAAACATTTCCCACCGCGTCCATCTCCACATCGGCCAAACCTTCTTCGAGGAAACGTTCGCGCACGAATTCCGCCCGTTTCTGTTCGTCAAAGGTCGGCGCGGGGATTTGTTGAATGGCGATTGCAAGATCAAGGAGGCGGGAGATGAGATCGGTCATTACAAAACTCGTAGGGCGGGTTTCTTACCCGCCAGGCGGCGGGATTGGAATCCCGCCCTACTTGCCGCACGATCTCGTGGGGCGAATTGGTAATTCGCCCTACACTTGCCGCACGATCTCGGCCAGCGAATCGAGTCGCGCCTGCGCCAGGCCGGGCAGGGTTTCCAGGGCGTGGAATGCGCCGCTGCCTTCGATGGTCAGGGAAGCTGACACGTTGCCGTAAAGGACGGCACGCAAGGGATCGTAGGTCTGCCGGTAACCGGCCAGGAAGCCGCCGCAGAACGAATCACCCGCGCCGGTCGGGTCGGACAGGTCGGTCGGATAAGCCGGGATCTCCCAGCGCCGACGCGCCGGGGCGTCGTAGAACATCTGGCCATGACCGCCGCGTTTGATGACGATCAACTCGCAACCCTGGGCAGCGAGTGCTTCGGCCATCTCCCACAGGTCATCGCTCTGCCCCCAGAACAGGGCGCGCACTTCTTCCTCGCAGGGAAGAAAGGCCGTCAGCCCTTGCAGCAGGAGGCGGAGGTCAGCCCAGGCGGCCGGGATCATGTAAGACGCGGACGGGTCGAGGGTCAACGTGGTGGTGCGTCCCTGCCTGAAGGCCGGCATCAGGCGGTTATGGGTCGAATAGTCCAGCGGGCAGAGATGCACGGCGCTGGCGTCCAGGTAATCTTCGGGGATGTCCACCGGGCGCGGCGAGGCAGGCTCAACTGTCTTCCGGTCGTCCTGGACCTCGGCCGGCGGCTGGTAGCCGAGCAGCGCCTTCGGGTAAGTCAAGCCCAGGCGGGCGAAATGGGCCACCGGGTTGTTGCGCTGCGGGGTCAGGGGGTCGAGGTAGGCCTGGAAGAAGCGCAAATCCAGATGCTCCGGCAGGATGCGGACGCCGCGCGTATCCAGGCCGCGCTGCTCGAAGGCGCGCAGCCACTCGTGGGGATAGTCCTCGCCGACGCGCGCCAGCAGGCCAACGCTCCCCTCCCAGACAGCCAGCCCGGCTGCGGCGTACAACAAATCGCCTCCTGGGACATCAATCAGGGGATGTCCCACCGGAGGCAGGAGATAATCGCGCCGCAGGCGGCCGGCTATGACGAATGTCGGGTACATGGGCTGATATCGGTCAGGTGATGAAAACATTGTTGGCGGCCCCGGCCTGTGCTGGGACGTGTGGAAGGATGAAATTGAATGTGCTGCCCTTGCCTTCCACGCTCTCGGCCCAGATGCGCCCGCCGTGCAACTCGACCATCAGCCTGGCGACCGAAAGACCCAGGCCGATCCCCCCGTGCTTGCGCGTCAGGTGCGATTCAGCCTGATAGAAGCGTTCGAAGATGTGCGGCAGGTCTTTAGCCGGGATGCCAATCCCCTGGTCAATGACTGAAACTTTAACGTAGCCCGGGATCTGTTCGACGGTGATCTGGACATGACCGCCCGACTCGGTGAAGGCGACCGCATTCTTGACCAGGTTGCTCAATACAATGGTGATCTTGGAGGCGTCACATTCTACGATCAGGTCGTCAGAGCTGATATCCGCCGACATGGAAACGCCCTTTTGGTGCGCTTCTTCGACGAAGGAATCCAAGACCTCTTCGACGATGCGGCGCATGGAAGCCAGACGGCGGCGGAATTTGGTTATGCCGCGCCGGATATTGTCCAGGTTGGCGATATTGTCAATGATTTCCTTCAGGCTCATCGCATTGCGCACGATGATGTCAACGTCCGGGCGTTGTTCTTCGGCAACGGCTTCGCGGAGAGAGGCCGCGTGTCCCAGGATGAGGCCGAGCGGCGTACGCAGTTCGTGCGAGGCGATGGCAATGAAATCGCTCTTCATCTGGTCGAGCTGGCCCATCTCATCGAAGGATTCCTTGACCTTGCTCATTTGGCGCGTGTTCTGCATGGCAATCGCGGCCAGCGCAGCCAGACTCTCCAGGAGTGAGACATCTTCTTCGGTATAATGTTCCTGCCCAGCCTTGTTGGCCGCTTCAAGAACGCCCAGGGTTTCGCCCTTGTAGACGATTGGCGCGGCCAGGAGCGAGCGGGTCTCGAACCCATCCGCCTCATCCACCCCCTTGTAGTGACGCGGCTCGGCGGTAACGTCCGCTACGATGATGGGTTTAACATTTTGGAAAACCCAACCCGCCAGGCTGGCTTCTATCGGGACCTTGACCGAGCGGAGCAAGTCGCGATGGAACCAGGGCGTTGCCAGGAAGTGAAGCTGTCCGGACTCTTCGGCTGGCTCTAAAATGGAGGCAACTTCACTGCCTGTCATTTCGCAGGCGGCAGAAATGATCAATTGGAGGAAGGCGTCCACTTCCAGGGACTCGCTCAAGTTGCGGGCAAGCCCAACCAGGTATTCAAGGTGTCGAATTCGCTCATTTTGGTTCATAGTTGGCTGATTGGATTATACTGGTGTTTCACCAAAAAAGAAACAGTAGTGACGGCTTTAAAGGAGTCCGAAGTCTCCGACTTCGGTGCAAAATCGGGAGATTTTGCACTCCACTAACACTACAAATTCTACTTCATCGAAAAGGAGATTTCCATCCATGAGCAAGAAAAAAGTACGTGTGGCGATCATCGGCGTGGGGAACTGCGCCTCCTCGCTCATCCAGGGTGTGCATTACTACAAAGACACAGCGGATGACGCCAGCGTTCCCGGTTTGATGCACGTCAACTTGGGAGGCTACCACATCCATGACATTGAATTCACCCTCGGCATTGACATTAACGTGACCAAGGTCGGCAAGGACCTGGCCGAGGCCATCTTCGCCGAACCGAACAATACTTACAAGTTCACCGACGTGCCCAGGTTGAACGTCCCGGTGGTGCGCGGCATGACCCACGATGGCCTGGGCAAGTATCTCTTGCAGGTCATCGAGAAGGCTCCGGGTCCCACCGCCGACATCGTCAAGCTGCTCAGAGAGACCAGGACCGACGTGGTCGTTTCCTACCTGCCTGTCGGCTCAGAAATGGCGACCAAGTGGTACGTCGAGCAAGTGCTGGAGGCTGGCTGCGCCTTCGTCAACTGCATCCCGGTCTTCATCGCCTCCTCCGAGTACTGGGCCGAACGCTTCCGCCAGAAGAAACTGCCCATCCTCGGCGACGACATCAAGTCCCAGGTCGGCGCGACCATCCTGCACCGCGTCCTGACCAGCCTGTTCGTGGATCGCGGCGTGCGCCTGGATCGCACCTACCAGCTCAACTTCGGCGGAAATACCGACTTCCTCAACATGCTGGAGCGCGAGCGCCTGGAATCCAAGAAGGTTTCCAAGACCGGCGCGGTGACCGCCATGCTGCCCTACAAACTCCCGGCGGAGGATGTGCACGTTGGGCCGAGCGACTACGTCCCCTGGCTGACCGACCGCAAGTGGTGCTACATCCGCATGGAAGGCACCACCTTCGGCGACGTGCCGCTCAACGCGGAAGTCAAGCTGGAGGTGTGGGATTCGCCCAATTCGGCCGGCGTGGTGATTGACGCCGTCCGCTGCGCCAAGCTGGCCCTTGAGCGCGGCCTGTCCGGTCCGATCGTCGGCCCGTCGTCTTATTTCTTCAAAACCCCGCCCAAGCAGTTCCGCGACGACGTCTGTCGCGAGATGACGGAGGCGTTCATCAAGGGGGAAAGTAATCAGTGATCAGTAATCAGTGTTCAGTGTTCAGTAAGCGTGGAATGTGGATCAGCCGGTTCTTAGCGACCCTCGGCCTGTTCGCCGTTATTCTGGCCTCCTGCTCGCCCACTTCCGCAACTACCCAACCACCCAACTCCTCAACTCCTCAACTATCCAACTACCCAACCACCCAACTACCCAACTACTCAACTACCCAACTACCCAACTACTCAACTACCCAAACCCCTACACCCACAGCCACTGCCATCCGTACGCCGCCGGCCTTGCCGGCTGTATTTACCACCTCGCTGCTCAATCCGCTCGACACGCCGCATACCTACATCACCGATACGTGCCAGTATCTCAAAGCCAGGTGGGACGCGAACAACGCCGCGCCCGGCACGGTCGTGATGGTCATCATGTTCCATTCCATCCTCAAAGCGGGCGACGAACCAACAGACTATAATCAGATCACTTCGGGCGCGTTCGAGATATTGATGCGCGATTTGCACGAACAGGAATTCCAGGCGATCAACACCGGGCAGTTGGCCGATTTCCTGGAGCATAACGCCAAAATCCCGCCGCGTTCGGTCCTGCTGGTTGTGGACGACCGTCATTACGCCGAGTATTTCAACACTGATTTCCGCCCCTATTGGGAGCAATGGGGCTGGCCGGTAGTCAACTCGTGGATCAATCTCGATGATAGCATCGGCGCGGCCGCCCTGCCAGGCAACGTCGCCCTGGAAAACGAGGGCTGGGTGGATCACCAATCACATGGCTTCGTACACAATATTCCAATGTCCGATTTCTCCAGCGACGATTACCTCAAGGGCGAATTGCTCGGCTCAATGGAAGCCATGCAGAAGAACTTCAACAAAACGCCCATCGCCATCATCTGGCCTGGCGGCGGGTTCGGCCTGCGCCCGGTACGAGCCGCCCGGCAGTATGGCTATCGCCTGGGCTTCACCATCAACCCGCGCGGCCCGCTGATGTTCGACTGGATCCCGTTGAGCGACAATCCCGATCCGCAGCGGCCCTCTTACACGCCCGAAAGCCCTATGGGTGATCCTTTGATGGTCCTGCCGCGCTTCTGGTCCTTCGACGCGGACAAGCACATTGACGACGTGCGCGTCATCGGCCGGGAGGCGGCCAACTACGCCGAGGCGAACAAAGCCACCGAACTGGAATACTACGATATCGTCTGCGCACCTGACTATGGGCCGATCCCGATCGCAACACCATGATGGTAGCTGCTCCTTTAGAGCCTATAACGGAATGCAGACTTCAGTCTGCCCAGCATTGCGGACTAAAGCCCGCGCTCCAGGGGATTTTCGGAAACGGAATGCAGACTTCAGTCCGCCCTGCATTAGAAGCAGCTACCATGACCCGCTGGGATGAGAAACAAGCGAGATTGCGCGCCTTCCTGACGCACGGCGCGGTCGGCGATTTGACCGTCGCACTGTTAAGGAGTCTGGCTAAAATGTCACCGTGTATATTCTGTAAGATCATCCAGGGCGAATCACCCGGCGCGATCCTCTACCGCGACGAGCAAGTGACCGCCTTCCGCGACGCCCATCCGGCCGCGCCGGTGCACATCCTGATCGTCCCCAACCGGCACATCGCCTCGCTCAACGATCTGGAAATTGAGGATGAGCCGCTGATCGGCCATTTGTTCAGCGTGGCAAAGCAATTAGCCGGACAAGAGGGGGTTCAAGAAAACGGCTTCCGGCTGATTGTCAACACCGGCGCGCACGGCGGGCAGACAGTCCCCCATTTGCATCTGCACCTGATCGGGGGCCAGCGGATGCGCCATCCGATGGGATAAGTGGTTGCGTACTTGGCAACCAAAGTGGTTGCGTACTTGGCAACCAAAGTGGTTGCGTACTTGGCAACCAAAAGAGAGCTATTAGACCTCTTGCAAAAGTTTCCAGGATTTTGTAGAGGCGGCTCCTACGCTGCCGAAAGACGGGCATGGGAGCCCGTCCCGCAGAAATTTTCATCATAGGCTGGCACTTATGCAAGAGGTCTATTTCCTCATTCGCCAGGCAAAAATTCCCAGGCCGATCCCCCCCAACAAGAGCAGCGCGCCGACGATGCCCAATATCGGCGACTGCGTCGGCGTCCCGCTTTCAGTTGGGGTCTGAGATTTCGCTTGCGCCCCAAAACTGACGTAAATTGCATCGCCGGGAGCGACTTTCGACGAATAATTGAGCACTGTCGTCGGGTTATAGCCATCCGGGACGGCCGCGCTGACTGAGTACTCCCCTGCCGGAACGTCTGTGAAGCAGACCGGGTCATACCCCCCGACAGTGTTCAACGTTCGAGAATATGTGCCGGTCAGACTGGTCAGGCTGATCGCGCCGCCTTCGACGATCGGCTCAGTTCCAGTTGGAAGGTAATTTCCCGTCGCATCCGTATTCGCCTGACGCAGGCCATCGCCATTGCCGTCATTATACAAAGCCACACATACCTCCGCCGCGCCTCCGCTGGAGGGGGTCGGCGTGGGCAGGCCAGGGGTCGGCGTGGGAGATGGGCCGGCGGTCGGCGAGGCGGCTGCGGGTCCGCCGATGCCGATGACCAGTTCCTGCCCGCTCCGGATAGTGCAGTTCTCGTCCAAATGGTTCGTCTGGCGCAGATATTCCATCGAAACGCCCGTCATCAAAGAAATCCGCAGGCAGTTATCTCCCTCCTCGACAACATAGATGATGCGTCCGTCCGCGCCGGGTGTCGGCGTGGCATAGGTCTGCACCTGGGCAGCCGGGGCAGCCAGTGCGGCAAAGGGGAGGCGCGCCAATAAAAAAGCGGTTAGAAGAATAGCGATAACCAGAATGCGCTTATTTCTCATGATCTCACCTGGCAGGGATTATATCATTGCGGGGGGGCGGCAAGTTGTGATGAATGACAGTGGCAGCCCACCCTGGCGCTTGATATAATGGTAACCGAAAGCGCAACCATAATGGTTGCCGAAAGCGCAACCATAGTGCGATTGGTTGTCTTTCAATAACATTTCTAAAAACTATGGAGGCATCCATGCGCAAAAAAATTACCCTCATCACGGGCGTCGTCGGCGAGGTCGGACAGGCGCTGGTAAAGAACCTGGCCGAGGGGGGCAATACCAGCCTCGTCACAATTGACGTTCGCCCGGCCCCCGATGAGATCGCGCACCTTTCGACCCACATCCAGGGAGACATATTGGATAAATCTTTGCTCGCCAGGTTGGTCAGCGAGTATGAAATCACGACCATCTATCACCTGGCCGCCTTGCTCTCCACCCGAGGCGAGTTCACCCCTGTCGAAGCCCATCAAGTGAACGTAGAGGGAACGATGGGACTTTTGCAACTGGCTGCCGAGCAGTCCGAGTGGCGCAAAGAACCGGTGCTTTTCATCTTTCCCAGCTCGATTGCCGCTTATGGCATGCTCAACCTGAAGACAAAAGCCGACTTTCCACGCGTGCGCGAGTGGGAATGGAATTATCCGATCACCATGTATGGCTGCAACAAGCTTTACTGCGAGTTGTTGGGGACTTACTTCAGCCAGTATTACCGGCAACTGGCCGCCGAACAACCGGTCCTGCTCGACTTCCGCTGCGTTCGCTTCCCTGGTTTGATCAGCGCCTTTACGGTGCCTTCCGGCGGGACGAGCGACTACGGCCCGGAAATGCTGCACGCGGCTGCCAAAGGGGAACCGTATGCCTGCTTCGTGCGCGAGGATGCCGTCATCCCCTTCATGGCCATGCCGGATGCGGTCACAGCCCTGGTGAATCTGGCACAGGCTCCAAAGAGTAAGCTGCGCCGCTGCGTCTACAACGTGACCAGCTTCAGCCTGACTGCGGCCCAGATCCGCGAGCTGGTCGTGGAGGCATTTCCAAAGGCGCAAATCACATTCAAGCCCGACGTGAAACGCCAACGCATTGTGGATAGCTGGCCGGCCGACTTGAACGACGACGATGCCCGCCGTGACTGGGGCTGGCAACCAGCTTACGGCGTGCAGCGCTCCTTCAACGAGTACCTGATCCCGAACATTGTTCGACGCTACCAGAAATGACCATGAGAGCGGGGCGGCTTCTCTTATTTTTGGCATTGCTCGGGCTGACAGCTTGCGCTGGGCTGTTTCCGCCTCCCGTCACAACCACCCCCATCCCAACCTCCACACTTTCCGCCCAAACCGAAACGCCCACCATCCTCTGGTTCCCTCCCACCGAAACGAACACACCCATTCCAACGCAGATCGTCATCCCTACACCGGAAGAACGCCCCGGCCTGGGTGAGGTGCTTTTCGCAGACAATTTCGACGCGCCGGAGTTGTGGGACACGGCCGTATCCAACGCCGCCAGCGCCATCGTCGAGCGCAACCGGCTGACGCTGGCGATCAGCAAGCCAGGCATTCCCATCCTCAGTCTGCGCAAGGAACCGATGTTGAGAGATTTCTACGCCGAGGTCGCCGCCAGTCTCAGCCTGTGCCGGGGCAAGGATCAGTACGGCTTGCTCGTGCGCGTCCAGTCCGGCAGCGACTACTATCGCTACGCCGTCAATTGCGCTGGTCAGGCGCGGCTGGAACGCGTCCGCAGCGGCCAGCCCTATCCGCTGCAAGACTGGCTGCCGAGCGGCGACGCGCCCCCCGGCGCGCCCGGCGAAGTCAAGCTCGGCGTTTGGGCGGCCGGCGCTGAAATGCGCTTCTTCCTGAACGACCGCTACCAGTTCACCGTCCGTGACCCGCTCTTTTGGCAGGGGATGCTGGGCGTCTTCGCCCAATCCGCAGGCGCCGACCCACTGACGGTCAGCTTCTCGGAACTGGTCGTGTACGCCGTCTCGTATGCCAGCCCCACACCCTGACGATTTGCGATTTACGATTTGCGATTGACGATTTGCGATTTACGATTGACGATTACGTTTCACGCATCACGCATCACGTTTCACGTTTCACGCATCACGTTTTAGGCAGGATGGATATGACTCGACAAAACCGCCTCAACGACCTCGACCCCAAAACCTGGCTAAAGTTCCAGAAATCCTGGTTCATCCATAACCCGCCGCCGCGCAAGAAGGGCGTGCTGGTACACCCGGCCAAGTTCCCGGAGACGATGGCGCAGGAATTCATCGAATTCTTCACCAAGCGCGGCGAATGCGTGCTGGACCCGATGGCTGGTACCGGCTCGACGCTGGTCGCCGCCCTGCGCGCCGGACGCAATTCTTATGGCATCGAACTCAATCCGAAATACGCGGAGATTGCGCGGCAAATCATTGCAGAAGAGCGCACCGCGCTGGGAGCATCCGTCGAAGGTCTAACGTCCAACGTCATCACGGGTGACGCAGCGCATGCTCTCGACTTTGGACTTTCGACTTTCGACTTTGTTTTGACTTCCCCGCCCTATTGGGACATGCTCCATGCGCGCGGTGCGCAGACGCAGAAGAAACGGCGCACCGCGCCGGAATTGGATGTCTTCTACTCCGACGATCCGAACGACCTGGGCAACGTTCACGATTACGAAGAGTTTCTTGCCAGACTGGTCGCGATTTATCAAGGGCTAAAGCCCTTACTACGCGAGAAAGCCTATCTCACCATCATCGTCAAGAACATCAAAAAGGGTGGCAAAATTTACCCCCTGGCCTGGGACCTGGCCCACGAATTGGGCAAGGTGTACACGCTGAAGGATGAAAAAATCTGGGCGCAAAATAACCAACGACTCGCGCCGTATGGCATGAACAGCGCCTGGGTGAGCAACACCTTCCATCACTACTGCCTGCAATTCAGGAATGAAGCAGACAAGTAGACAAGTAGACAGGTAGACATCCATCGCCTCCTGCTCTCTGCTCCTTGCCCCCTGTTTACTGCTTACTGAACACTGAACACTGATTACAGCCATGCTTACCGCCGCCGACCTCATCCATCTCCCCTACACCCCCGACCTGACCGCGGGCGGCATCGCCTACGCCTGCCGCTCACTGGCTTACACTTACGACCGCATGGGCGGCTCGCCGCTCGACCGGCTGCGGCGCATCGTGGGCGGCGTGGCGGTGGAGCTGGCCTTCCGCCGCTGCCTGACCGAGCAGGGCATCCCCTTCGACGTGCTCGGCGCGACGCCCTTCACCGATCCCGACCGCTACGATGTCTCGCTGGGCGGGCATCGCTGTGACGTGAAGAGTTTCCTCCTCAGCCGCCGCACGCAGATCAGCCAGGTGCGCCGCGATCCGGGTCTGCTGTTGCAAGCCGCCGCGCTCGTCCCGCTCGACCAATTTGCTGCCGAGGGGCACTCCAGCCAGGATATTTATCTCTTCGCCTTCCTGCTGGCCCTGACCGCGCCTTCACAAGCGGACCTGCAGAAGGTGATCCTCGCCGGTCGGCCGGTTTATCTCATCCACCCCATGCCGGCAGAATGGGCGCGGCCGAAGGTCTGGTTGCCGCTCGAACAGCTGGCGCTGAAGAGCGAATGTGAAGCGCCGATCACGGTCGAGATCGGCGGACAGGACGCCGAGCGGAATTTCGTCACTGCCGCGCTGGAACTCCCACCCAGCCAGCGCGTGGCGGTGGAACAGGTTTTTTGCAGCCTGGCTTACGTCCAGGCGCGGCGCCGGCCTGAGGTCCGCATCGGCATCCACAGCCCGGCGCGTGGCGAGGCGTACCTGGTCCAGCCGCACGGATGGGGGAACATCTGGGTCTACGGTATGGACATCCTGCTGGCTGGTTACCTGACCCACGAGGAGTTCCGCCGCAAGGCGCACGTACTGCCGGCTGGCAGCCGCGTCTTCCAATACGACCAGACGCGCACGAAGAACCTGGCCGTGCCGGTAACAGAGTTAAGGCCACTGGGACAACTGTTCGGGCGCGTAAAGGAATGGGGAGTGGAAAGGAAAAGGCCCGCTCACCTTGGGGCGATTTAGTAGTCGAGGCAGAATTCTGAGACCTGACATGTCTCCGTGAAAGTCTTGCGTTCTGAGTCGCGTGTCCACGCAATCGTTATAGTTGACTCGCGTCACAATGAGACATGTCAGGTCTGCGACTTCCAGAGGTGATTTTGCTACTCGACTAATAAAATTATTGGGTTATAATGGTTGCGCAGTCAGCAACCATAATGCCATTATGATGATCAAACGACACCTTTTCGACGATTTGAAGGCTCACTTGAGTAAAAAGGAAATCAGTCTGATTGTGGGGCCGCGCCAGGCGGGGAAGACCACACTGATGATGCTCCTCCTCGAGCACGTTCGATCACAGGGAAAAAGAACGGTAGCGTTCAATCTCGATATCGAGTCAGACCATCAATTTTTCGAATCGCAGGAAGGCCTTCTCCGCAAAATCACTTTGGAATTGGGCGCCAGCGGCGGGTATGTGTTTATTGATGAAGTCCAAAGGAAAGAAAACGCAGGGCTTTTCCTGAAAGGGCTTTACGACATGAATCTGCCGTATAAGTTCATCGTGTCAGGTTCAGGCTCGCTGGAACTCAAGGAAAAAATCCACGAGTCGCTGGCGGGGCGAAAACGGATCTTCGAGCTTTCCACGCTCGATTTTATCGAATTCACCAACTATAAAACGGATTATCGCTATGAACAAAACCTGCCCGAATTCTTTGCGCTCGACCCACAAAAGACGCAAAGCTTGCTCGAAGAATACCTGAGTTTCGGCGGTTATCCCCGCGTCGTGCTGGAGGAAACGGTCAATGAAAAAAGAAAGATCATCGCCGAACTTTATCAGAGTTATCTGGAGCGGGATATTGCCTATCTGCTGGGCGTGCAGAAAACGGATCGCTTCACCGCGCTCGCGCGGCTGATGGCTGCGCAAATCGGGCAGTTAGCCAACATTTCGGAAATTGCAAACACGTTGAACATCAATACTGCCACCGTGAACAATTATCTTTGGTACCTGGAGAAGACATTCCTGCTTCATAAGGTCACGCCTTATTTCAGGAACATGAGAAAAGAGTTGACGAAGACACCCGTATTCTATTTTTACGATCTGGGGATGAGAAACTATGCGCTCGGCGCCTTCGGAGCGCTTGTTTCGCCGACCGAAGGCGGATTCTTATTTCAGAATTTTATTCACACCCTCCTCAGGAAAAAGGTGGAAAACACCTCCAACCGCATCCACCACTGGAGGACAACCAACAAAGCCGAAGTGGATTTCGTGCTGGATAAGAATACAGAAGTCGTTCCCATCGAAGTCAAATATCGAAAATTACCCGTCCCCGCAGCCACCCGCTCATTTCAAAACTTTGTTTCTGCTTATCACCCGTCCAAGGGATACGTGATCCATCTGGGCGATGCCATGCACAAGGCTATTAATTCAGCGCCAATCTACTTTATGAAATGGTGGCAATTGATGTTCGAAGAGTTGTAAGCTACAGACTTTCGAAGAAGCCTTCTGTACCTTTGACGCTCCCCGTCAACTGTGGTATTATCCCCTCACAACTCAATAGCCCCAATCGGCAACTCTTATCCAGAGAGGCGGAGGGACCGGCCCGATGA
>Ga0210051_1002133_pt1 | contig 20000 bp, 18 predicted proteins | sample CryGey092014_all_FD_185464 | JGI IMG/M metagenome (GOLD analysis project Ga0210051, IMG submission 185464) | Groundwater microbial communities from aquifer - Crystal Geyser CG23_combo_of_CG06-09_8/20/14_all (SPAdes) (version 2) | ecosystem: Environmental > Aquatic > Deep subsurface > Groundwater... | reverse complement strand
AGTAGTCATACATTTCATTATATCAAAAATCCAACAATTAGCAAAACCACCGAGCCAGATTCAGGCCTGACTCTCTTAACTTTCAATATACTCTTTTAATCGGTCGAAGTCAAGCCATCTGAATATAGGGTAACCGAAATATCTTCTCTTTTATAAAACCCATGCTATAATAATAGTGTATATTGAAACTTAGTCCTTAAGTATCTTTTAAATAAAACATGAAACAAGGATTAAAATTTACTAAAAAGCAATTAAAAAATTTATATTGGAATAAGAGATTATCGCTTAGCCAAATAGGTGAGCGCTTTCATTGCCAAAGCACAAATATATTATATTGGCTGAAAAAATTTAAGATAAAGAGGCGACCTGCCTATAGAAAAAAGATAGAGATACCTAAAGCTGTCTTAAAGGATCTTTACTGGAATAAAAATTTGTCTTCTGGGACAATAGCAAAGATGTTTGGCATAAGACATAGCAGAACTATTCGAAAAAAGCTTAATAAATTTAGAATTCCTACAAAAACATTATCACAAGCTATGACTAAGAAATTTAAGAAATCTTTTTCTGGACAGCTGGAAGAAAGAGCCTATTTTCTTGGATTAAGAACAGGAGATTTTTACGCTAAATGCCCCCACAAATCAATAAGAGTTCAGACTACTACAACTCATCTTGCTCAAATAGATCTTTTAAAAAATGCTTTTAGAAATTATGGAAAAACAAGTATATACTTATCAAAAAACAAATCAAGGGAAGATGAATGGTTTGTATATGTTGATTTACACCCATCTTTTAAATTTCTTCTAAAAAAGCCAAACAAAATTCCTAATTGGATATTAAGGGATAAAAAATATTTCTTTCAATTTTTAGCAGCTTACATGGATTGCGAAGGAAACTGGAACATTCAGAAGAGTCATCAAAAGCATGTTCGTTTTATGCTTAGAATTAGAACAGGTGATTTAAAGATTTTAAGACAGATAAAGAAGGAGTTAGAAATACTCAATTATCATCTGTATCTATATTTGGAAAACGAAAAAGGAACAAAAGGACCTGGTGGACGATTTAATCAGGATATATTTAATTTAACCATAAACCGTAAAGGAGAGATATTATCTTTAGCAAATAAGTTATTGCCCCTAAGTAAACACAGTGAAAAAATAAGAAAAATGAATTTTATATTAGAGAATAGAAAGAAAAAATGGGGTGAAATAGAAATGAAATGGACTAAATTAAGAAGTGAGATTAAAAAAGAACTATTAAAAAATCAAATTTAAAGTAATGCTATTTATTTATACTATAAAACTAACTATTAAAAGAGCAACTATATTCAGTACCTTAATCATTGGATTAATTGCTGGTCCAGCGGTGTCTTTATACCCATCTCCCACCGTATCACCAGTGACTGCTGCTTGATGAGCGAAGCTTCCTTTTCCGCCTAAATTCCCCTCTTCAATCCATTTTTTGGCATTATCCCAGGCCGCTCCACCAGAAGTCATTGAAATGGCTAAGAAGATCCCCACAATAATTGAACCAATTAATAATCCGCCTAAAGCTTCAGGTCCCAAAATAAAACCAATTAAAACTGGAAAGAGAACTGGCAAGGAGGCCGGTAAGACCATTTCTCTTAAAGCGGCTCGAGTGACAATATCAACACATCTTGAATAATCTGGCTTAGCTGCACCTGTCATTAACCCTTCTATTTCTTTAAATTGCCTTCTCACCTCTTCAACTACTTTTCCGGCCGCCCTACCAACAGCTGTCATAGCCAGGCTAGTAAAATAATAAGCAATAACCCCACCAAGAAAAAGTCCAACCAAGACCTTTGGGTCTTCCAAAACAAATTGAATCCGTTTCCCTAAATCTAATAATTCCTGGGTATAGGCAGAAAATAAAACCAGGGCAGCCAAAGCGGCTGAGGCAATGGCATAACCCTTGGTCACGGCTTTGGTGGTATTACCAACCGCATCTAGCTCCTCGGTGACTTTCCGATTTTCTTCTGGCAGGCCTGACATTTCGGAAATGCCAGCCGCATTGTCAGTAATTGGACCGTAAGAATCTAAGGCAATGATTAAACCGGTCAGGGATAACATCGAAACAGCGGCTATTGCCAATCCATACATTCCCGCCCATCCAAAACTGATTAGAATTCCAACTGAAATCAAAATGACCGGTAATAAGGTAGCTTTCATTCCAACCGCCAATCCGGTAATGATATTTGTAGCATGACCTGACTCTGAAGCCAGGGCAATTGTTTTGACCGGCGAATACTTTTTTGAAGTAAAAAATTCGGTAATCAAAAAAATACCGGTAGCTAAAATGAGGCCAATTAAGGCCGGGAGATAGAGGCTAATTGGTGAAAGTTTTAAAATTGGGGCGGTCTGAAAAATTACTGGTAAAAATCCCAGGGCCGAGATTACTCCTGCCCCAATTAAACCCCGGTACAAAGCAGAGATAATAGATTGATTCTTGGGAAGTTTTACAAAATAAGTAGCGATAATTGAAGCCAAAATTGCCAATGCCCCCAAAGTTAGGGGTAAGAGAATTGCCTGAGGAAAATCAGGAAATAGCAATCCTCCCAAAACCATGGCTGCCACAATTGTTACCACATAGGTCTCAAACAAATCAGCTGCCATGCCGGCACAATCACCAACATTATCTCCAACCTGGTCAGCAATGACCGCTGGATTTCTCGGGTCATCCTCAGGAATACCTTTTTCAATCTTGCCAACTAAATCAGCTCCCACATCAGCGGCTTTAGTATAAATTCCGCCGCCTAATCTGGCAAAGACCGAAATTAAACTTCCTCCAAAGCCCAAAGCTATCAAAGCTTTTAAGTCCTGGGTTAAAAGATAAAAACCGGAAACTGAAAGTAGACCCAAGCCAACCACTAAAAAACCGGTTACCGACCCACCCTTAAAAGCCAGATTTAGAGCCGGGGCTAACCCCGATTTAGCAACTTCGGCCACCTTAACATTGGCTTGGGTAGAAACCATCATTCCCAAAAATCCAGATATCGCAGAAGCAAATGCCCCAATTAAAAATCCCATTCCGACTTTAAAGCCCAGTCCGAGCCAAAGAAGAATAAATAAGCCAAGGGCCACCAAGCTACAAGTTCTATACTGCCTTTTCAAAAAAGCCATTGCCCCTTCTCGAATTGCCTGAGATATCTCAATCATCTTCCCTGAACCAGAAGGAGCTTTTTTAACTTCTCGGATGAGAAAGTAGGCAAAGATAAGACTAAAAATTGAGACAATAATTGGTAGGAATAACATATTATTTTTTTTCTTTTTTTTCTTCTTCGGCCTGCTCTGGGCTTCTGACATCAATCTTCCAGCCAGTTAATTTTGCGGCTAATCTGACATTTTGGCCTTCTTTGCCAATAGCTAAGGATAACTGGTCCTCTGGAACAATTGCCAGAGCTTGGTTTTTGGGCATGATTTTCACTTCCAAGACCTTGGCCGGAGAAAGGGAATTAGCAATATATTTTTCGGGCTCTTCAGAATATTCAATGATATCAATTTTTTCACCACCCAGTTCATTAATCACTGCCTGAACCCTCGTTCCTCTTTGACCGACCGCGCTTCCAATCGGATCAATGCCTTCCACGATTGAAGCAACGGCAATCTTGGTTCGAGAGCCCGCTTCTCTGGCTATTGATTTTATTTGAACCTGGCCAGCCGATATTTCCGGAACTTCTAATTCAAAAAGTTTTGAGATAATTTTTGGATAAGCCCGCGATAAAAAAATTATGGGACCCCTGGGAGTATCTTCAACTTTTAAAACAAAAACTTTTAATCTTTGACCCGGTCGGTAAAATTCGCCGGGGACCTGTTCTTCTTTAGGTAGGACCCCTAAGGTTTTACCAATATCTAAAAAGACATTTCTTCCTTCAATTCTCTGAACAATACCTGAAATAATCTCTCCTTCTTTTGATTTATATTCAGTAAAAATACTTTCTCTCTCTGATTCCCGAAGTCTCTGCAAAATTACTTGCTTGGCTGTTTGAGCAGCAATCCGACCATAATCTTCTTTTGGCTCTAAAGGGATTTCCAATTCCTCAGCCGGCTTTATCTTGGATTTAAATTTTTTGGCTTCCCCAATCATGATGTGTTTTTCAGGATTAAAGCGGACTTTTTTTGCACCCTCTTCCTCTTCTTCCTTAACTTCTTTACCTTTGGCTTTTAATTTTTCCAATTCTTCCTCGGAATAAATCATTGATTTATTAACCACGGTTTTCACCTGCCAGAATTGAACTTCTCCGGTTTCCGGATTTAATTTGGCTCGAATTTGCTGGCCCCTTTTTCCATATTCTTTTTTATAGGCAGCGGCTATTGCCATTTCAATTGTTTCCCAAACTTTTTCAGGAGAGATTCCTTTTTCTTCAGCAATTTGAGCAATAGCCGATGCAAATGATTTAATTTCCATGAGTTAATAAAAGTGCCCGCTTCTGACGGACTATTCTAAGCCTATCAAAAGTTAGCGTTTTGTCAACCTTTCAATTATTCTTTTTATCCTTAAATCTAAACAGGCTTGGTCGTTATCAAAAATTAAACGATTTATAATTAGGCCACTTTTTTTAAAAGACAATTCTCCAATCGGGCTTAATCTCTTAATGAAAATTGGGAAGAGCGAGATTAAAGGAAGGAGGCCTGTAGTTTCCAACTGGCCAAAATTGGCAGTTAAGATGATGGCTGTTGTTAAAAAGAAAATGGTGCCAATAGAAGCGTTCCAAATTAAAGCTAACAAAACCAAGGGGATTAAAGAATATCCTAAAATTCCCGGGGACAAAGCCAAAAAGGCGCCAATCAGAGTTCCAATGCCTCTTCCTCCGGCAAATTTCAAAAAGCAGCTCCAGTTGTGACCGGTAACAGCCGCTACTCCAGAAAGAGCCTGAATTTGGAGAGAAAGACCGGCATTTTGAGCCAGCCAGACAGCTAAAAAACCTTTAGCCACATCTAAAATTCCGGTTAAGAATCCTTGCCAAAAGCCGACATTTCTAAATACATTAGAGCCCGAGGTCTTTCGCCAACCAACTTCTAAAATATTTTTCCCAGTGGAAAAACGAGTTATTAAATAACCAAAGGGGAGAGAGCCCAATAAATAACCTAAAAATATGAACAGAATAGAATTAAGCATTTTTTCGTTCCTTGAAATACCATCTTGGTTCTTTCCCCTTTAGCATTGGAATAAACCTTGGCCACTGTTTAATAAAAATAGGAATGGCTACCAAAATAGAAAGCCAGAAATATTCAGGTACCAAAAAATAAGTAATAATCGGTAAAAAAATCGTTCCCATAAATTGGCCTAAAAAGAGGTAGCCAGAAGCCAAAATATAAAGAATAACTATTCCTCCCCAAGGGAAGAGCAACCATTGCCAATTTAAGATTGCCAAAATGCCAATTAAAGAAGCCTGAGCTTTTCCACCTTGGAATTTTAAAAATATTGAAAAACAATGGCCCAAAACCGCTCCAAAAGCAGCTAAAGTTATTGCCCAAAAAAGATTGTAACCCAAAAAGGAGAACCATTGAGGAATCAAAACCGCCAAAGCTCCTTTGCCAATATCAACTATGACTGTTAACCAGAAAAGACTGCCCCGGCCAGTGGCCCGAGAAACATTCATTGCTCCGACATTTCCCGTGCCGATCTTTCTGATATCTTGGCCAGTGATTTTTTTAACCACTAAATAAGCAGTTGGAAAAGACCCCAGCAAATAAGCAACAACGAAAATTATGATTAAATAGATATTAGACATTAAAGTGGTATGTTGCCGTGTTTTCTGGCGACCTTGGTTTCTCTTTTATTTAAAAGAGATTCCAAACATTTAATCAAGGTAGTCCTGGTGTCTTTGGGATGAATAATAAGGTCAACCTGACCCAATTTTGCTGCCTGGTAAGGATTGAGAAAATAGCTTCTTAATTCTTCGATTTTTTCTCTCTCCAATTTTTTTGGGTCCTGGCTTTGGGCTATTTCTTTTTTATAAATAATCTTTACTGCCTGCTCCGGTCCCATCACCGCAATCTGGCTAAATGGCCAGGCGATGACCACATCTTGGCCTAACTTTCGAGAGGCCAAAGCAATATAGGCTCCGCCAAAGGCCTTTCTTAAAATTAAGCTAATTTTAGGAACAGTGGCTTCGGCAAAGGCATAAAGAACTTTGGCTCCATGGCGAATGATTCCTCGATGTTCCTGGTCGGCCCCTGGCAGGTAACCCGGGGTATCAACTAAATTAATTAAAGGAATATTAAAGGCATCGCAAAATCTGACAAAGCGACTGACCTTATCTGAAGAATCTATATCAAGAGTACCGGCCATAAGTTTTGTTTGATTAGCAACAATACCCACCACATTACCAGCCAATCTACTAAACCCTACTATGGCATTTGTGGCAAACCCGGCTTGAACTTCAAAAAAAGAACCTTTATCAAAAATTTCTTCAATCACTTCTTTCATGTCATAACCCTTCTTTTCATCTTCGGGCACAATTTCTAATAATCTTTGATTTTCTCTCTCAAAAATTTCCGAGAATAACCCCTTTTGTTTTGGCGGATCTTCTAAATTATTTTGGGGCAAATAGGCAAGGAGTTTTTTTACTCCGGCAAAACAATCTCTTTCTGATTTAAAGACAAAGTGGCTGCACCCCGATTTTAAACCATGCACGGCTACTCCACCCAAATCTTCAAAAGAAATCTTTTCTCCAATAACAGCTTTAATTACTTCCGGCCCTGTTATATACATTTGAGAAATTCCTTCAACCATAAAAACAAAGTCGGATAAACCAGGAGCATAAGAAGCGCCACCGGCTGAAGGTCCAACTAAAACACTAATTTGAGGAATTACTCCCGAGGCCTTAACGAGCTCCCGGAAAATGGCGGCATAGCCATCTAAACTCGAAATTCCTTCCTGAATTCTTGCACCGCCAGAATCAATGATTCCGATGAACGGGCAGCCGGTTTTTTGGGCCAATTGATAAATCTTGACGATTTTTTGGCCTCCTATCTCACCCAAAGTCCCGCCAATCTTTGAAAAGTCTTGAGAATAAAGATAGACCTGCCGATTATTGACTTTACCAAAACCACAAATCACGGCATCGCCCGGGAATTTTTTTTGGTCTAAACCAAAATGAGTGAAACGAGTTTCCACAAAAGGGTCTAACTCCGAAAAACTATCAGGGTCAACTAATAACTCAATCCTTTCCCGGGCTGTCAGCTTCCCTTTTTGATGTTGTTTTTCAACCAATTCCGGTTTTTCCAGTTCTTGCCATTTTGAATTTAATTTTTCAATATCTTCTTTACGGCTCATGAAAATTAATCGCTGATAGTTGCTAATTGTTTTTTTAAACCTTGAATAATCTCTTTTAAAATTTTCTCATTATCAACTTCCTTGCCTAATTCTATTTTAAGCGATGTGGCGGTTTTCTCCAACTCTTTGGGAAATTTATCAATGTTAGTATTTAAACCAATACCAATGACCGATGATTTTACTTCTTTACCAACCCTTTCGACTCTGCTCAGGGTTGGTGCTGAACCTGTTGAAGCACCAATAACGCTCTCAGTTAAAATTCCGCAAACTTTTTTGCCGTTGATCCAGACGTCGTTTGGCAACTTAATGAAGGGCTCTAAATTGAAATTTTCTTTAATGGTCTTGGCGACAATGAAAGCAGCTAAAATAGTTAAGGTTTGTAAATCTTCAATTTTTGATTTCGGTAAAACAATTGAAAAATATAACCCGCCTTGAGGAGAAAACCAAAAAACTTTTTCTTTGCCGTAACCAGCTGTTTGTTTTTCAGCACTAATTACTGTCCAGGGAGCTATTTTTTTTCTGGATAGCGCTTTTGCCTTTTCGTTTGTGGAAGGAAGCTCTTTGAGATTTAGAATTTTCATGATTTTACTCTAATATTAGCAAAATATCATCGGCATAAACCTGTTGGTTTTCTTTAACCTCGATTTCTTTAACCCGACTATCATTTTCTGAAATTATTTCATTTTCCATTTTCATAGCTGATAAAATCAGGATTTTTTGGTTCTTTTTTATAAATTCTCCCTCTTTAACAAAGATTTTAGAAACGGTGCCGGCAACCGGGGCCCTAATTTCTTTTTTAGAAAAATTTCTTTTTGGCAAAATGGTTTGAGCAACCGCAATTTTCTCTTTTTCTTCCCTTCCAAAAGAGAATTCTTTCTCCCCAACCTTTATTTTTGTTTGGTCTGCATCTTCTTCTAGAATCTCAACCTCGTATTCTTTGTCTTTAATTTTTAACTTCAGTTTCATATCATTCGAACATCTTTAATCTTTCGGCCATTAACCAATTAGAAGTGGCCTCTTTTTCTGCCTGCCCCGTAGGAAGCCGAAGGCTTTCCTTCGGGGATTTTTTAAGAGCTTGATAAATCTGGAAAATAATCTCGGCAATTTCTCTTTCTTCCATTTCTTTTTGTCTCAAAATTCTTCTGGCAGGGGGCTGAGGTGCCAGTTCCTCCAAAATTCCGCTTTTTTCAATGAAATTGGTGGTGAAATTGCCTTCTAAGAAATCTTTATTTTCTAAAAGAACCCTGAAAAAGGGAATAGTGGTAGGCACCCCCTCAATAACTAATTCTTCTAAGGCTCTTTTGAGAGTTGAGATGGCTTCTCCTCTGGTTTTTCCCCAAGAAATTACTTTCGCTAAAAGAGAGTCAAAATAGGGATAAATTTCCTGGCCTTCGTGTAAAAAGGTGTGTAAAAAAATTTCCTGGCCACCGGGTGAAATATACTTTTGGATTAGACCGGGGCTAGGTTGGAAATTTTTCTGGGGATCTTCGGCATTAATCCTGGCTTCAATTGCCCAACCATTGAGAATAATGCTCTCTTGAGAAAAGGGGATTTTCTCTCCTTGGCTAATTCTAATTTGCTGCTCGACAATATCTATTCCGGTTATTGCCTCGGTTACCGGATGCTCGACCTGGAGTCGGGGGTTAACTTCCAAAAAGTAAAAGTTTTTATCTTTGTCCATCAAAAACTCAACTGTTCCTGCACCTTGATATCTCAATTCTTTTGCTAATTTTATTGCCCAATTTCCCATTTCTTCTCGCGCTCTTTCATCAATTGAAGGAGAAGGGGCCTCTTCCAAAAGTTTCTGAAATCTTCTTTGGATAGTACATTCCCTTTCTCCTAGATGTAAAACTTTTTCTCTATCTCCTAAAATCTGAAATTCTATGTGTTTGGCTTCGGGGAGATATTTTTCGAGAAAAAATTCGGTATCAGAAAATGCCATGGACATTTGTCTTCTGACACCCAAGGCAATGGTAAATATTTCCCCGAAGCTAATTTCTCCATTTATTGCCCTGATCCCAATTCCTCCTCCCCCTTTTCTTGATTTTAAAACAAAAGGGGGCCGGATTCTAAAAATCCATTTTTTTAAATCTTTTAAAGAATTAATTGACCCTTCACTCATTGGTAAAATTTTAATTCCAATTTTTCTGGCCAGTTTTTTTGCCTCAATTTTGTCCTCCAATTTTTTCAGAATGCCATAGTGGGGCCCAATAAATTTTATTCCTCTTTTTTCACAAAGTTTGGCAAAGAGCCAATTTTCAGCCAAGAATCCATAACCAGGATGAATTGCATCAACTCTGGCTGATTTCCCAATCTCTAAAATTCTTTTTATATCTAAATATCCTTGGGCTTCTTCCCTTTCTAAATAGTAAAATTCATCGGCCAAAGAAGTTTCAATGAAATTTGATTCTTCCCCCTTTTTGGGGCAAAGGGCAACTGTCCTAATTCCCATTTCTTTACAGGTTCGGATGATTCTCAAGGCTATCTCTCCTCGATTGGCAATTAAAATCTTTTTTATTGACATAATTTTTTTATCTCTTCCATGATTTGGATGGTAATTTTTTCTAAAATCTCTTTATATTCCTCTGAGTTTTCATCTAAATTTTGGGCTTCTTTAAATTCTTTTTCAAAAAATAGAGGTTTGCCGACATTAATTTTAACAATCCTTTTTATTTTCAGTTTGCCATGGGGAGGCAATAACTCAAAAGCTCCTCGGATACCGACTGGTAAAATAGGAACTCCGGTCTTCAAAAAAATTTTAGCCGTCCCAAATTTTCCTTCTTCAATTTCACCGGTAACTGACCTTCTGCCTTCAGGATAAATGATTAAAACGTCTCTCTTTTTTAAAACCTCAATGGCCTTTTTTACTACCTCTTCTCGGGAATTTTCCTCTTTTCTATTCAGGGAAATAACACCGGAAAGAAAATAAAGAGCAGCAATTAACCATCTCAATGGAATCTTAAATCCTTCAATTTGACCAATAAAATGGAATTTTCGGGGTACAGATAAATAAGCATCAAAGATTATATCCAAGTAACTGGTGTGATTGGAAACTAAAATGAAATTTCTCCTTGGAATAAATTCTTGACCCTTAATTTCTTTGATAAAAAGGATTTTTACTAAAGGAGCAAGAAAAATTTTACAAAACCAGGCAAGCAAAGGGTTCATTGGAGTTTTTCCAGTTCTTTCATAATTTCTTCAATTATTTCTTGGCAACTTTTAATTTCCCTAATCCCGCCAGCCGAAAGCCCGCAAAGAAGGGGAACCTGCTCAATGTTTCCAGCTGCCACCTTTGAACCGGCAAACTTATCAGCTTTTACCTCTTCGGGGAAAGGATTCTTCTCTTCAAGCTCTTTAATTTTTTTTGCCAATTCATTTTCGATTACCCGGACGGGATGGCCGGTAAACCTGGCGACGACGATAATATTTTCATCGGTTGCCGAAATCACCGCTTTTTTGTAGTTTTCGTGAACTTGACACTCCTTAGAAGCAATAAATCTTGTTCCCATTTGAACACCATCGGCACCAAGCAGAAAGGCAGCAGCAGCTGTTTTACCATCATAAATTCCGCCGGCAGCGATTAAGGGAATTTTATTTAACAATTTTTTTGCCTGGGGAATTAAGCAAAAAGTGGTATTTTCTCCAATGTGACCGCCGGATTCTAGCCCCTCAACTACCACAGCGTCTGCACCACTGTCTTCCATTTTTTTAGCTAATCTGGTCAAAGCAACAACCGGAATAATTTTAATCCCAGCTGCCTGTAAGTAGGGGAGAACAGGCAAGGGACTACCCCCACCAGTAAAGACAATCGGCACTTGATATTCAATGATTACTTTTATTAGTTCTGGAGCTCCGGGATTTTGCATCAAAATATTGACGCCAAAAGGTTTATCGGTCAAACTCCTGGTTTTTTTAATTTCTTCTTCCAGCCAAGATGGAGAAAAAAAACCAGAGCCAATCACGCCTAGTCCGCCAGCGTTGGAAACAGCTGAAACCAATTTTGATTCCGAAACCCCGGCCATGCCTCCCTGGATAATCGGATATTGAATTCCCAAAAGCTGAGTTAATTTATTGCTAAACATATGAGTTACTAATTATGAGAGGTTCTTTCTCTAAAATTTTATTTGCCTCCTCTACCAGCTCTTGAATTAATTCTTTAACTGAAACTATTTTATTGACTCTCCAAGCATTAGAACCAGCAAAAACTAAACCATTTTCGATGTCGCCTTTCCTGGCGTTTTCCAATGCCTCCAAAATACAATAACTTTTATCGCAAACCATACCAATACATCCCTGACACCTTTTGGGATCTGGTTTTGGCGCCTTTCCCGCTAAAATTTTTTCAATCAAAGGAGTTTTAATCGCCCGGCCTGGCAAACCAACCGGCGAATGAATAATAACAATATCTTCTTCTTTGGCTTTTAAATGGGCTTCTTTAAAATTTTGATGGACATCGCATTCCTTGGTAGCAACAAAACGAGTAGCCATTTGGACTCCTTTGGCTCCAGCCCTCAACATTTCCACAATGTCTCTGCCGTCAAATATGCCACCAGCCGCAATTAAAGGAGTTTTTACTTTTTTGACCACTTCTTTGACAATATCAATTGTCTTTCTAAAAGGATGGCCTTCGGGAAAACCAAGATGACCGCCGGCATCAGCTCCCTCAATGACAATGGCAGCTGCTCCCATTTTCTCGCCTTTTTGGGCAACCTTAAGAGACGAAGCCATGGAAAATATGGGAACATTATATTTTCTTCCCAATTCAAAAATGTCTTCTCTAAAGCCGGCTCCCTGAATAATTAAATCGATTTTTTCCTCCATGGCTGCCTTGACCAGAGAAAGAAAATGAGCGACCACGCCCATAATGTTAATTCCAATCACTCCTTTTGGCCCGGCAATTGCCCTCGCCTGCCTTATTTCCGATTTAACTTCGTTGGGGTCACTCATACCAGAAACAGCGATGATGCCGACTGCACCCTGTTTAGCCACATTTCCAGCTAAATTATGCAAAGACACTCTGACCGCCATGCCGCCTTGAATAATGGGGATGGAAGCAAAAATATTTCCGATTCTTAAAGGGGGCAGCTTGGTTTGGGTTACGGGTTTTCCTTCTTTTTCTTGGGCGTATTTTGTCTGAAATTCATCTTTGTCTACCACTGCGCAACTAAAGCGCACCTCGCATTTTCTATCATCGCCAACAAAGGCCTCCCCTTTAAAATTAGCGATTTTAAAGCCATAAAATCCTAAAAGTTCAACCTGGTATTTTATTTTATCGCCAGGAAAAATCGGTTTTAAAAATTGAGCGCTTCTTACTTGATAGGCTAAAAGAAGATTTTTTTTATGGCTCTCTCCCATCTTCTTTCTTAAAAGAATGGTTCCTGTCTGGGCGAGTCCTTCCACTACCAAAACCCCTGGCATAATTTTGAAATCAACAAAATGCCCTTTAAAATAGTCGTCATCGATTGTCGTTTGATAAAAACCAGAAATGCTATTTTCGCCCATTTCCTCAACGCCGTCAACAAACAAAAAAGGTTCTTGGTAGGGAATGATTTCTTTAATTTGTTTTTTATTGAGAAGCATAAATGTATTCTCTGGTTAAAGGAAGTTCGTTGTTTAGACCGTTGCTAAAAGTGATTTGATATAAACGATTGTTGCCCTTTTTAAAAGAAACTGAGCTGGCATTTAAATAAAGCCGCCACATTCGCAAAAACTCCTCAGCCTTTTCCCCGCTACCCAATGATTTAATTAAAACTCCCTTTATTTTATCAATATTTCCTTCAAATCCTTCTAGCCACTTATCAAGGGTTTTACCATAATGTATTCTTAAATCCTCGATGTCAAAAAAAACCAGGTCTTTTTGGTTCATAATATTAATAATCACTTGGAGGGCGGGAATAAAGCCGCCGGGAAAAATATATTTGGTAATCCAGGGGTCAGAAGGTTTATCTTTTGAAGAGCCGATGGTCTGAAGCAGGCCAGTTCCTCCTGGTTTTAATAATTTTTTTACTACCTCAAAAAAAATCGGATAAAACTTTTTGCCAACATGCTCAAACATGCCAATGGAAACGAACTTATCAAATTTTCCTTCAGCCATTCGGTAATCTTTCAAATAAATCTTAACCAAATCGGCTAAATTTCTTTTTCTAATTTCCTCTAAAACATAATTGTATTGATTTCCCGAAAGGGTATAACCTTCAGATTTTACTCCATAATTTTCAGCCGCATAAAACATCATCCCACCCCAGCCACAACCCATATCGACCAAGGTCTCTCCTTTTTTAAATTGGAGTTTTTTTGAAATATACTCGTATTTATTTAATTGAGCTCTTTCTAAGCTGTCATCTTCTTTTTTGAAGTAGGCGCCAGAATAAGTTAGGGTCGGGTCAAGCCACAAAGAATAAAAATCATTCCCGACATCGTAATGGTAGCTGACATTCTTTTTTGAGTTGAGGAGAGTGCCTAAAGAGGTAATATAATTGTAAAAAATCTTTAACTTATCTTTGAGAGAAAGGTTAAGGTCAATAAAATTTTGGCCATACTTCATGGAAATTAGCTCTTGAAGGTTGCCTTCAATAAGAATGTTCCCCTTCATAAACTCCTCGCCAAATCCTAGGCTGCCCCCACCAAGAATTCTCTTTATCACTCTTTTATTTTTAAGAACTAATTTAAATTTTTTAGGACCCGAACCATACTTTTCTTTAGTCCCATCCCAGAATTCCACTTCAAAAGGAGTGTCGGGCGAATTTGAACTCAAGGTTTTAAATAAATTATCTAAGGCTGACCTCATGTTGCTAATTCCCCAAACTATAAGGGCAACCCTCCATCAATATTGACTACCGTCCCGGTAATAAAGTTTGCTTCTTCAGAAGCTAAAAAGAAAACTAAGCTGGCCACTTCTTCTGGTTTGCCAAAACGGCCTAAAGGGGTAAATTTTTTTATTGTTTCCTTTAATTCCGGAGGCAGATTCTCAGTTAATCTGGTTTCAATGAAACCCGGGGCTATGGCATTAACCGTCACTCCAAATCTGCCAACCTCTTTAGACAAGGCTTTGGTAAAACCGATAATTCCAGCCTTGGCAGCAGCGTAGTTAGTCTGACCAAAATTGCCCCTTTGGCCAACCAAAGAAGAAATGTTAACTATCTTGCCTTGATTAGCAATAATCAGAGGTAAAGCAGCTTTGCTGCAGTTGAAAACTCCGGTCAAATCTATATCTATCACCTTCTGCCATTCTTCTTTGGTCATTTTAGCTAAGGTTCTATCCTGGGTAATGCCAGCATTGTTCACTAAAACATCTAATCTGCCGAATTCTTTCTGTATATCTTGAACCATTTTCTCCACTTCTTCCAATTTTGAAACGTCAGCTAAAAAATACTTGCCACCAATTTCTTGGCTAAAACTTTTTAGAGCTTCTTGGGCCTCCGCAATATCATTTAGAGCAATTTTGGCTTGGGCTTCGGCAAATTTTTTAGCCATGGCCTTGCCAATACCACCTGAAGCACCAGTAATTAAAACTACTTTCTCTTTCATGTTCCTACGAAATTACGAAATTTTTACGAAAATACGAAAAATTAACCGACCTTTTCAATGTTATATTGAAGTTCTTCAACCTTTCGGCCGACGATTGGAATATCCTCAATTTTAATCTTTTTTAGGTATTCTGGCAAATCTCCGAGCATAGCAATTTCAGCGAAGACCCGATCTAAATTAAAGGGGTTAAAACTAGCCAGGGTTAATCCTAAGAAGGTAGTCAAGCCATTTGCTTTTTGGATGGTTAGACCATCGGCAATGGTAAAGTAACTTGGGAGAACCTCGGGTAATTTTTCGAGCAATTCTTCTTGGGAATGGAGATATTTCAAGGAAAAATATGATTCAGCTTTTAAGAATTTGGTGGTATTTTCCAGCGCTCCCTTTACTCCGAGCTCTGAATCAAGTTTCAAAATTGGTAGATTAATCACTAAATCGGCATTAAAAACCTCTTCAGAAATTTCAAAAATAAAACCGTTTTTCCCTCGTTTAACAAAATTACCCTTAGCCAAGTCAAAGGGAAGAAGATGGTTCCGCAGACAAACATCGAGAAGTTGAGATTTTTGAGCTGAAGCTTCGATTGGAGTTTCATCAAAGCTTTGGGCAACCACTTTGATGTTTTTCACATCTCCACCTATTCCAATAAGATAATTAATCAAGCCTTCTAAAAATTTAGGGTTGGTATTTACCGCAAGATAGGGGTGCTTTGGGGCAATTAGGGTTGGCAAAATCAAGATTTTGGCCTGAGGATTAATTGTCAAACCACCAAGCAAATCTACTACCTTCTCAATTGCCTCTAAAATATCGTATTTTATCCGCCAAATAGCCACTGCATTTTTACCTTGACTTGTTTCATACTCAATAACATCACCAATTTTATATTCTTTTATTGATTTTTGGGCCCATTTATTTCCCTTTTCATTTTCTAAAACCAAAACAAAATAGGGCACTTTGGGATGTAAAAGGGTCGGAATGGTCACCTTGGAAATACCGATTACTCTAATTTTTTCACTCTTTAATCTTTCTAAACCAGAAAAACAATGGGGGCATCTCTCAATCGGATATTGCCAAATTTTTTTACATTTTGGGCATTGATAGAAGGCCATAATTGATTTAGAATTATTCTATATATGAAGACTTATTATTTACCAAATAAACTTAGAGGAGAATTAAGAAAAATTTGGGGCATAGCCGTCTTTAATGGGAGAGAAAAGGTAGTCAGAAAATTTAAAAAGTTTATTCAAGAAAAAAAATTTAAAAAAATAATTACCGTTGGCGATTATTGCTCTTTAACCCTGCCATCTGACATTAAAATTTTTGATGGAAAAATTAAGAGAAGGAAAATCGAGAAGTTGCTGAAATTCTCTTTAAGTTGCCAAAACCCTGCCGGAACTATTCAGAAAGAAGTCTGGCCAATTCTTAAAAAGGCGGTTGAAAATAATGAAAATATTTTTGTTGATGGAGAAGAAGACCTCTTAGTAATTCCTTCGGTTTTATTAGCTGAGAAAAATACAGCTGTCATATATGGTTTTCCAGGAAAAGGAGTTTGTTTAATTGAGGTTTTACCTAAAACAAAAAAGGCTTTTAAAGAACTCCTTAAGAAATTTCAGGTTAAATAACCTTTCTCAAAATGTGAACTGTGACGCTACCACCAGCTCCGCCAATATTATGACAGAGGCCAATTTTGGGATTGCCTTTTACTTGTCTTTCACCACATTTTCCTCTTAATTGGTTAACTATTTCATAAATTTGAGCCAAACCAGTAACCGAAATAGGGTGGCCTTTAGCTTTTAGACCTCCAGAAGTATTTACTGGTAACTCTCCATCTAAATTGACTTTTCCGCTTCTAATTAGCTCTGCCCCTTTCCCAATTGGGGCAAAACCTAAATCTTCGTAAGAAAATAATTCCACCGAAGTAAAGGCATCGTGAACCTCAGCTAGATCAATATCTTTTGGTTTAATTTTAGCTTCTTTAAAAGCCTGCTCAGCAGCAATTCTGGTTCCTTTAAAATGAGCGATATCTTCTCGACCAAAAGTCAAAAGATAATCAGTGGCAAAACCAGAACCAATAATTTCAATATCTGACTTTTCTTTAGAAAGAATTACTGCTGCTCCGCCATTAACCGACAAAGAACAATCCATTAAACGGAAAGGGGAAGCAACAATCGGCGATTTTTTTATTTCTTCTAAAGAAACCGGTCTCTGATAATAATAGGCCTTGGGATTTAAGGTAGCATTTTGATGATTTTTGAAAGCAATTTGAGCCAAATCATCCATTGTTGCTCCATATTTTTCCATATATTGCTGCCAGACCAAAACATTTTGAACTGGGAAAAGCATTCCTTCGGTTTGTTCTACCACTCTTTCGGCCGCCGAAAGTATCCAATCAGTAGTTACTTCGCTTGGGCCATCGACCAACTTTTCCCCGCTAACTGCTAAAACATTTTTAAAACCTAACCGATTAGCAACCCAGAAAGCCACTCCGCCACCAGCACAAACCGAAGGAAGTTCAATAATGGGAACATTGGTTTTGAATAAATCGGAAAGTAAAGAGACTTTATGGGTCTGATGTTCACCGCCAGCTGCGCTAGACATTCCAGTAAAGGCAATTGCCTCAATTTCAGAAATTTTCATTTTAGCATCTTCCAAGGCCTCTATTGTGGCTTCATAAGCGAATTGCCACCAAGGTTTATCAGAATAATCAAATTTTGTCATTCCGACGCCTTTGATATACATATATTTATATTGTTTGCCAGGCAGCAATTAAAGTGCCGGGACCAGTATGGGAGGCGATTACTGGCGAAGCTAAACCGATAAAAGGAATTTCAGCTTTGATTTCTTTTAAAGATTGCCTCAATTTTTCTGCTCCTTCCAGATTATCAGCATGCTGAATAATGACCCGAATTCTTTTCCCCTGTTTCCTGGTTCTTTGACTTTCTTTAGCTATTTTTTTGAAGAGAGCTTCCGCCATGTCTTTAGCAAAAATTATTCCCCCTTTAGTTACTATCCCATCTTTAAGAACCATTAAAGGATGGAGATTCAACTTTTTCATTCTCCTCACCCAATTAGCCTGAGATTTAGTTACTCTTCCCCCTGCCTCTAACCATTTTGGGTCTTCCAAAATAGCATATAAATGGGTTTTGGGAATTAATTTTTTAACTTCGTCAATCACTTCATTAATCTCTCTTTGTTCTTGAATTAACTCAATTGCTTTTAAAACTAAAAGGGCCTGACTTGCCGCCGCCTGTAAAGAATCCAAAATATAAATTCTTTGTTTTTCATTTTCACTCATCATCTCTTTTCCCTGACAGGCTGAATTGTAACAACCAGAAAGTTTGTGGGATAGAGTAATACATAAAACTTTATCAAACTTTTGAAGTTGTTTTTTGAAGGCATCGAAATAGGATTTTGGAGAAGGTTGAGTAGTTTTTGGAAAGGTTTTAATTCTTCTTTTATCAGCCTCTCTCATTTTCTGGTAAATATTTTCACCAGGGAGATTTTGGCCTTCTGGCCAATCGACAATGCAAAGAACCGGCTCGATTTGATATCTTTCTAAAACTTTCTGGGGTAGATCAGCAAGATTTCCTTCAGTAACAATTCCAATTGAAACTTTTCTAACCGAGGGCTCGCCAACCACCTCCTTTGCCATATCTTCAGTTCTTAATTCTAAAATTGAACCCGTCTCTCTCATAACATCTCTCACTTCTCCTGGATAATCGGTGTGAATATGAACTTTTGTTTTATTTCCAATTTGAACGACATCGATGGAGTCTCCCATTTTTTTCAATTTTCCCCGGATGATTTCCTCATTAAATCTTGGGTTTTCAATCAAAGAAACAATTTCATATCGATTGGAAAGAACTTGGACAAATCTCCTAATTTTTTCTGAAGGCATCTCTTCCTTCTTTACTTCTTTTTTCTCGCCTTCTAAGGCCTCTAAATAACTTTCCAAAATCATTAAAAAACCAAGACCCCCGGCATCAACTACATTGGCTCTTCTAAAAATTTCCATTTTCTCTCGGGTGGCTAATAAGGCTTCTCTAGCTTTTTCCGTTACTAATTTAAAGAGATTAATAATATCTTTCTCTTTTTCTGCTTCAACCTTAAAAACGTCTCTGGCTGCATCGATGACATCTAAAATTGTTCCTTCTTTTGGATTTTGAATAGATTTTCTGGCTCTTTCTGCTCCTTTTTCAAAAGCAATGGCTAATTTTTTAGCATTAACCGGATTTTTATCAAGTAATGGCAAAAAACTGGCTAAAAAACCGACGTAAATTACGCCGGCATTTCCCTGAGCAGCAGTTAAAGCACCATCTAAGGCAGCTTCCGAAATTTCGTTCAAATCTTTAAACTCTTTTCCTTCAATAGCTTTCTTTATCCCCAGCAGGGTCTTAGCCATGTTACTTCCCGTATCCTGGTCAGGGACCGGGAAGACATTAATCTTATTAATCTGCTCTTTGTTTTCTTCAATTTTTTTCCAAGAGAGGAGCATCATTTTTTTTAGCTCCTCTTGGGTTAAATACTCCATATATTCTTATTTGATTTTTTCCTCGAGCTCTTTAAGAATCTTGGCTGCCAAATCCTTTCCACCTAAACCAAAGGCAATTCCCAAAGCAATAGAAATAGTAGCCACCATACCAATGAAGATGGCTAAAATCAAATTGGAAGCAATTTGGAGTTGGTAAAGAATAGCTAAAATAGCGAAAAGCCAGATCGCCCAGCCTATCCATTTCCCGATGAATCTGGAATAAGTAATTTTTTCTTTTTCCAGGGTTCCAACCATAATTCTTTGGGAAAAATCAGCTAAAAAAGCGGCAACGAAAAAAATTAAACAAGAAATAAAGATATTTGGAAAGTATCCGATTACCTTTTCTAAAAATTGACTAAACTGGGTTAACCCTAAAATTTCCGAAGAAGCCATCAGAAAAACTACAATAAAAAACCACTTAACTATCGCACCGAAAAATTTCGGAGCATTAAGCCTGGTATCAATTTTCACTAAGGCCTCTTCCAACCCCATTCTTTTTAAGAGCTGATTTAATTTTATTTTATTCAAGAAAGCAACCGAAATTTGACCCAGCCATTTAGCAATTAAAATTCCTACAAGTAAAACTAAACCTGCCCAAAAAATTGGGGGAGATATTTCAGTTAAATTTTGCCAGAATATCTTAGAAATTTCT
>Ga0210051_1002132_pt1 | contig 20001 bp, 21 predicted proteins | sample CryGey092014_all_FD_185464 | JGI IMG/M metagenome (GOLD analysis project Ga0210051, IMG submission 185464) | Groundwater microbial communities from aquifer - Crystal Geyser CG23_combo_of_CG06-09_8/20/14_all (SPAdes) (version 2) | ecosystem: Environmental > Aquatic > Deep subsurface > Groundwater... | reverse complement strand
TAAAGGCCCTGAAACTGGATAGCGCTGCCTAAAAAAATATCAAACAGATTCAAAATCAACTCTCCATCCAAAATTTGAGAGCCGCCATGATAGTGAATCCCAATAATTTTCAGGTTAAATTTCTGAACAATGTTTTGAATTCTGTCTATTTCTGAATGCCAAATCCCAAATTTTGAATCAGCGCTAGAGGTTATACAACCTTTGTGATGGCCAGCTCCTTCGCCGGTATTAATTCTGACAAAAATACTTAAGCCAGGATATTTTTTGCCAACCTTCTCCAGCAACGAAAGCGAGCCGATGTTCAAAATTACTCCCCTATCCACTGCCCAACTTACTTCACCTTCAGCAAGATTAACGCCGGTAAAAATAATCTGCTCGGGTTTAAACCCCATTCTTAAACTTAGGGCAATGTCTCCGCAAGAAACAGCATCAATTCCAAATCCTTCTTCTTTGATGATTTCTAAAATTGCCGGATTGGAATTGGCTTTCATCGCATAGACAAAACTTTTTGGCTCATAGGTAAAAACTCGAAAAAAATTTCGGCAACTCTGCCGGATTTCACTTTCATCATAAACATAAGTTGGCGTTCCAAATTTTTCCGCGATTTCCTCAAAAACTTTATTTTCTATCATTTTCTTCTCCTTTTTAAATTATTAAGTTAAAGAATCTACTAAAAAATTAGCAAAATTATTAGTCCTTGTCAAATCTTGACTTATTTAAGGTTATATGCTAATATAGTAAAAGTTTGTTTTACAAATAAATAACCAGAAAGGGGGTGAAAAAAAGAAATGAAAAGCTTAAGATTTAGGTTTGAGGGGAAAGTTGGTCCTGACATTAAAGAAAAACTTGAAGCTTTAAAAAAGGACTTTCAGAAACAAGTAGAAGAGGCAATGAAAAAGCCAAGAGGCCTTCGGGAAATTTCAATCAGGTTGGCGAAAGCAAAAGCTGAAGTAAGAGCAGAAAATTTGTATAAAGAATTTTGCCAACAAAAGAAAGAAGAAAGAAAAAGGCTAAGGGAAGAGCGTTTAAGAGAAAAGCAAGCAAGACTGAGACCAGCTTTTTCAGCCGGCAAAGTAAAAGCAAAGATGTTAGGTGGAATTACTTGCCTAGCCGTGATTATTATATTGGTAGTGGGAACGATTCTACTTACTCGTCCTAGCCAGAGGCAAACAGTTCCTTCACCAGCTCAGCCATTAGTTGAACAAGCAGAAGAAGACCTCAATGAGGCAATTAGAGCGCAAGAGCAGCGAATTAAAGAATTAAAAGATTATTTTAGAGAATTAACAACTAGACTTGCAAAAGCTACGAAGAAAAATAATGCGCTCTCCAAGCAATTGGCTGAGGCAAAAAAGCTGGCTGCTGAGAAAGAAGAAGAAATTGATAGATTATCACCCTTCGAGCAAAAATCCCAGCAACTCCAACAAAAGATTATCAGCTTAGAAAAAGAAAAAAGGGATTTAATTGCTGACTATGAGGAAAAATTAAGCAAAGCTGCTCAGGAACTTTCCAGCCAAAAAGCAAGCTATGAAACACAAACTGCTAATCTCAAATCGCAGCATGAAAAAAACCTGGCTGCGTTGAAAGCAGAGCTGGCAAAAGAGATTGAAAAAGCGATGACAAAAATTGCTTCTATCCTTGAAGCCTATGCAACCTTGATCGAAATTAAAGCCAAGCCTTTATCTGTAAAATTTATGGAAAAAGATATTAGTGAGAATAAAGGCAGAGCTGTCTCCATTGAACCGATTCTTGGCCAAAAAATGGACGAGGGAAATTACATCTCTGGAAGAAACTTTGACCTTTATGAGAGTTATAGCGCTGCTGCCAAACAATTAGAAAAACTGTTGAATCTTTATATCAACAACGGCGGCGTGATCGGTAAATGGGGAGAAATCTTGAAAGGCCACAAGGAGCTTTTAAGAAAATTCCAGCCAGTCAAATAGTTTAGCGCCAAAACCCCGTTAGATAGAGCTTGCTCATCTAACGGGGTTTTCTTTTCCCCAAAATCTTTTTCAGAAAACTGCGGCGATGAATTTTGCAAACACCGTTTTTTTTAATAGCTTTTAGATGTTTTTTTGTTCCGTAGCCCTTGTGACAATCAAATCCGTATCGGGAATACTTTTTATGAAGTTTTTTCATTCTTTTATCGCGAGTAACTTTCGCAATAATAGATGCTAACATAATGACTTTTATTTTTTCATCCCCCCGGACTATTGTCTTAGGCTTTAGGTTTTGGGTTTTGGGTTTTAGGTTTAAATATAAACCACCATCAAGAAAAACTTTTAATCTTTCAATCTTGCAATTTTTTAATTTTGCAATTAATTTTTTGAAAGCTTTTGTAGCGGCTAAATTAGCGGCATTGGAAATGTTTATTTTATCAATAATTTTCGGTGAAACTGACGCGACGGCGTAAAGAATTTTATTTTTCTTAATCCATTTAAACCACTTCTCTCGCTGAAGCGACGACAGTTTTTTAGAATCCCTTAATTTTATTTTGGAATTTGGAATAATTCTCGCGAGTTTTGCTTCGCAAAAGTGTAATTTGTAATTTCTCGCTGTAGCTACTGCCGCAACGGTCACCGGTCCCGCCAGCGGTCCCCTTCCAACTTCATCTATCCCAATAGTGATAAATTTTTTCTTTTTTGCCATTTTAAGAATTATATCAAATCAGTTATAATATTTACTGTATGAAGTTTGTTCATCTTCACGCTCATTCTCATTACTCTCTTCTTGATGGTTTGGCTAAAATTGATGAATTGGTAAATCGGGCTAAAGAATTAGGAATGAATGCTTTGGCTTTAACTGACCACGGAAATCTTTATGGAGCGATTGAATTTTATAAGACGGCGAGAAAAGCCGGAATTAAACCAATTTTAGGAGTAGAATTATATGTCGCGCCTGAAAGCCGTTTTGAGAAAAGTATCCAAACCGGCAATAAATATTTCCATCTTACTCTTCTCTGCGAAAATAACATCGGCTGGAAAAATTTAATAAAAATTGTCACTAAGGCTAATCTTGAAGGATTTTATTATAGACCTCGGGCTGATAAAGAGCTTTTAAAGCAATATCATGAAGGAATAATTTGTTTATCTGGTTGTCTTCAAGGAGAAATTCCGCAGTTAATTTTAAATGGCAAATATGAGCAGGCCAAAGAAGTCGCAAAAACCTATCAAAACATTTTTAGCAAAGAAAACTTCTTCATAGAAATTGGTTATCATCCTAAAATTGAAAATATTGAAAAAATTAATACCGGACTAAAAAAACTTTCTCAAGAATTGGAAATTCCTTTGGTAGCAACCCAAGATGTTCACTATCTTAGAAAAGAAGATGCTCAATATCAAGACATTTTATTGGCAATTCAAACCGGCAAAAAAATCAGCGATGAAGAGCGTTTAACTTTTACTGATGAGTTCTGGATGTCTTCTCCTGATGAAATGATAGAAAGCTTTAAAGATTTGCCTGAAGCTGTTGAAAATACTGTAAAAATCGCCGGAAGATGCAATGTTTCTATAGTTCTTAATCAAATAAAACTTCCTGAATTCCCTTTGCCAGCTGGTGAAACTTCTAACGCCTACCTGGAACAACTTATTCAGGAACGACTTCTCCAGCGCTTCCCAGAGCTGAACAACCAAATTAAAGAGCGTTTAGAGTATGAGCTGCAGGTTATTAAAAAAACTGGCTTTGCCGACTATTTTTTAATTGTTCAGGATATTGTCAACTGGGCGAAAAAACAACAGGGCATTGTCGTTGGCCCAGGAAGAGGTTCGGCGGCTGGCAGCATCGTTTCTTATATTTTAAACATTACTGACGTTGACCCGATAAAATACGACCTTCTTTTTGAAAGATTTTTAAATCCAGACAGAATTCAAATGCCTGACATTGACATTGATTTTACCGATGTGAGACGTGATGAGGTTTTGGGCTACGTCAAGCAAAAATATGGAGAAAATAATGTTGCCCAAATTATTACTTTTGGGACAATGGCTAGCCGAGCAGCAGTTAGAGATGTTGGTCGAGTTTTAGGAATTCCTTACGGTTTTTGCAACCAATTATCAAAATTAATCCCTCCGACAATGAGTTTATCAGAAGTTATTAAAAAGGTGCCTGATGTTAAAAATCTTTATGAGACCAATCCCGATGCTAAAAAAATAATTGATGCGGCGTCTCATCTTGAAGGAGTAGCCAGACACGCCTCAGTTCATGCCTGCGGAGTGGTGATTTCTAAAGAGCCTCTCACCGAAATTGTTCCTCTGCAGCGAGCGCCGCAAGACCCAAATATTATTATTACCCAGTTTGAAATGTATAGCATCGAAGACCTCGGTCTTTTAAAAATGGACCTTTTGGGCTTGAAAAATTTGACTATTATTGAGGAGACTATTCGTTTAGTTTTTGAATTTACCAACCAAAAAATTGATATTTCTAAAATTCTTTTAAATGACAAAAAGACTCTCAGGTTGCTTCAGGGAGGCGAAACTATTGGTGTTTTCCAATTAGAATCGAGCGGGATGCGTCATTATCTAAAAGAGTTAAGACCTACTGAATTTGAAGACATTGTTGCGATAGTAGCTCTTTATCGTCCCGGCCCAATGGAGCTTATCCCCCAATACATTAGAAGAAAACATAATCAAGAAAAAATTACTTATCTTCATCCGAAATTAGAACCGATTCTTAAAAAAACCTACGGCATTGGCATTTATCAAGAACAAATGATGGAAATTGCTCGAAAGATGGCGGGTTTTTCGCTTTCTGAGGCTGACATTCTAAGAAAGGCAATCGGCAAAAAAATTAAATCTCTTCTTGACCTTCAAAAAGAAAGATTTATTGAGGGGATGATAAAAAACAACATTAATCAAAAAACTGCTGAAATTATCTGGCAATGGTTTGAACCATTTGCTCGCTATGGCTTTAATCGGAGCCATAGTGTCTGCTATGCATTGATTAGCTATCAAACTGCTTATCTTAAAGCCCACTTCCCTGCTGAATTTATGACTTCACTTCTAAATGCTGATTCTAACGATATTGAACGAGTCGCCTTTCTAATAAATGAAGCAAAAAACTCAAAAATTAATGTCCTGCCACCAGATATTAATAAAAGCTCTATCTATTTTGGTCCGGAAGGTAAAAACATTCGGTTTGGTCTTTTAGCTATAAAAAATGTTGGATATAATTTAGCAAACGCGGTTATTGAAGAAAGAATCCGCTCCGGCCCTTTTAGAGATTTCGCTGACTTTATAACTCGGATTGAACACAAAGATTTAAATAAGAAATCTCTAGAGAGTCTAATCAAAACCGGAGTTTTTGATTCGTTGGACCTTGACCGGAATACTCTGTTGGTCAATGTTGAAGAAATTATTTCTTTTAGACAAACTAACAAAAAATTAGCTCGGATGGCCCAAGACAACCTTTTTGGTCTTGGTTATTCAAATGGGAATAATGTTTTAAAATTTAAACCCGCTGAAGCAATCTCTAAAAAAGAAAAGCTGGCTTGGGAGAAACAACTTTTAGGACTTTACATTTCTGGTCATCCGTTAGATGATTGCGCTTCTAAAATCAAGCATTATAAAGCTACGCCAATAAAAGAAATTGCTGTCAGTGAAATTCAAAAAAGTCCAATTTCATCTTTTGGCTTTAGAAAAACCAACAATCGGGTGAGAGTGGCGGGAATTGTTTCTGGAATTAAAAGAATTATTAGTAAAAATGGTCAGCCGATTCTTTTCGTTAGAATAGAAGACTTTGATTCTTCGGCGGAGATTGTTGTTTTCTCAGATACTTTAAGCAAAAATCCAACCATTTGGCGGGAAAATAATATTTTAGTTGTTGAGGGACAACTCTCTTGGCGAAATGACGAACCAAAAATTGTTTGCCAAGGAGCGGTAGAGATAGTATAAGCTTACGAAATTACAAATCAGTACGAATATACAAATAAAAATTAAATCGTTGATTTTAAGCTTTTTTTTAAATAGAATAAACCTATGAAAGAACTTGAAAAAATCCGCCATTCGCTAAGTCATTTGATGGCAATGGCGGTTTTGGAAATTTATCCAAAAACAAAGCTTGGTATTGGACCGACTATTGAAAACGGCTTTTATTATGATTTCGACTTAGACGCAGGCCAACGCGGACTAAACGCAGACAAACGCGGAAAAAGTCAGCGTAAGTCCGCGATTAAGGATGAGAATTTACCAAAATTAGAACAGCGAATGCAAGAATTAATTAAACAAAATTTGAAATTTGAAAAAAAAATAATTACTGCTGCTGAAGCTAAAAAAATATTCAAAAACCAACCCTATAAATTAGAACTTATAAAAGAACTCAAAAAAGCCAAACAAAAAATCTCAATTTATAAAACGTTCTCTAACATACTAAAACCTAAAACCCAAAACCTAAAACCTGTCTTTGTTGATCTTTGCGCTGGGCCGCATGTCAAAAATACTTCTGAGATTGATCCGGATTCTTTTAAGTTAACAAAACTCGCTGGCGCCTATTGGAGGGGTAATGAAAAAAATCCGATGCTAACCCGAATCTACGGCATTGCTTTTGAAAATAAAAAAGCCTTAAACGAATACTTAAAATTTCTTGAAGAAGCTGAAAAAAGAGACCATCGAACTTTGGGTCAAAAATTAGAGCTTTTTATGTTTGACGATGAAGTGGGGCCAGGTCTTCCATTATGGATGCCCAAAGGTGAAATCATCCGCCATTTAATAAAAGAATATCTATACAAAGAATTAATTAAAAACGGCTATCAATGGGTAGAAACTCCTCATCTCGGCAATTTGGCTCTTTGGAAAACTTCTGGCCACTGGGAGCTTTATCGGGATTATATGTACTCCCCTATTGAAATTGAAAAAGAAAAATATCTGATTAAGCCGATGAACTGTCCTTTTCATGTCAAAATTTATCAATCAAATCTTAAAAGTTATAAAGATTTGCCTTTAAGATATGCAGAATTTGGCACAGTCTATCGCTATGAAAAATCCGGAGTTCTCCAGGGGTTAGTTCGTGTCCGCGGCTTTACCCAAGACGATGCTCACATTTGGTGCGCGCCAGAACAACTAGTTGATGAATTGGAAAAAATTCTCAAAGAAGGGCTGGAAATTTTAAAAACTTTTGGCTTTAAAGATTTTGAAATCTTTTTGTCAACCAGGCCGGAGAAATTTGCCGGCACTGAAAAAGGTTGGGGGAAAGCAACTAAGGCCTTAAAATATGTACTTGAAAAAATAAAATTGAAATATCAAGTTGATCCTGGGGCCGGCGTTTTTTATGGACCGAAAATTGATATCAAAATTAAAGATTCTTTAGGTCGGGCCTGGCAATGCACTACGATTCAAGTTGATTTTAATTTACCAGAAAGATTTAAAATAATTTATTTTGACAAAAACAGCAAAAAGCAACAGCCAATTATGATTCACCGGGCGCTAATTGGCTCTTTGGAGCGTTTTATCGGAGTTTTATTAGAGCATTATGAGGGTGCCTTGCCAGTTTGGCTTTCACCAATTCAGGTTGAAATTATCAATGTCGGCTCCAGCCACCGCCAATATGCAAACTCCGTCAACCAGCAACTAATAACTAATAACATTAGGGCTAATTTAAGCGATGAAAACCTTACGGTTTCAAAGCGCATTCGCAACGCTGAAATTCAAAAAATCCCCTATATTCTAGTTGTCGGAGATAAAGAAATTAAAGAAAAAAGCGTTAATGTCAGAAATTCTAAAAAAGGCGTTTTAGGAATAATAAAATTTGAAGATTTTATAAAAAATCTCCTTCAAGAAATCAAGAATAAAATTTAAATTTTATTCTACAAAAACTGCAGCGGCGATAACGGTTGTCCACAAAGCCTCTTTATTGCCCTCGGCTGACTGACAAGTATGTGTTGTTCTAAAGATGTATCCGCTAGCCTTATAAATTTGTTCTCTTTCTTCCCAGGCTTTCTCAGAATCAAATTCTATGCCTAAGGTAGTAGCCAGCATGGTGGCTGCTAAGTCCTCTGTATACTCTCCGGCAATTTCTGCTTTTTCTCCAAAAGCATAATGTTCTGATAGATAGCCGTATTGATTATTCTCTTTAGGAACCGCAACTCCAATAGCAGCGGAAATTAAACGGTTAGGTTCGTTTGTTTCATTTCTAGCAAAAACGCAAAAAGTTATTTCACCTGGCTTTAAAAGTTTTAATCCCTCTTCTTTTGAAATAACTTTACAATTAGGAGGCAAAATAGACGAAACAAAAACAAGGTTACACTTTTCTACCCCGGCGCTTCTTAAAGCCAGCTCAAAAGAAGCCAGTTTATCTTTATGAACGCCTACCCCTTTTGTCAAAAACATTTTTGTTGGCGTACTCATCTCTGATTTCTGCCTGCCTGCCGGTAGGCAGGGATAATTGATTTAAGCGAATTATTTTAATATATTTAAAAGAAATTTAAGCGTAAAAGCAAGAGTCAAACTGTGGATAAGTCAAATTCAAAAATTATTGTCATTTTAGGTCCGACAGCTTGCGGGAAATCTGTATTAGCCGTAAATCTAGCAAAAAAGTTCAATGGCGAAATTATTTCGGCTGATTCAAGACAGATTTATAAAGGGTTGGATATTGGCAGCGGAAAAGTACCGAATACGGAAGTCGGACTTCCATATATTTATAAAGGCGTTATTCACCATCTTTTTGACGTGGCTTCGCCGAAAAGAACCTTTACGGTTGCGCAATACCAAAAATTGGCCAAAAAGACTATTAAAGGAATTATTAAAAAAGGTAAAATTCCGATAATTTGCGGCGGCACGGCTTTTTATATCTATTCCTTAATTTATAATTGGCAATTGCCTAAGGTGCCGCCGCAGAAAAAACTAAGAAAAAAATTAGAGAAAAAATCTAGTCAAGAACTTTTTGAACAGCTAAAAAAACTTGATCCCAAAAGAGCAAAAAATATTGATAGGTATAATAAGCGAAGGTTGGTCAGAGCCCTAGAGATTGTTTTAGTCACTAAAACAACAATATCTAGCGTTGGTACTATTAATAGTACCAAGAATTCTCCTTATCGGATGTTAAAAATAGGAATAAAAAAGGATAAAAAAGAGCTCCAACGCCTTATTAATAAACGGCTCTTAAAACGCCTAAAAATCGGGATGATTAATGAAGTTAAAAATCTTCATAAAAAAGGGGTAAATTGGAAAAGGTTGGATGAACTTGGCTTAGAATACCGCTATATTTCTTATTATTTGCGCGGGCTACTGACAAAAGAACAAATGATAAAAACCTTAAATCAAAAAATTTGGCAATTTTCCAAACGCCAAATGACCTGGTTCAAAAAAGATGAAGAAATAAATTGGGTGAAAAGCTACAAAGAAGCTGAAAAATTAACTCGTCAATTTCTTTCTAAATAATTCTTCTAAAACCTTTGGGTTTGCCCTGCCTTTTAATTCAGCCATTGCTTTGCCTATCAAAAATTGTAAGGCGTTCTCTTTGCCTTTTTTATAATCCTCAACTGGTTTCGGATTCTCTGCAATAACCATTCTGACCACCTCTTCAATCTCCTTTTCGTCAAAAATCTGTCTTAAATTTTCTGAATCAATAATTTCTGATGGGTCGCGGCCTGTCTCAAGCATAATCTTCAAAACATCTTTGGCGGTACGGGTAGAAATCTCTTTTCTGTCTATAATATTTATCAATTCAGCAAAGTTTTCCGGTGTAATTTTTAATTCTTTAAAAGAAATTTTTGCCTGGGCCATTAAACCGAAAAGGTCGCTAGTTAAATAATTATATAAAATAGTTTGTAGTTTATAGTTTGTAGTTTGTAGTTCGGAAACGGCTTCTTCAAAAAATTGGCCGGCAAAACGATCGCTAACTAAAACTTCAACTTGTTTTTGATTTAAACCATATTCCTTCATAAATCTAGCTCGCTTCTGGGCTGGAAGTTCTGGAATTTCAAACTGAAGCTTTTCTAAATCAAATTTTTCTAAATCTAACGGCGGCAAATCTGGTTCGGGGAAATACCTGTAATCATGAGCTTCTTCTTTAGTTCTTTGGCTTACTGTAATTTTTTTAATATCATCCCAGCCACGGGTTTCCTGAATAATTTTTTCTCCTTTTTCTAATAATTCAGTTTGTCTTTCTATTTCGTATTTTATTGATTCTCCCGCTGCCCTGAAAGAATTTAAATTTTTTATCTCAACCTTAGTGCCCAACTCTTGAATCTTGGATCTTGAATCTTGGATCTCAGGACGAATAGAGATATTAACTTCTACGCGCATTTGGCCTTTCTCCATATCTGCCTCGGAGACGCCTAAATATTTTAAAATAAGTTGCAGTTCTTTTGCAAAATCTAATGCTTCTTCAGCGCTCTTAATGTCTGGTTCGGTCACTAATTCCATTAGCGGGACTCCGGCACGATTGAAGTCAACCAACGTACTCTCCATTTGCTCTTCGCTCTTTGCCATATGCAACAAACGAGCAGTATCTTCTTCCAAATGAATTCTAGTAATTTTCACGCCTTTAAGCTCTCCTCCTATGCAAAGCGGTTTGTCGTATTGAGATATCTGATAGCCTTTTGGCAAATCAGGATAAAAATAATTTTTTCTATCAAATTTTGAAAATTTAGGAATCTCGGAACTTAAAGCTAATCCAACTTTTAATACTGCTTCTACCGCCTCTTTATTGATAGTTGGCAATACGCCGGGATGAGCTAAACATACTGGACAAACATTAACATTTGGGGTTTTCCCCTTACCCTTGGAATCATCCAAGGATAAGGGGTCATTCAAACAACTGCAAAACATCTTGCTCTTAGTCTTCAGCTCAATATGAATTTCGAGTCCGATGGTTGGTAAAAACATAAAATTTTAAAATTTGTCGTGATTTCTAATTACTAAAATAAAAGTTATTAAAGCGATGCCTAAAAAATATCGATAAAAAACTATTGGACCATGATAGAAAAAAATAAGAAACAGAATTATAGGAAGAAAAATAAAGCCAATGGTGGTTAAATTCATCCTTAAAACAAAAATGAGAAAAAGATAAATTAGAAGCAAAATTATCCAGACCGGCAAAGTCAAAATTTTCAATAAAACCACCAGGGCTGCTCCGCAAACAGTGGCGCCGCCCCGACCGCCTTTAAATTTGTAATAAATGGGCCAACAATGACCTAAAATTGCTAAAGCGCCAACTAAAAGCGTAAAAAATGGTAATTCAAAATAACTATAGCGAAACGAAGTTTCGATATATCCTTGATGGATATTGGAAAAATAATATTGAGCGAGAAAAGTTGGGAAAGCACCTTTTAAGATATCGAAAAGGGCGGTAAAAATTCCGGCTGATTTTGAAATTTGATGAAAAACAACAGTGGCGCCAGGATTTTCTCCTTCTTTGATTGGTTTTCGCCATAAAAAAGCAGCAATTCGGGCAAAATTAATTGAACCCAAAAGATAAGAAAAAATACAGAGAGAAATATAATAAACTAACATAACTATTGACTAAATGACTAATAACATCAATTAAAGTAGGGTCATTACTAAGCCGCTTATTAATGGAATTGTCAGATTATCGTTGATTTTTAAAAGCGGGGCTGAAAGGTGGCCTATTATTGAAGCAGTTAAAGCGCCTAATAAGATAATTCTAAAATTTAAACCAACAAAAGAAAAGTAGTTTAAATAAATGAGGCCAGCCAATAAGGAAACTATGAAGCCAGCCAAAAATCCTTCTAAGCTCCGACCAAAAATATTAGTTTTTCCAAAAGCTTCTCCAAAAACTGCCGCCGCGACATCTCCTAAAGCCACAAAAATCATTGCCAAAACAGCAATGTCTTTTTGGAAAAAAAGGGTTGTAAAAAAAACTCCCCAAGTTAAATAAGTAGTGCCAGAAATTCTGTAACCCTCTTCTTTTTTAAAAAGAATGGAAGCTTTGCCAAGTTTTTGTCCCATAACTTTCTTGGCCCGAGAAGAAGAAAATCTTAAAACTTCAATTAAAGAAAAAATAATAGCTAGAGCTAAAAAAACAATTAGAACGATTTTTTTAGAAGGGAGAAAATAATAAACAGCCGGAAAGAAAAGCCCGCCTAAAAAGTGATAAACTTTATGAACAGGATGGCTAATTTTTTTAAACATCCTTCAAAATCTTAGCTTTTAGCTTTTAGTTTTTAGTTCCCTAATGTATTTCTCGGCTGATAAAGCAGCTTTTGCTCCTTCGCCAGCGGCAATCACTATCTGCTTGTAAGGAACATCATCGGCATCACCAGCCGCAAAAAGTCCAGGAATATTTGTCCCGCCAGTTTTAGGATTAATCTTTATTTCATCTTTTTCGTTAAATTCAACCAAACCTTTAATAAACTGAGTAGCCGGAATTGACCCTATCTCAATAAAAATCCCTTCAACCGAGAGAGTTTTTAGCTCTTCTGCGTCTCGTTTTCGATAAATCAAAGAATCAACAAAATTAGCGCCTTTAATTTCTTTGATTTCAATATTGGCAATAATTTCTCCTTTTTCCTTTAATTTCTTAAACTGATTAATGTTTGTCTCGTCAGCCTGAACCGTTTCTAGTATTTCCAAGATATAAATTTTTTTAGCCCATTTAGCTAAAGACTGAGCTGTTTCAAAGCCGGCATTACCGCCGCCAACAACAGCCACTGTTTTACCTTTAAAAAGAGGGCCGTCGCAAGTCACACAATATGAGACTCCTTTACCGATAAATTCTTTTTCGCCCTCAACCTCCAAGGGTCTTGGGTCAGCGCCAGAAGCCACGATTAATGTTTTCGATTGAAATTGTTTTTTGTCTTCGGTGAAAATGATAAAAGTGTCATTTTCTTTTTTTATTTTATTAACGGTACTATAAATAATTTCTATCGAAAATTTTTTAAAATGATTTTCAAATTTCTGAATAAGTTCTAATCCAGAGATTTTTTCAAAACCAGGATAATTTTCAATCTCTACTGCCTTTAGGCTAATTTGACCGCCGAAATCTTTGGTAACTAATAAGGTTTTCAAATCCGCTCTAGCAGCATAAATACCAGCGGTAATTCCTGCTGGTCCTCCGCCAATAATGATAACATCGTAAAGCATATTATCTCTTTTGCCACTGGGGCGCTCGCCTGGCTTTCTTAAGGCCATATTTTTTGCGTTCAACAACTCGGGCATCTCGCGTCAGATAACCCATCTCTCTTAATCGTTTTCTAAAGTTTGAATTATATAAAATTAAAACCCTAGCAATGCCCAGTCTTATTGCTTCGGCCTGAGATTTTATTCCTCCGCCTTTCACTTTTACAATAGCGCCTACTTTATCGGCAATTTTCATCTCTTCAATTGGTGATATTACCGCTTTCTGGAGTCTTGGGATTGAAAAATATTTTAAATAATCTTTTTCATTAACAATAACCCCGGATTTTTTAGCATAAAGTCTTACTCTGGCAATTGATGTTTTTCTTCTGCCAACTGCTTCAAGGTATTTTTCTCTGCCCGCCGAAGCCTTGGCGAAGGCGGGTTTTTTTATTTCTTTCTTGACTGTTTTTTTAATTTTTGATTTTTTCTCAACCATCTTCAATTATTCTATCACTAACTTCTTTAATCTCTTTGGTAATAATTTATTCTTAGGCAACATTCCTTTAACAGCATGCCTAAAAACCCAGGCCGGAGCTTTTAAATACATTTCTTTTAAAGCCCTCTGCTTGAGATGGCCAATATAGCCTGTGTGATGCTTATAAATTTTAGCTTCTAGTTTCTTCCTATCGAGATTAAGCTTATCAATATTTTTAATAATCACTTTACAATCTTTATCCTGCAAAATCGAAGCTACTTCCGAAGCTAATCTCCCTAATTTTTTACCTGTGGCATCAATAGTGCAATCCATTGGCATAAATAAGCTTGTTTATTTAATGAATTCAATAATTGCCGTCTCAGCTCCATCCTTTTTTCTTGACTTGCTGCTTTTGATAACTCGAAGATAACCGCCGGCTCGATTTTGATAGCGAGGCGCAATTTCATAAAACAGTTTTTGAGCGGCAGCCCTAGGTAAACGCGCTAGAAGAAGCCTCAATGCCCCTAAATTGTTTTTTTTAGCAAAAGTTACTAATTTCTCAATTCTTGATTTTAGTTCCTTTGCTTTTGCTTCAGTGGTTTCTATTTTCTCTTTAATGATTAAATTATTAACTAAAGCTTTTAAAAGGGCCCTGCGTTGCCCTTTTTTTCGATGAAATTTTCTGCCTTTTTTTAAGTGACGCATGCCCCGTATAACAACTGCGATGAATAATTTTAGGTTAACTCATCGCTTTTAAATTATGATTTCGACTAATTTAACAAAAATGTTTGGTTGCCTCTGACTACGATAAATTAAGTTAAGCAAATCGCAGTTGTATTACGGGGCATGCCAAATGTGATTTATTTATTTTTCTTTTTAATAGGTTTTTTTGCTTTCTTGGTTGCTTCTTTTTTTAGTTCTTTAATCTTTTTTGCCTCAACCTCCCTTACTTCCACCGGCGAAATCTTCCCAAGGTGCGCTTTTAAAATTTCAATTGATTCTTTAAGAGCTAAAGAAGGTGTAATAGTGCCGTCAGTGTCAATAAAAATTTTCAAGCGATTGTAATCGGTTCGTTCTCCCACGCGCATATCTTCAACGGTAAAATTAACATTTATAATAGGACTAAAAATTGCATCTATGGCAATTGTTCCTATCATTAACTTTTCGGTTTTTCTTTCTTCAGCCGGGACATAACCCAAACCCTTCTCTACGGTTAATTCCATTTCTAAACTGGCATTTTTACTAGTCAGGGTAGCAATTAGAGCATCTGGATTTACAATTTCAACTTGAGGGTTTGTTTTAATGTCGCTGGCGGTAACTTTCTTCTCGCCTTTAATTTTCAAAGTTAAAATCTGTGGCTCATCGGTATCCATTCGAAGACGAATTCTTTTAAGATTAAGAGTGATGGTCACTACATCTTCCATTACTCCTTCTATTGTAGAAAATTCATGGCTTACTCCTTTAATTTTTACTTTGGTAATAGCTGCTCCCCCAAGCGAAGAAAGAAAGACTCGACGTAGAGCATTTCCAAGAGTAATTCCATATCCTCGATAAAGACCTTCAATCTCAAAAACTCCTTTTTGGTTGGTTTCAGAAACGATTTTAATTTTTATAGAATCTAGAATGCTGCTAACCATATCTATCTTGAATAATAGTCTATCACTAAACTAATATCAAATATACCGTCGACCTCCTGTGGGAAAACCAGAACTTTCCCTTCTATCTTCTCTTTATCAAGAGTTAACCAGGCTGGCGGTTGATAGTTTTTTAAAGTATTTGGAAGGTCTTTAAAGTTTGAAAGATTTTTGGATTGTGGCCTAATTGATATTAAATTTCCAATACCTACCTTAAAGGAAGGAACTAATACTTTTCTTCCGTTAACAAGGATGTGCCCGTGCGAAACTATTTGTCTTGCGACCCGACGGGAAGGAGCCAGTCCTAATTTAAAAACCACATTATCCAATCTAGTTTCTAGTCCTCGAATAATAAAATCCTTAATAGCCGCTGACTTTTTTAGAGCTTTTTGAAAAATTGTCCTTATCTGTCTTTCGTTTAAGCCATAGCTAATTTTAATTTTCTGCTTTTCTAAAAGTTGGCGGCCGTATTCGGAAAGGATTTTTCTTGATTTTCCATGCATCCCTGGTCGATAAGGACGCCTTGTTAGAGCGCATTTGGGAGAAATACAACGCTCTGCTTTTAAAAAAAGCTTTGCCCCCAGGGCTCTTTCTTTTTTTTCTTTTACTCTTTGCATATATCAAATATTAGAAATTAGAAATTGGTAATTAGAAATTAGAAGTCATACTCTTCGCACTTTTTTTGGTCTTGGACCATTATGAGGAATCGACGTCATATCTCTAATCGAAATAATGTTACACCCGCCACCAGCAATTGACCTAACCGCAGCGTCGCGGCCGCTTCCAATTCCTTTAAGAACGATTTCAATGGTGGTGGACCCAAGCTGTCTTATTTTCTCGTTAATCACTTCTGCTACTTTTGAGGCAGCAAATGGTGTTGCTTTTTTAGGACCGGAAAAACCCAAAGAGCCAGCTGAAGCCCAACCTAAAATATTGCCATTCTTATCGGCAATAGTAATAAGAGTATTATTATAAGAAGCATTAATATAAATCCGGCAAGTCTCAACTTTCTTTCCTGCTTTGGCGGTTGTCTTCGCTACCGCTACCTCCACCGCTTCTCGTTCTTTTAAAACTTCTTCTTCGGTTTTTTTAACGATTTTCTTCTTTCCCATGCCAAATATATGTATCGATACCAATATACGAATTATGCGAATGATACGAATAAAAAAACATTTGTATAATTCGTATCATTAGTATATTCGCATCGATACTTTTGAGCAAAGCCCTTTATCTAAGTTCCGTTTTCCTTTTTCCGCTACTGACTGTTTTTCTCACATTGCCCCTAATGGTTCTTGAATTAGTTCTGGTTCGTTGTCCTCTGGTGGGTAATCCCTTTAAATGTCTTGTCCCTCTGTAACATTTTATTTCCTTAAGCCGATTAATATTGCTTCTAATAACTTGTCGGAGTTCTCCTTCGATTTTAATACCACGAGAAATAATCTCCTGGGTAATTTTATTAACCTCCTCTTGGGTTAAATCTTTGGCTCTTTTATCTCTGTCCACTTTGGCGCTCTTTAAAATTTCATTGGCTAAAAAATGGCCAATTCCATAAATATAAGTTAAAGCCACCTCTATTCTTTTTTGGTCAGGAATATTAATACTTGATATTCTCATGATTATTACCCTTGTCTTTGTTTATGTTTTGGATTTCTCTTACAAATTACAAAAATTCGACCTTGACGTCGAACAATCTTACAACTTTTACAAATTTTCTTAACCGAAGACCGAACTTTCATATGCCAATGTTGTCTAAAATTATAAGTGAAGCTCAATGCTGAACGCAATAATTTTAGATACAACATTGAGCACCCCGTTAGATGAGCGAACTTGCGAGCTCTATCTAACGGGGTAAAGGTTTTCTAGATAAATTTTGTTCGTCCTTCAGACTCCAAAATTTATAGAAAGCCCCTTATATTCTCCTCACAATTCTTCCTCTCTTCCCATCGGGACTTACTTCCATTAAAACTCTATCGCCCGGTAAAACTTTGATGTGATACAACCTCATCTTCCCTGAAAGATAGGCCAAAATTTTTTTCCCGTCTTTTAGCTCAACCAAAAAATTGGTTCCCGGCAGGGATTCAACAATAATTCCCTCAACTCTGTCTTTCATATGAGAATAAATTATATCTTAATTGATGCATTAAAAAAAGTCAAACCCTATTATTTATTAAATTATTAACAGTTTAAAAAGTTTGTTCTTTCAAAAAATAAGCAAAAAGGCCTTGAAAAATAAACATTTCGAGGCCTTTAATTTCGCTTTTGTATCTACCCCCTTCTTAAATCGTAGAATTTTTAGGTATAGAAAATCGGTGCCCACATAAGGGGCAATCAATAACAAGATTGCCTTTATGAGGTTCTGGCTTTACCTTAATTTCCTCCAGGCAGTTTTTACAGATAAGTCTAATTCCTTTTCTCCAATACTTATTTCCTTTCTTCCCCATAATTTTTCTCCTTTTTTTATTTGTCAAAGATAATTAATTTCTAGCTTATTTTATTTTCTTGATTTTTCCAAAGCCATTACTCGTTTTTCCAAAAGAGCAAATTCGTCGCGACCGACTTTTTCCTTCAACTCATTACGGATAAGACGGAGTTCGTCGAGTACTACTCCGAATTTATAATTTACCTCTCCACGAAATTCTTTAAATTCTTGATGATTGGTATCAATTTTCTTGTCCAACGCTTGATGACCTTCAACTACCAAATCAAGTTTGGAATCAATATTTTCTAAAACTACCCCAAAATGGCGTTCTGGAGGAGACAACTCTTTTTTATTGATTTTCTTTTTAGCCATACACTTTAATATATCACACCCAAAAATCAAAAGTCAAACACAATAGAATAGTAATTCAGTGGTAATTCGATAGAAATTCAATAGATTTATGGAAGTAGATTTATGGAAGTTCAACTTCTATAGAGTTCTAGGAAGTCCGACTTCCTAAACTCCTAAAGCGAAGAACTATGGAGGTTGAACCTCCATAGTTGATTTGGTATAATTTTTCTATGCCGAAACCTTCATTTGTAGAAAATCAAATTTATCATATCTATAACCGCGGGGTGGAAAAAAGAAAAATATTTCTGGATGACCACGATTATTTACGATTCATTCACGATCTTTTTGAATTTAATAACCAAGATTCTGTATTTAATGTCCTTTATTATTTTAATCCCAAATCTATGGAGGTTGAACCTCAATATTTTGAAAAAGAAAGGAAACCGCGAAAATTACTAGTGGAAATTTTACTTTTTACTCTAATGCCTAACCATTTTCATCTACTCTTACGGCAGAAAAAAGAAAACGGGATTGTCAAATTTATGCAAAAATTAGGCACTGGCTACACTATGTATTTTAATCAAAAAAATAAGAGAGTGGGCGGATTATTCCAGGGAAGATTTAAGGCAGTTTTAATCAGCGAAGAAGCGCATTTCATCCACCTTCCTTTTTATGTCCATACCAATCCCCTTGATTTAAATTATGGAGGTTCAACCTCCATAGATTATTTAGAAAACTACAGATGGAGCAGTTTTCCGGATTATATTGGCAAGAAAAATTTTCCCTCGGTAACCTCAAGAGGATTTTTATTAGAATTTTTTGGCGGAGAAAAGGAATATAGAAAAGAAATGGTTAAATGGCTTAAAGATAAAGAAGACAATACCGAAAAAATCAAAGAAGTAACATTGGAATAATTATTGAAGTTCAACTTCCATAAAGTTCTAGGAAGTCCGACTTCCTAAACTCCTGATACGAATCTTATGTCCCTAATGGTATCCAATAAACACTTTGAGCATCAGTTACTTTCCAATAATCACCTTTTCTAACAGGCATAGTAATACCTGACCTATCATAATCACCGCTAGAATTGGCAACCCTCGCTACTGTTGGAGGATTATTTGAATCTGTAAAGCCAGTCACGTAAGAGGTAGAAGCACTAGACCAGGCACAGACAAATCCATCGGTTGTTGCTTGATAGACTGTGTCATTGCTTTTACTCTCCCATACGCCAAACATTTTTACAGTGCCTTTTACTTCCAAAGTCGCTCCCGGCTCCGTTGTCCCGATGCCGACGTTGCCGGCGATAAAATAACTATTACCTTGCGCATTGATACTAATTTTTGTTGCTCCAGCATCACGTAAATATATTCCTCCAAAATTACCAGCATCATACATTCCAGCATTAATATTCGTTGTGTCCTTGTCTTCTATTCTTAATCCACCAGTCGTATCAGATGTAGATGATTTGATAGTAAGTCGTGAACTCGGATCCGTCGTCCCGACCCCGACGTTGCCGTTCATTATTGTAGTTGTACCATAAACCATTAGGGTAGTAGTTGGCGTCGTTGTCCCGATGCCGACGTTGCCGCTAGCGTCAATCCTCATTCTTTCTGAGCCAGCAGTAGAAAAGCCTAAAATATCAGTCCCTGCTCGGAAAATACCTAAGTTAGTATCGTCACCAAAAGTATAGACAGGAGCAACAGCGCTGCCATCAGCAGTAATCACTTTTAACCAAGGAGAGCCAGCTTGGCCAAGAGAATAATTGTAATCGCCGCCAGGTAAGACATCCGAATCAAAAGTAGCGGCACTAACTCGGGCAATGGCTGAGGTTAAACTGCGTTGAAGCTGAAAAAGAGGATTCTGAGTGTTATAGGTCAGCTGAAGATTAATAGAAACAACATCATGGCCAGGATATTGAGAGAATTTCTTAAAATCCAGGGTATTAACAATCACCTGGTCATTGGTTAAATTAGAAGTAGTGGAAGTGCAGTTATTAGGATTGTCAGCTGGGCCTTGGCTTAATTTAATCACTCCCCCATCTAAAGAAATACAGGTTGGGTCTTGGCTAGCATCTTTCATTCTTAATTTTAAAGTGGAGGTGGAAACGCCAGCCTC
>Ga0210051_1002128_pt1 | contig 20013 bp, 18 predicted proteins | sample CryGey092014_all_FD_185464 | JGI IMG/M metagenome (GOLD analysis project Ga0210051, IMG submission 185464) | Groundwater microbial communities from aquifer - Crystal Geyser CG23_combo_of_CG06-09_8/20/14_all (SPAdes) (version 2) | ecosystem: Environmental > Aquatic > Deep subsurface > Groundwater... | reverse complement strand
GGATTCTCATATCGAGGGTATTGAAAAACCGAATTCGGAAATTTTTCTAAGAGCGGCTCGACGGATGAATGTCAGCCCGGAAAATTGCGCTTATATCGGAGACATTCCTGCAATCGACGTGGAGGGCAGCAAGTCGGCCGGAATGACGCCGGTGCTTTATGATCCACTTGATGCATGGCCGAATTGGTCGCGAAGTCTTCGAGTAAGAAACTTGTGCGAACTGCCAAAAGTTTTAGAGTTATGACCGAATTTTCATTTCGCAATTATACTGGAATACCGTATCTGATGGGGCACAGGGGCGCTTTGGAACTTTATCCTGAGAACACTTTAATATCGCTGAAAAGCGCTATCGAGATGGGAATTGAAATCATTGAGTTCGATGTTCAGATGTCGCGAGACGGAGAACTGATTATTATTCATGACGATACTGTTGACCGGACAACGGACGGAAAAGGTTTTGTGTACGAGATGACAACTGAAGAGATCCGTTTGTTTGACGCTGGAACAAAATTTTCTCCTAGCTTTGCCGGCGAAAAGATTCCGATTCTAGATGAGGTTTTGAAATTGTCGGCTTCAAGCAATATTGCTCTGAATATCGAGATAAAGAACGGTCCGGTCTTTTATGAAAATATTGCATTGAAGATTGTTAGAAAGGTTCTCGAATTTGATCTTCGTGACCGAACAGTGATTTCGTCTTTTGATCACGAAGCGCTGTATGATGCAAAGAAAGTTGATTCTAAGATTAAAACTGCTCCGCTCTCTGTAAATCGAATGCACCGCGTATGCGATTACCTTCGGGAATTGAAAGCTGACGGTTTTCATCCTCGCTGGAATTATCTTACTGAAGAACTTATCTCTGAACTTCATGACAATGGATATTTTGTGAATACGTGGATTGTGAATGAAGAAAGTCAATTCACAAAATTGGCTGAATGGGGTGTTGATGCAATTGGAGTGAACAATCCTTTGAAGTTTAAAAAACTCACTGAACATGATTAAAAATAGAAATTGCAAACGATCAGATTCACTCGGGTTTACTTTGATAGAACTTCTCGCTGTGACAGCAATAATTGCTATTCTTGCATCGATTGCGGTCTCGAAATTATATTCTGCAATAGACCAGGCAAAAATTTCTAAAGCGATTGCCGAAATTACTGAACTGCACAATACTGTCGAGATGTATCGAGTCATGAATGACGGCGAACTACCTCTTCAGATTAGCGATTTAATTCCTCAATTTTACCAGTCAGTTCCGGATGACCCTTGGGGCACTCCTTATGTTTACAATAATTTTACTCAAATTCCCCCAGGTCAGAAACGAAAGGATGGACCGCTTGTGCCTATAAATAAAGAATACGATATCTTCAGCAATGGCCCGAATAAGGCAACTACTCCGAATATTCGTTCGACCAACGGAAAGGATGATATTATTCTTGCAAATGATGGAGCGTTTATCGATGTTGCGGAAAAATACTGAGAGCCGTCCGAAAACTTCCGGTCAGGATTTGAGCGGAAAGAAAAGGCTGGATATTCTTTCATCGAGACTTGGTCGAAAGATGGTTTACCGATTTATTTTTGTCGGATTGGTGCCTCTCATAATCTTTTCATTTCCGCTTTATTATCAAACAACATCTCTTCTTAATGCCAGCGTGAGATCTACTCTGATTGGATATTCGAAGCTTGCTAATTCAGCTCTCTTCTCAACTCTTGAGAAGGCGCAATCCAGAGTTGAGCGTCTTGCGTTATATTCTGATAACGATCCGTCGTTCAAAGTTGAGTCGTCGATGTTCAGAAAAGTTTTTAAATTGAACGATAAATTTGAAGCAGAAGATACAAAATCTCTGCCTTGGAATAAACTCGATCCAGAACGATTGCTCTTTCTAAAAAAAGGCAGAGTCATAATAACCGCTCCGTATTTGACGAATAGCGGTGTGACGCTTTCACTTATTGCTCCGATGCGTTCCGGTTATATCGCGTGCGAAATGGAGCCTGTAGAGTTGTGGGATTTGACTCGCGCAGGGCTTTACGGTCAACACGGAATCCTTTTGATTCTCGATGAAGACGGAAGAATTTTGGCAACTTCAGGAGGCGGCTTCGAACCTTTTCAGAAGATATGGCAGAAACTGCCTCAGAAACAGCAAATGTCCGGCGAAGATTTTTTTCCTGGAATCGGCAAGACGCTTTGGGGCTATAACGAGATTTGGCTTGAGGGTGCGTTCGGAGGGGAACGCTGGGGTTTGATTGTCGCTCAAACGGAAGAAGGCGTATTTGAACTGCCGGTGATTCTTGTCAAATCGCTTCTTGTTTTGATGGGCGCGGCTTTCTGCGTGATTGTGCTTTTGAGTTATTCTTATGTTAGATATATTCTTGCGCCAATTCTTGAACTTGTCTCTGCAACCAAAAAAGTTTCAAACAATCTTAGCGTGAGTATTACGGCGAAATCTGATGATGAGCTTGGAGACTTGATCAAAGCATTTAACGATATGACTGTAAAGATCAGGGAAAGCAGAGAAGAGAGCATCAGGCTTACGAGCAAGGCAATGTTAGGACGAATGGCCGCAATGGTTGCGCACAGAATAAATACTCCGCTCGCGGCAATGAAGACAAAGATAGAGATGATCGAGAAACGGATTCCAAGTGAGGCAAAGTCGCTCAATATTCTTGGCGAGCAGGTTCGGCGAATCAACGAGACAGTTCGGGCTTTACTCGGCTTTGCGCGCATGCGGAGCAAAAGCGAAAATCGGTGCAATATTCTTGCTACGGTGAATAATGTGGAGGCGCTCTTCTCAGAATCTTTTTCCGCGTCCGGAGTTGGTCTCGAAATAAATCTTCCAGGCGAAGAGATAGTTTTGAATTGCGCGCCCGAGGATATTCAGGAGATTCTTGTTAATCTTTTGGAGAATGCCCGTGATTCATCTATCACTGCCGGCTCACGTGAAGACGGCCTAAAGCGCATTACCAAAATGAATATTTCTCGAAAGAATGGGGAAGTGGAAATTGTTGTCGAAGACGAAGGCATCGGTCTGAAAGCAGAGCCTGAAACTATATTCGAACCTTTTTCTTCTTCAAAGGTTTACGGAACCGGGCTTGGACTTGCTATTTGCCGCAGGATATGCAGGGGTTATGGCGGAGATATAACGGCTGAGAATCGGGCGGAAGGCGGAGCACGATTTATCGTACGACTTCCATACGAATCGGAGATTCCATTGAATCGGAGATTCCAATGAATCGGAGCGTGAAGAGTGAAGAATAATATTTTGACAAAAGGCAGAGTTATGGTTGTTGAGGACGATGCTGTTCTGAGGGAGACGATTGTCGAATTGCTTACTGAGAATGAATGGGCAGTGACATGGGCGATTGACGGAGCAGATGCTTTTTCAACGTTCAGGTCGGACCCGCCCGATGTTATTCTTACCGATATAGTAATGCCTGTTTGCGACGGGCTCGAACTGGTAAAAAAAATCAGACAGCTGGACTTCGATACTCCGATAGTAATACTGACCGGTTATGCGACCTACGATCACTGCGTTGAAGCTTTGCGCGCCGGCGCCAACGACTTTGTTCCGAAGCCGTTTGAATCTAAAGAACTGCTCGATGCGCTCGCACGGGCGATATTGAAACGTCGAGACTCGCTATCAGCTGATGCGGCTTTTTCGGAAATCGAATATTCGATTAAGTGCAACTTGAATCGGGATAATCTCGACGGAATAATTCAGGATGTGCTTATTCTTAAATCCGAAGCCATTGCGCGATCTGCAGGTTTCGGTTCGAGAAAAATAGCGATAAGAAGAACGGTCGAGGAACTTCTAAGATATTTGTCATTGACTGTAAAGGATGATTTGAGGTCGATGACAATGGAACTGCATTTCGATCATAATGAGTGCAGTGTCAGTTTGAGGAGTGACAAACGCATATTCAATGAAAGCGATTTTACTGAAAAAGGGAATTCGGAAAATGATGCATCAAAGAGTATTTTTCTGCTTCGGACGTTTGGAGACGAGATCGAATTAATCGATAAAGGAAATGGTGTGACAATAAAATTTTTCAGGCCGCGCCCGGAAAGAACTTTAAGGAACGGAGCGTAGATTAGATGCCTAGAGCGGTGATTGCTGTAATAGAACCAGATGCGGATTTGCGCACTGCGCTCGAAGAACACCTCGCGGCAGGAAGCTATAAGACAAGGTCGTTTTCGAGTTTTGGAGCATTCGAAACATTTATGGAGAATGAAAGTTTGCTTACTGACCTCGTTATTACATCTGCTGAGCTTAAAGAGATTGAACCTGAAAAACTTTTGAAGAAATTTGACGGCAAGGATATTTCTTTAATTTTTACCGGACGATCATCAGGAACGCGTGAAGAGCTCCAAAGAATTGTGAGTCTCATTCGCGACGGCGCCGCCGATTTTCTCGTTAGACCTGTGGACGGAGTCACACTGCTTTCAGCAGTTCATAGAGTCATGAAGATGCGAATGCTCGAGGAACGAGTAGGCCGGCTTGAAAATCAGGTTCTTAATTTTTCCTCGGAAAGTTCGGGCCTTATAGGTTCGTCATCGGCTTTAAAAAAAGTTCTTGAAGAGCTGGACAAAGCGGCCGGCACTGATTTGCCGATATTGATATTCGGTGAAACAGGCGTTGGAAAGGAATTGGTTGCACGTGAGATTCACCGGAGGTCGCGTCGAACAGGCGAGTTTGTTCCGATCAATGCGGCTTCGCTTGGACAAAATCTCTTTGAGGCTGAACTTTTCGGATACGAGCCTGGCGCATTTACAGGAGCAAAAGGAAGGAAAAACGGGCTTGTCGAGATTGCAAATCACGGCACGCTTTTTCTCGATGAGATAGCTGAATTGCCGAAGGACGTTCAGGCGCGGTTCTTGAGATTTCTGGATGACGGAAGATTCAGAAGGCTTGGAGGAATTCGAGAAATAGAGACTGATGTTCGTGTGATTGCGGCGACGAATTGTAAGGTGGCTCCAGGAGAAAAAGACAGCGAAGAGTTTCGGACAGATTTGTATTATCGTTTATCTGCATTCGCAATTTATGTGCCTCCGCTAAGGGAACGATTGGAAGACATTTCCGAGCTGGTTGAATATTTCAGAGACGCTGCTATAAAGAATGCGCATGGGAAACTTCCTGCATTTTCGGAATCGGCGTTAGGGATAATGAAAAAACTTACGTGGCCCGGAAACATACGCGAATTGAAGAACTTTGTATTCAGAGCTGTTTTTACTTTTGCGGAGCAAGAGATGATAGAAGACAGAGCTATAGAAAAATTAACATCACAAAAAAATGATGAAAAGACAAAATTTGATTTTTCAAAAACGTCCGGTTATCTGGAATCTAAGAAAAATGTTCTTGATGATTTCGATAGAAAATTCCTGAGTGAAATACTAAAACGGCATAATGGAAATATCTCTTCAGCAGCCAGAGAAATGGAACTGGATAGAAAAACGATTGCGAATAGAATTAAAGAGTTGAATTTAAAATATGATTAAAATCTGCCCTTTTTGCGTTATTGAAGAAGAGAGGATATGGCTCTCAAACGAAAAAGCTATTTCATTCAGAGACGCTTATCCTGTGACAGAGGGGCATACTCTTGTGATACCGAAAAGGCATGCTGAGTCGATATTCGAATTGGAAGAAGAAGAACTTGACGCTTTTTGGGAACTGGTTTCTCTTGCTCGAAAAAAACTTTTTGAGGAGTATAAACCTGACGGCATGAATATTGGAATCAATGACGGAAGAGCCGCAGGGCAGACAGTGATGCATGCTCACCTGCATTTAATTCCGAGAAGACAAGGAGATATGGAAGACCCGCGAGGCGGAGTGAGGCTGATATTTCCGAAAAGAGCAAGATATTGGTGAGAAAAAAGTGATTAGTGGTTAGTAATGGTCGAACTTCAGGTTAGAGAAGTGAATTTGGTATTGTTATGCTGCTTTTTAGGCCTGTGTCAGATGAAAGTTAACAAGACGGAAATAACTTAATTAAATCCTTACGGTTTCGTTTGAGCCAGCTTATGTCTTCCTTGTCGCGCAGATGGTTGCGAGCACGTTTCAAGGCGATCAGGTCGTCGACATAAGGAAGGTAGAACGTGTTGCCATCATCAAGGCAAATAGGTACGCGCCGCTTCCAGGCTACCTCGAACGAGAAACTTCGCAAGCGAGGAATAGTCAGAATATCTACAATTCGGGGTTGATGAATTGGATATTTTGGATCATCGGCGTAACGAATCTGCTTCTTATGGTATATTATTCCGCCTGTTTCTTCGAGCACCTTTACAAGGTCAAACTCTTCGGCAATGCTACACAGATGTTGTTCCTCCGGTTCGGATACGACTAGTAAGTCGAGACCATTTGTAGCTGTAGGCGCACCGTAAACTGCCATGGCTTGCCGGCCAATGACAAACGAATGAATTTTTTCCTCAGCTGTACGTCTGATGAATTCGATACTGAAGATGCCGCGCTTATTCATCGTAGTCGCTTTCGGTTGGCGGCTCCAATCTGGTTAAGCTTCCTTACTGTTGCACCTGCAGAGATAGCGGAGACGATTCGCGATTCAACAGAATTAGTTCGAATGCGCTCATTCATGTCGGTAAGGCTGTGGGGCTTTTTCAGACTAGATGGGAAGAATAGATGCACGCTGACCTCTAGTGCCTCCGCATATTCTAGAAGTCGGTTAAGACGCCACCAGTGTGGTTTAAAAAGGCTTCTTCTCACATCCGAGTAAGAACGGTTGGTCATGGCGGCAAGGTCTGCGACAGATATGCCACGTTTTTTCATCACCCTACGAACTTTTGCTTGAATTTCAACTATTGCTTGCATAGTACATAAATGTATCATATTTAATTATAAAAAGCAATTGAAGTTTTCTAAAGAATAACTCTTTTTTCTTTCATACCATCATTCCTACCTTTCTCTTGTTTGAACGTGTGAAATAATTGAAAAATAAAATTTTCAATTTGCACTTTCCAATTTGCAATTTCAAATATTATAACTCGACATGGAGGCACAGGCTCCCCGCGTCAATGGACGCCACGCGTCAATGTGCGCCATCGCCTGTGCTAGCGACGCAAACTTATCGCATACGTGCCTCCAGATGAAAAGTAATATTCCCGCTTTCAAAGAACGTGTAAAATAATTGAAAAATGAAAATTGGAAAAATAAAATTTTCAATTTGCACTTTTCAATTTGCAATTTCAAATATTATAACTCGTTATGGAGGCACAGGCGCTACGCGTCAATGGACGCCCCCGCCTGTGCTAGCAACTGGAGTTGTAAGGTAAACTCCAGAAACGCATTTCAAATTGACTTAACCAGTTATATGAGATAAAAAATCTAGATATTATCACGGGTGTTATTTATTGAGATTGTCTTTTATCGACAGAACTAAAAGAATCGAGTCGACTAAATAATATTATTCAGCACCCTAATGAACGTAGCTATTGATTTGGAGGATAGAGCATGAAATCTGGAAATATGAGAATATGGGTTATTCTCGCAGTTATTGCGGCGGCGGGATTTGGCATTTACCCTACTATTGTATGGTCGCGAATGTCGCCTGAAGCGATTGCAAAAGACCCGCCCCGAGCCGAATATTTTCGCTCAAAATCAATTAATCTCGGATTGGATCTTCAAGGCGGAATTCATCTCGTTCTCGGAATAAAAACCGATAAGCTCATGCAAAATATACTTGTGACGGTCAACAGGAGAATTCCAAAGATCTTTAAAGAACGCGGCATATCTGTCACAGAGAACAAAATTGTCGGAGACGGAATCGAATTCGAAGTCAATCCAAGCGCGCAAACCGAGCGTTCAAAAGAAATAGCAGAAGCTCTATCGATTGTAGGCTACTTGAAGTCTCCTGATTATCGAGTCGATCCGGCAAAGCCTAACCGCGTAATCGTCCGCGCAATAATCGACCGCGAAGCTTTCGATCGCGAAGTGAAAGAAGCAACAGGGAGAGCTCTTGAGATCATCCGAAACCGCATTGACGCGTTTGGAGTATCGGAGCCGAGCATTCAGCAATCCGGCAACAATAAAATAGTTGTGGAATTGCCCGGCGCGGCAGATCCTGAAAGAGCTAGAAGCCTCATAGGCAGAACCGCTCAGCTTGAATTTCATCGAGTCAAAGAAGATGCAGACCTGAATAAAATTCTTACAGATATCGATGGAACAACCGGCGGCGAGCTTCTCAAAATCGTAAAAGTTAATCAGTTGAAAGAAGGTTACTTCGATATTCATATTCTACCTGAGAATAAAGAACGCTTTATCGAATTAATTTCATCTCCTCTTGCTCAGCAAAAAGTTCCTGATGGTTCAAGAATATACATCGGCTCTGTAAATGAACGCAGAACCGGAGAAAAAATTATTCCAATCTATATGCTTGAAGCTGAACCTGCAATGACAGGAGAGCATCTTGAAATGGCACGAATAAGTATGGATGAAAAGAATAAGCCTATAGTCGCATTCGAATTTGGAAGCGAAGGCGCCGAGCAATTTGGGCAGTTGACCGCAGAACTTATGCGAGGCCAGAAGCGTCTCGCAATAGTGCTTGACGATGTGGTGCAGTCCGCTCCGACAGTCAGAAGTCAAATAAGAGCACGCGGACAGATTGAAGGAGATTTTACTCATGAAGAAGCAAGAGACCTCGCAGTTGTTTTGAGAAGCGGCGCTCTGCCTGCTCCGGTCGAAATCCTCGAGGACCGAACAGTAGGACCTTCTCTAGGCAAAGACTCAATTCAGAAAGGCGTATTAGCGTCTGGAATCGGACTTGTTCTCATAATTTTATTTATGCCGCTCTGGTACAAAGTCGCAGGAACAATCGCGGATATCTGTCTGTTTCTAACCATATTGTTCATGCTTGCAACGCTTGCGCTTTTTGGAGCCACATTGACTTTGCCAGGTATAGCAGGAATTGCTCTTACACTCGGCATGGCAGTTGACGCCAACATTCTTATCTTCGAGCGCATAAAAGAAGAACTGCGAAACGGAAAAGGAATTTTCACGGCAGTGAACGCCGGATATGAAAAAGCTTTCACGACAATTCTCGATTCAAATCTCACTACACTGATTACAGCCGGAGCGCTCTATGAATATGGAACAGGCCCTATCCGAGGCTTTGCCGTCACTCTTTCAATAGGCATTGTCGCCTCGATGTTCACTGCAATTTACGTATCAAAAACAATTATGAATAAATTTGTGCTTGCCGCAAAAGAACCGAGGTTATCAATATGAATCGAGTATTTTCCTTCATCGAAGTTAGAAACCGGGCTTATCTCTTTTCACTCACTCTTCTTATTATCTTCATTGTCGGTACGGCTATACATGGTGGATTTAATTTTGGAATAGATTTTGTCGGAGGCACTTCGGTAATAGTTAAATTTGACAAGTCAATCGATGCAAAACGTCTTTCCGAACTTAGAAGTTTTCTCGAACCTGTCGGGCTCTCTCAGAATATTCGCACAATCGGAGGTTCAGGCGAAGAAGCTCGGGAAATTTCAATTGACGTTCGAGGCACAGACTGGGTTGATAGAATGACAGCTCGTTTTTTTGAAGCGAAGAAGAATCGTAAATTAACTCCTGAAGACCTCGATTCGATTCTCGGAAGTTTTCTCGAGCCTAAAGCTCTGACAGGATTAAAAGCATACTTCATGCCTCCAGCCGGCGATACTGCCGCGCCGCCGTTATTCGATATTAATAACGTCACAACCGGAGATATGACCGGAATATTTCAGACAATTTTCAATGAAAATATCGCTCTGTCAGTGCATAAAGTTTTATCGAAGGCAATGCTGCCCGAAGGCGGAATAAAAGATATCGATATTAACAATATCGGAAACGCTCAAAATCTTTCCGAAGCGCTGGCGGAAGTAAAACGCAAGAAAATTGAAATAACAATTGCAGAAAAAATTGATACAGTCTCTCAAGCTCGACCATGGACAAATGTCGATGAATTTTTAAAGTCAACCGGTCTTGAACTTTTTGACGGGCCGGTTCTTCGCCGAATACTAACTGCCGACACTCAAATACAATCAAAGAGAGTTATTTCGATATTAACAGCTACTCCTGAAGAACTTTCTAAAGCATTTATTCCGTCTCTAACCGAACGGTTTCTGCAAAATTCAAAAATAGTTGTTGAACATCGAGACCGCGACTTTGGCGGTTTATTTCTATCTTCAAAACAAGCCGCAGATATCGTTCCAGAGTCCGACCGCGAGATGCGCGAAATGATTGCGAATTATGCTCACGCAGGCAGATTTATTATTGCTTCGTCAGAAACGGTAGGAGCTTCAGTCGGAAAGGATCTCAAGTGGGCCGCATTATGGGCTATTTTTTATTCCCTGCTCGGACTTCTTGCCTACATCTGGTTTAGATTCGAACTGAGATATGCAGTTGGAGCAATAATTGCGACCATTCACGACACGATTCTTACTCTGGGATTAATTGGCTTTGCCGGAATCGAATTCAACATTCCAATTGTCGCGGCGGTATTAACTGTCATGGGATATTCAGTCAACGATACGATCGTAGTTTATGACAGAATCAGAGAAAAACTTGGAAAGTTAAAAGCTGCGCCGGATCCGGCAATCATCGATCTTGCGATTCAGCAAACACTTTCACGAACGATTCTGACTGCCGGAACTACGATAGTCACAATTTTAGTCTTTTTGATATTCGGACCTGCAGTGACGAGAGAATTGTCGTTTACTCTGACCTTCGGTATCTTTATCGGAACGTTCTCTTCAATATTCGTCGCGGCACCGGTGCTCGTCGAATGGGAACGGTTATCAGGCTTTCGCAAGAAGCGGTGATAGAAAAGAGTGGCAGAAGAGGATTCTCAAAATAATCTCAATTTAAGTTTTTTAAGAACTCTCTTCTTATCCTATAGCTCGATAAAAGAATTCGAAATTATCGGCCGAGCTTACAAATATGCTTCAGAAGCACATGAAGGTCAAAAAAGAGAAGACGGTAAACCGTACATCACTCATCCTTTGGAAGTGGCTTCTATCCTTGCAGAGCACAGATTCGATGCTATCACCCTCTCTGCCGCTCTGCTGCATGACGTAATCGAAGACTGCGGAAAAACCAAAGAAGATATCGAAGAAAAATTTGGAGCAGAGGTTGCCGAATTAATCGAAGGCGTCACAAAAATCTCAACAATTTCGGCAAATACCAGGCAGGAGCAGGAAGCCGAAAATCTTAGAAGAATGCTCGTTGCGGTTGCGCGTGATATCAGAGTTCTGCTAATTAAACTTGCGGACAGGCTTCACAACATGCGCACAATATCGGCGCTCGATAAAAATCGAGTTGAACGCATAAGCAGAGAAACTCTTGAAATTTACGCGCCTCTCGCAAATCGAATGGGAATGTCCACAATAAAATCCGAACTTGAGGATTTAAGTTTTAAGCATCTAATGCCTGACAAATACAGAGAGGTCTCTGAAGCTATTAACGCAAATGTAGGCAAACGGGCGCATCTCCTAACAGATGCAGTCGAACAGATGCAAAAGCAAGTTAGAGACTCGGGAATATCTGCTCAGATTGCCAGCCGCTCAAAAGAGATCTACAGCGTTTACAAAAAGATGCTCAGACAGAAGAGGCCGATCGAAGAAATATTCGACCTTTTAGCGATGAGAGTTCTCGTCTCTTCTGTCAAAGAATGTTATACCGTGCTCGGAATTGCTCACAATCTTTGGACTCCAATTCCAGGCAGGTTCAAGGATTACATCGGAACACCGAAACCAAATATGTATCAAGCTATTCACACAACTGTTATAGGGCCCGGCGACGGCCCCATCGAGATTCAAATCAAGACCCACGAAATGCATAATACTGCTGAAGAAGGAATTGCGGCTCACTGGAAATACAAATCTGAAGGCGCCATAGACGAGCGACTGGGCTGGCTGAGAAGAATACTTGATTGGCAAAGAGAATCGCTTTCGGCTCAGGAATTTATGGATTCGCTCAGAATCGATCTGTATGACGATCAAGTCTTTGTTCTCACTCCGAAAGGAGATATCTTCGAACTTCCAAAGGGCGCTACTCCGATAGATATGGCTTATGCGGTGCATTCGGATATTGGGAAGCACTTATCAGGAGCCAAAGTAAACGGAAGAATGGTGCCTATCACAACAAGGCTTACTTCAGGCGCGGTCGTTGAGATAATAACTTTAAATTCAGCGAAACCGTCGAGAGATTGGCTGAATTTTGTAAGGACACCAAGAGCTCGGCAAAAAATAAGACACCATCTGAAAGAGAATGAGTCCGAAGAATTAAAGAAACGAGGCTCCGAACTTTTGCAGGCTGCTTTGAATAATTTTAAACTCAATCTTTCAGTTGCAAAGAAGAGTTCAGAAATTATAGATGCAATAAAAGCGGCGGGGTTCAAGGAGCTCGAATCTGCGCTGGAAGCAATAGGATTCGGAAATGAATCAGCGGAAGCGATTGCGCGCAAAATTGCAGAAAGAAAAAATCCAACTGTAATCGCACATAAGCCTATTTCCAGGCAAGAGCAAAAAAGCAGTGCCGGAAGTAATGTAATAGTCGACGGATTTGACGGGCTTTTTGTGAGATTCAGCAAATGTTGCAATCCTGTTCCCGGAGACAAAATAATAGCGTATCTTTCTAGAGGGCGCGGAGTGGCAATTCACAAGAACGATTGCCCGAACATAACAGATCTTTCGAATGAGCCTGCTCGAATCAGAAAAGCTGAATGGTCCGGCAAAACCGGAAAATTTTCAGCCGCGGTATTGATTGAAGGTTCGGACAGAATAGGTCTTCTGGCCGATATCACTCAAGCTATTGCAAAAGAAGGCGGCAATATCTTGAGCGCAGACATAAAGACAAAAGAAAAAGGAAAGGATAATTTTGTGATTGAAGTAAATGATGCAGAACATCTTTCAAGATTGATAGAAGCTTTGAAAGATGTCGAAGGTGTATGCTTCGTGGCAAGAGCAGGTTCGAAATGAACGAAAAGCCGCTTATACGTTCTCTTAATCACCGGTTGTTTGTCAAGGCTGTAAGAGAAGCAGATCTCGAAAAATACTCTGTCGACGTATTAAAAAAATTTCTCTTCAAAATTGGAATTACAAATTTTGATGAAGTCACAACTTTTTCGAAAAATGCCAGAGAATGGCTGAATTCTCATTTTGACGCGGGTTTGCCGAAAGTTCTTGAGAGGCTTCGTTCCAAAGACGAGACAATAAAATTGCTTCTGGATTGGAACGGCGCAAAATCCGAATCGGTTCTTATGAATTACAGAGGAAAGCGCACAGCCTGCATCTCTGTGCAGTCCGGCTGTAAACTTAACTGCGTCTTCTGTGCAACTGGAAAACTAGGTTTCTTCAGAAATTTATCGTTTGGAGAAATTCTCGATCAAGTTTTAATATTAAGAGGCGACGCTTCCATAGACCGCATCGTTGTAATGGGTATGGGTGAACCTATGGATAATCTTGATGAAGTTATTCCTGCTCTACATTTCTTGACTTCTAAAGATGGCTACGGTTATTCGAGAAAAAGGATTACGCTTTCGACTGTAGGTATTGTCCCCGGTATAGAGCGACTTGCTGATTCAGGAGTTGGAGTCGAGCTGGCTATATCTCTTCATGCAGTCGATGACAATGTCCGCTCAGCTATAATTCCAATGAACAGTAAATATAATATCGAAGATGTTTTAAAAGCATCAAAACTTTATGCCTCAAAAGCTAACTCTAAAGTGACAATCGAATACCTCCTTCTTCAAGATATAAACAATTCAGAAGATGATGCTGTGAAATTGGGCAGAATTTCCCGAAAATACCTGATGCCTATTAACTTGATTGTTTTTAATCCTACTGAAGGAATCGAATTTGAACCTGCGGACAATTTAGAGCGTTTTACAAAAATTGTCAGTGACAATGCAATTGCTGTGACAGTAAGAAGGTCGAAAGGAAAGGAAATATCTGCGGCGTGCGGTCAACTCGTAATGCGTGGTGCGTAATTAGTCTTATTCATAATTCTCAATAAATCTTTGAGCCGCTGATGACTACGAATAAATATTAAAAAATCGAACCACGAATGAATAAAAATATATTCGAACCACGAATGAACACTAATAAACACAAATTATTAAATAAGTTATTAATATTTATTTTTTTATTCTTATTAGTGAAGATTCGTGTCCATTAGTGGTTCATAATTCCGTGTCCATTAGTGGTTCAATTTTTTCTATCGGTTTTTTCCATATCACAAAAGCCTCTGCAGCAAGCCACACTGCAAGCACCATCAAAATCGCTGCTACTCCGGCTTCAACAGAATACAAAGCCGCAACTGATCCGGATGAAACTTTTTTGTAATAATCGAAACCCGTCAGAATTAAACTCCACAATGTCATTACACACATAAAAAAGAATCCAAAGAGCGGCAAGGCATAATGCTTTCCAATATGCCTCAGCCACACAGCCACAGCTAACAAAGCTAATGCGGCCAGAAGCTGATTCGAACTTCCAAAAAGATTCCAAAAAACCCGCCACAGCGGCATCTCCTTGCCGTTCAAAGTCGCAGACGGCAGAGAGACTACTAAAACAGGAAGAACTAAAGTAATTACGGTAGCCCAAATAATTCCTCTTCGTCCTGTCCAACCTGTAAGCTCCATCAAAATATAGCGCGCTAATCTTGTGCACGCATCCAATGTATCGAATATAAAAGTTGCAAAACAGAGAAGAGCAAATTGATAAAGCGTCTGAGTAGGAACAGTTTTCAAAAATGCAAAATTAAGAAAATTGGAAATTCCATTTGCGTAGATAACATCAGGTTTGCCTTTCGGCTCAACAAGAATCATGACAGCGGCAAGTGAGAGACATGCGAAAAGGCCTTCAAGAAGCATGCCTCCGTAAGCGACAGGACGGGCGTCACTTTCGCGCGAGAGCTGTTTCGATGTCGTGCCTGATGAAACGACAGAATGAAATCCCGAGCATGCGCCGCACGCTACGGTAATAAATAAAATGGGAAAGATAGGTCTTACGCCTTCAGTCCCGAAAAAAAGAGGTGCATTCGAAAATGCCGGCGCATTGATCGCAATCCCTCCTGAGAGGCCTCCGATCAAAATGCCGGCAAATCCTAATATCATGATGAAATAAAGAAAATAGCCTCCTAGCTCACCCCGCGGCTGAAGCAGGAGCCAAACAGGAGTTATCGACGCGATGAAGCAGTAAGCGAGCAACAAATAATTCCATAACTTCTGACCATGCCCCGGAAATATTTTTTCGAGATCGAGCGACATAAAAGGTCCTGCAAGAATTGCCACGAGCACAAGCGGAAGAAATATCGCTTTAGCCGGGCCCGACTTCAAGCCTGAGCGCATCGACAAGCCCATGAAGGCTGCAAGAAGAAGATAAAGAATCGATGATGTTGCCACTGCAGGGCCGGGAGCCGTTGCGTCTTCCGTAGATGCAGTCTGAACAAATGCTCCGGCAGTCACATCAGCAAAAGCTATGATCACATAAATTAATGTCAGCCAGATAAATATCAAAAAAAGTTTGTAAGCCCTCTGATTTATATACTGCTTGACGATCTCGGCAACTGACCTTGCAGAGTGCCTGACCGATGCAACAAGAGTTGTGAAATCATGAATTCCTCCGATAAATATCGAACCGAAAATTATCCATAACCACGTAGGTCCCCAGCCAAAAAGAGTTCCGGCGAGAATTGGCCCTACTATCGGTCCTGCGGCAGAAATTGCGGAGAAATGCTGAGGCAGTAAAGCTTTCCATCCAATCGGTTCAAAATCCAATCCGTCTCTTCTGGTAAAAGCCGGAGTTGTATTGTCGTCTTTCAATCCCATCCATTTTGTTATCCACGCGCCCATAAAAATGTATGCAGAAAAAAAGATAAGAGCCGAAATTACGACAAATATGATTAGTGACATTTAAACCCTCTCTGGAAAATCTTCTCAATATATTATTCCCCTTCGCTCTCTTTTTTGCAATAATATTTACATGAAAGAATCAGATTCAACTCGAAAGCATAAAAGCTCAGCCTCAAAAAAAATTGTGTTTCAAATCATTGTAGTCTCGACAGGAGTTTCTAAAGGAGAGAGAGAAGATAGATCAGGGCCACTCATTAGAAAAATTATTGAAGAAGCTGGATACGAAGTTTCAGGAATCAACATTATTCCGGATGATTCAAAAGCTATAGCGTCAAGCGTTCGCACCGCCGAAGAAATCGCAGACGCAATAATTCTAACAGGAGGAACCGGGCTGACTTCAACTGACATCACGATAGAAACAATTCGTCCTCTTTTGCGAAAAGAAATTTCTGCCTTTCAAACTCTTTTCACAACATATTCTAACAACGAAGTTGGACCATCCTGCATGCTCTCACGGGCTATGGCCGGATTAATAAACCGAAGCATAATATTTGCTATACCGGGAAGTCCACAAGCATGCGAACTAGCTTTGAAGCAAATCATTATTCCTGAAGTTGCCCATATTAGTAAGCACGCTAAAGAATGATTAAGAGCGAAAAGAAACAAAGAGTCAGACTCGATCAGCTTCTGTTTGAAAAAGGGCTTGCAAAATCTAGGAGCAATGCGAGTGCTTTAATAATGGCAGGAAAGGTTATAGTAAAAGGAAAATCAAATCTAAAACCGGGTATGTTTTTAAGTGAAGATGCAGAAGTGGAAGTTATGCCCGGCAAAAAATGGGTAGGGCGCGGCGGAGAAAAACTTGAAGGAGCTCTGAAAGATTTTGGAATAGATAATACAAAAGGAATCTGGCTTGATTGCGGAGCATCAACCGGCGGATTTACTCATGTTCTTCTTTCGAACGGAGCAAATAAAGTTTATGCAATGGATGTAGGGTACGGTCAGCTCGATTCCTTGGTACGAAATGACAATAGAGCCGTTGTTATCGACCGCTTCAACATCAGGAATATCTCGAAAGCAGTCGTACCCGAGCTTCTAGACGGTGTCACGCTTGATCTATCATTCATATCTTCCAGACTTATTCTGCCTTTGTTGCCTCCATTTCTGAATAGCAATGCTATAGTAATTCTGCTCTTTAAGCCTCAATTCGAGGCTGGAAAAGGCGAAGTCGGAAAGGGTGGAGTAATAAGAAAAAAGGAAATTCTGGAAAATACTTTAGATAATTTCAGAAAATGGTGTGCAGAAAAAAATTACATTATAGAAAATGAAGCGACTTCGCAAATCAAAGGGCAAAAAGGCAATACTGAGTATTTTTTTAAATTGAAATTGTAATTACTGAAATGAGGAAAAAGACTTTAGCTAATGTAGAAAAGTAGAAGAATGACACCATTCTCAGACTCTGCCGTAAATTGCAAGAACTGCCCGCAACGCCTCCCTGCCGTCCTCGCCGCTCGAAATGCTTCTTCTACCAGTTCTATGCGCAGACATCAGTTCATCTACAATAAAAGGAAAATATTGAGGCTCATCAAGCATTGGAAACTGTCGCTCGGTAAACTCTGTGAAATTTTCATAGCGCTGACTCGGTCCAACTCCAAAATATCTCATTACTGCATTTCCGATAATAATACGTCCTAGCGTTCCCTGTATATCGAGCTCAAAATCAAAATACTTTCTTCGGCCGCCGCACTCGATATAAGCCACAGCTCCATTCTCAAAACGCATAACTGCTCGAGCTGTGTCTTCAACTTTTAATTCAGAATCATGGCGCTCAGTCTCGCCCTTCACCTCAACAACCTTCCCGCATAAATATCTCATCACATCGAAAAGGTGCGTTCCGTCATGAAGCGCCGGGCCGCCTCCAGATAGTTGCGGAATGGAATGCCAATCCTTCTTAGGAGTTCCGGTAAGCACGTGCCCGATGATAGTTCTAATTTCGCCAAGTCCGCCTTTTTCTATAAAACTTTTCACCGAGCGGTAAGACAACTCCCATCTTCTTTCGTGATGAATCGCTAAAGTCACTCCAAGTGAATCGCAAACTTCGACCATTCGATCAGCTTCGTCAATAGAAATTGCCATCGGTTTTTCGCAAAGAATTATTTTGGCTCCGCTCCTTGCCGCCTCGATCACAATCTCCGCATGGCTCTCTGTCCATGTTGCTACCGAAACAATATCTGCTTTGACTTTCGAAAGCATTTCTCTGTAATCCTCAAATACCATCGAGGCAGGAATTCCCCAATCTCTTGAAAATGCTGCACGGCGCGATGCGTCGATGTCGCACCCTGCAATTAATTCAGTCAGGGAATGCTTTGCAAATAGTCCCGCATGTGTGCACGGTTTTCTGCGAAGTCTGTCATGTTCCAAAATGCTCCCAATTCTTCCGCAACCGATTATTGCCGCCTGCCTACACAAATCTTGAGAAATAGTCATCAGAAGCCGATCTGAGGTCTGAACTCTAACTCCCACCACATTATCGCAAAGCCTAATATCAAAGGAAGCGCCGCTATTCCCATGTATGCTATCGCGCGAGGCGCAACGGTGCGGTGAACTTTTACTGTAGCCACATAAATCAATGCAACTGTATAAATCCACGGTCCAATTGTAATCAAACTTTCTGAAACTCTGTTGGCCGGATCGGAAAAATCAACCAGCTTTATCACAGCAACAAAAGGAGCGGCAATCGCCATTGCAATGGAAGCAAAAATTGCAAATGAAAGCATGGTTTCGATAAATCTTGGTTTTGAGCCTAACAAGGACGCAGTCACTGATATTGAAATTCCATAAATCAGTACTAAAGTTAAGGCTGAAATGTGCCCTAATGAAGATACAAACAGAGTTTCAATTATTTTATTATTATCATAATTGCCATCCACTAAGTCGTGTCCAATATTCGCAATAGAAAATAAATTTATGATTAGAAAAGATAATGCAACAATAACAATAGCATCAATGAACGGCCGATAGTCTGAAACAACCGTCACAACACGTTCAGGTCTCATGACAGTTCTAGTGATGATGTATTTCAATCTCAATAAAATGTTAGACTGTTTCATTTACTCGAATTCCCCGAAAAAATCGATAAGAGGCAGCTGCAAGCTTTGGCCTGCGTTTAAAATATTTTAACATTGTCTATGAGCCTGACCGATCCGCAAAAAACTGCAGAGGCAAGTAGATATTGTTCTTTAGCGTCCAATTTTTTTTGATAATCAACAGCCGATAAATCAGAAATTCTTCTCAAATCTACATAATCTATCATAAGCCCGCTCGATTCGATATATTGTCTCGCAGTTTCAATCACTACTCCTGCAGTTGAATTCTGTGCGGCGGCTTCTCCGAGCTTCAAACCCTTGTAGAGATTTGGAGCTGTCTTTCTCTCAGCATCTGAAAGATAAAGATTCCTTGAAGATAGCGCAAGTCCGTCAGCTTCTCTGACCGTCTCTATTCCATGAATTTTAATTCCTAACGCAAGGTCGTCAACCATCCGTTTTATTATTATTAATTGCTGAGCATCCTTCCATCCAAAAAAAGCTTCCGCAGGTTTTACTATTCCAAAAAGTCTTGCAACAACCGTCGCCACACCGTCAAAATGGCCTTTTCTAGATAAGCCGCAAAGACAATTCGACAGAGTTGGAATTGAAACAACAGTCTTGAACTCGGGAGGATACATAATTTTTTCATCAGGCATAAAAACAGCGGAGACTCCAAGCTGACGGCAAATTGCAAGATCGCTATCGGGCATTCTCGGATATTTTGAATAATCTTCTTTCGGTCCAAATTGCTTTGGATTAACAAAAATCGAAACTACACACGGACGATCTGTTTTCAATGCCGCTTCAATTAAAGTTATATGCCCTTTATGAAGTGCGCCCATAGTCGGAACAAAAGAGCATCCGTAAGATTCAGAACACTCCTCTACTTTTTGCAAAATTTTCATGTTACCTTCTGCCAATAGAATGTCTCTGCCTGACAACCTCGAACATTGCAATCGCGCCGGCCGCAGACGCATTCAAACTCTTAACCTTTCCTTTCATCGGAATTCTAAAACTGCCGCTGCATTTATTCTGAACTCGATTAGAAACACCTTTGTCTTCTGCTCCAATAACTATCGCAATCCCTCCG
>Ga0210051_1002127_pt1 | contig 20019 bp, 26 predicted proteins | sample CryGey092014_all_FD_185464 | JGI IMG/M metagenome (GOLD analysis project Ga0210051, IMG submission 185464) | Groundwater microbial communities from aquifer - Crystal Geyser CG23_combo_of_CG06-09_8/20/14_all (SPAdes) (version 2) | ecosystem: Environmental > Aquatic > Deep subsurface > Groundwater... | reverse complement strand
TGGTCAATTTTTTTTTCGTCAAAAAACTCCAAAAACGCATGAATGCCTTGGTCTTTTTCTTGTAATTCTTTTATTGAAAATTGAGTCATTATATATTAATCTTTTACTTTATGAACTTTATGAACTTTCTACTATTCGTCTTCGGCGAACACTCCCTTTACCTGTATAAACCCATCTTTCTGCGCCGGGGCGTTTTTAAGTGCCTCTTGGCGAGATAAACTTTCCCCAACTTCGTCTTCTCGTATCGCATCTGTAACGCCATTAATAACACCGACCTCAACATCACTAGTGTCATCTCGACTAATTCCCTCTTTGTCATCTCGACCAACGTGGAGAGATCCCTCGCTTTGCTCGGGACTCCGAAAATCTCCGATTTTCTCCGCATACTCCAAGACCCCACCCATTTGTTTTGAATATTTTTCTTTTTCCTCTTTAGATAAATCTAAACGGCTAAGTTTAGCAATATGTTCGATGTCTAATTTATCGTTCATTATGTCCTAATCGTACCCTATCCCCCAATATTTTTCAACATCACTTTTATCTTCCACCAAAAATGCATCCGCCCTGGGCGGATGCGTTTTTGGGTTTCAGGCTAACATCTTTCTGGTTCTACACAGAGCTAAATAATCGTATATTTTAATTTATTACTGTTAATAGATTTTGCCTCCGATCCAGACACTTCAAGCCACACATCATATTCCCCAGCAGGGAGTGGTGCACCAATACATTGTGCATTTTCCGGACAAACACCAAGCGTTGGTACTTTAAATTTCAAAGTAGATAGACTAGTTGGTTGTATTGGATCTACTGTTTTATCGCCAAAATGAACTTTAACGCCTACGCTTGGTAAATTCTGTCCAGTTATCGTCACCTCTTGAGCAACGCCGATTGGGGAATTATCGGGGGTAAGCTTATCGATCCGTGTTTGTTCGGGCAAAACACAGTTTTCTGTGCCACTCACACACTCTGTCTTTACCACAAACCGTAGTTGCCGGGTTTGTTGGGTTTTATTGTTGATCCAAGCGCCGGCTTTTGGGGCAAGCGAAGAAAACATAGAAGCTGGTGGACAAGATGGCTCGTAACTAGGATCATCAGGTTTCTGAGCTTTTTGGCATGGTGAAATTTCGTTTACCTCATCCCAATCCTTTACTTCTTTATTCCAAACATAAAAACTCGATACTTCACCAGCTTTTCTGGAATCAGCGTAGGATTGAACCACGCCTTCTGCCATACAAGCAAACTCACCTGGTTTAGGTGTTGGGCAAGGATGGTTCATAACCTCTAATTGCGATAAATAATAAACGCTATTATACGGGTTGGCAACCATATTCCAACCCGGATAGATGGCAACACTATGAAACTCCATCGGAGTTGGGGCAAAAGAGGCAACATTCACTGGCGACCATGTTTCTTGTTTTTTTGTTGAAAAGATGTAAAAACTCTCGCCGGGTTTGGGAATATAATTGGTTTTGTTTAACTTTTCCCACCCGCCAGTGTTCCCAGATTTGTCTTTTAGTTGTGGATTATAGCGATACGCAGTGCGATTAAATATTAACTTACTAGCATCGCTCGGTACAATTGTCCCCCCAAACGCAATATAATTTATTCCTCTTTGCAGAGTATATGATGGGAGATTAGTAATATTTGATGATGTATCAGCTTTTGTCAAAACATTAGACCAAGCAAAATAGCCAACTACTGCGACTAGCACTAAAGCAATCACCACTAAAGTGATTTTTGTTATTGATCTTTTTTTTGCCATATTCTTCCTTAAGGAACATACATATTAATTATCTTCTTATTCATTATGTGCTTTTTTAAATCTGATTGTCAAACTCGCCTTCAAATTCTAACAAAGCTTCTAGTACTTCTTTTACTTTCGCTTCTTTGCCTGGATCGCTTTTATAGTCATCGTTAAGGAGAGTATCTAGTAATTTGGCACCTTTTTCTTCCATTATTATCCTGCCTCCACCCTCAAAAGATATTCTTGTCGATACTGGCGCAGGGTTATATGCAAGATTGCTTTTATCTGGCTTCTTTTGAATTACTAAATATGTATAAATATCATCCCTAGATATATCCTTCTGCCTTAAAATATATCCAATATTTCCATCTTTTGAAGTAAATTCTTTGCTTCTCTCACCCCTTCGATCAAGTTGTTGCGGTTCCAGTTGGCTTTTAATTTTTTCCTCAACTCGCATGGCTACTGCCGGGAGAGATTCGGGATGCGCTTGCGTTTCTAGCGACTTTCCAGTTTGTGCCTTCCACATTGCCTCCTGTTCGTTAATTGTATTAATCAAGCTATCTATTCCCATATTCCTCACTATACGTATTTTTGAACTGCGAGATCTACGAGTCTATGCAATGATTCTTTTGATAGTTCACGGGTTTTGGGATCATCACTTGATAATTCGGCAATTAATCGCTCAACTATTGCGCCTACGATAATTTCACGCTTTTCTTGTCTTTTATTATAATCGGGCTCGTTATTAATCTAGGAAATAATTAGATCCACGTAATCTACAAATCCGTTTTCTAATTTTGTTTCTAGTTCACGTGTTAATTCTCCCATAGCATCTCCTTCCTTAATTTTACTACTTTGGGAACCAATGTGCAAGAGTTTGCACATGTAGTTAAATATCGGTTTTATTGGGTTTTTCTCTTTTTTCGTTTTCAATTTCTTTTCGCACTGCTTCGCCTTGGGCACGGGCAAGTAAATGTTCACGCAAAAATTGATTAACTGTCCACTCTTCTTCTTTGGCTAATTTCGCCATATGGACAGTTCCTAATCTACTAAAATTTTGACTGTCTCTCTGGTTTAAAGGTGACCAATTTTGTTTAAACCAACTTTTGTATGGAATTAACCCATTTTCTTCAAGAATTTTTATCGCTTCTTGAGTTAATATCTTTGATACTTCCCAACCATCAGGATTTTCTTTTTTTAATCCATCACATTCACGACTAAACAAATATAGTAAATTATCTTTGTGAAGTTTAATTAAACTCTCTCTCTCTAATTCTTCAGATTCGATATTTTGATCGCTTGGTAATTTCTCGCTCATACCATCTCCTTAAATTTATTTTCATTTATTATTTTGATATTTAATCGCTTTGCCTTGTCCGCTTTGCTACCGGGATCTTTGCCAACAACAACGAAGTCGGTTTCTACAGATTAGATATTATTAAATTGAATATCAATTAATTCTGAATCAGCAAACTACTAAATGGTCCGTACCAGGATGGAAAAGTACTACTAGGAGCATTAAAGATCCAAAATAAATCCTTTTGCGGACAATAATAAGCAGTTAATGAAGGAGTGCCAGGTTTAATTTCCCTATTTTTCAGAAAATCAATAGCCTGAGCTTCATTTTGACAACTAGTGATAATTTTTTCTTTAGTGCACTCATTACTTCTTGTATCGCATATTTTTTTTATCGCTTTTTAAAATCTCATCTATACTATTATTCGAAATCGGAATATTGCCAAAATTGATTATTTTAAAACTATTAATAACATGTTGGAAGTCATTGTTACTTAGAAAATGACCAATATTATAATATCCAGAACCATAAATAAGATAAATCATAGTGTTTTCAGATTTCTCTGGAAAATCTCTCAGAATAAAGTATAAATAATCATTAGTTTTATAATCATGCCTACTAATTTCATGATACAAAATACTCTCTTTTGCTCCCTTTATTGACAGATTATTAATATTCGTTGTCGTAAGAGGATTATCTTCGCAATAATTAGCATCGGTACTTCCTTTCAATGACCATCATTGATGTTGATATCTTTCATTATCTTGCGTATCATCAAAATACTGTGTTTCGTGGTTAGTAACCATAAAATTATTTTTAATATAATTTTGAATTGAAGTAGATTTTGGAATACTTAGTGCCTGTATACTCATGGTGGATTGATAGGGTGGCAACGCAGCTACGGCTTTACTCACAAATTTATATAAAAAACCACTATCATTTAACTGGGGACTAATGGTATTAGAAAATGTTATATCAATTTTTGAGTCTTCTTTGTTATCATTATCTACATGAGCAAAGGTAGGAATATCTATTGAATATCCATAACGTGCATTGTTGTATGTCGTCCATTTTTGCTCAACTTTTTTAACTGCTGTATTTGAAAAAAAATAAATGACCAAAATAAAAATTAATATTACAGTTGTTACGATACCGCAAATAATCAATGTTTTTTTCATTTCCTCTCATTTTCCCAGATCAATATTAATAATTCAATTTCTATTATAATAGCGACTTTCAATTCAAATACCATTAACTTTTCCACTCTCAGTGACAGTTACAGTTTTCTTTTTATTAGGTATTCCAGGAGGTACGAGTCCACATTGATATTCAATAACTGTTTGATAATTATCAGGTTCGATTTTGCGTATATCTCCTATTTTTTTTAAACTACATCCATCATTAACGCCCTGCCATTCTTTTAAAAACTCTGTTCCAATTGCGGTTTTGACATATTCTATTTCTGTTTTAGTTATCCCCGGAGTATTGATGTAATTATTTCTTGCTACGATAATTAGCAATGCAACAGCTACTATAATTACCGTTGATATTACCCAAACATTTTTATTCATTTTCCTCCAATCTAGCAGTAAACTCTAATATATTAATCTAAGACAGGACGACCCCTTTATGTATATATCATAACATATTACTGAATTCTTTTTCGCCAATAATATCAATACCCATTTTTTTCGCCTTTTCTGCTTTGCTACCAGGATCGGTTCCCACGACGAGGAAGTCGGTTTCTTTGCTGACGGAGCTTGAAGCGCGTCCGCCGAGGTCGCGGATTTTTTGTTCGGCTTGTTCACGAGTCATACTTTCTAAACCGCCCGTGATTACAAATGTTTTACCAGCTAGTTTTTGCTCTCGTCTGTGCGGATTTTCTAGCTTTATGGACTTTAGGACTTTACGGACTTTTGACTGATTATGTTCGTCGGCAAAATAATCCACGATCGATTTTGCGACAATGTCGCCCATTCCATAGATTTCATTTAATTGATCAATTGAGGAATTTTGAAATTTTGACATTTCGCCAAAGTATTTGGCGATATCATCTGCCATAATTGCGCCGACATGGCGAATTCCTAATGCATAAATAAACCGACCAAGCTTAACTTTTTTACAATTTTCAATAGATTGGATAATATTTTCGGCACTTTTGTCCGCAAACCGTTCCAGCGGTTTTAGGTCGCCTTCGGTAAGTTCAAATAAATCGGTTTCGTCTTTGATCAGCCCTTCGTTTAAAAGTTGCTCAATTATTTTTGGACCAAGCCCATCAATATCCATCGCCCCTTTACTAACGAAGTGAATAATTTGGCGTTTAGTTTGGGTAAAGCATTTGCGGTTGACACAAAAATCCAGCTCGCCAACTCGCTTGATATCCGACCAACATGTCGGACAATGTTTCGGCATCTTAAATCTTGCGACCCCAAACCCTGACCTCGTAGGTCGGGGTTTGGTGGGGCGGAGTTCGATAAGAGGTTTGACAACTTCTGGGATAATGTCGCCGGCTTTGCGGACAATTACCGTGTCACCAATCCGCACATCTTTGCGCTCAATTTCTTTAGCGTTATGCAGGGTTGCTCGGCTAACTGTCGAACCCGCTACTTGTACTGGCTCCAAAATCGCCACTGGCGTTAGCGCTCCCGTCCGCCCAACTTGCACCACAATATCCAATAATTTAGTGGTCACTTCCTCCGCCGGAAACTTCCACGCAATTGCACCTCTAGGCGCTTTGCCAACTACACCCAGTTTTTTGTAAATCTCATTATCGTTGACTCCAACCCAAATCCCATCGATCATAAACGGCAGATCGTTCCGTTTTTTCCCAATTTCCTGCATAAACCTCTCAACTTCTATAATATCTGTACACTCTTTCGCCAATGGAATCGTAAAACCTAGTTCCTTAAGCAATTGATGTTTTTGTGAGTGAGTTTTGGGTTGTAGTAATTTTTCAATCGATCTTGACATTGTCGTTATTATATGTTACTATTTATTTAGATTTGGGCGTAACGGTGTTGAATTACCAGTCCTTGAGACAGGGTATGTAAGCACTGGACGTCCATTTTTCATTCTTAAGCTCTCGCTAATAATTTCAGCTAAACTCAATACTTTTTGGGGATTATCCCACTTTCTGAATACTTTAATCGCAATTTTATGAGCTCTTGATTTTTTGCCGATGAGCGTAAAGAATACTTCGGGTGGATTTTTTACTTTTTTATCTTTAAATATGTTTTTCAGAATCCCGATAATTACAGACTCCCAACCGGCGTATTCAATATCAATAACTATTGTTGTAATAGACTTTAGATGATTTTTTACTAACAAATATACACCAATTGCAAAAGTATTAACCATAAAAACCGTTGGTTTACCTATCTGTCTGTATATTTCCTGCAACCTTCTTTTTGTACGAGCAGTTATTTTGACAGAATATGAAATTCCATTAGAAAACGTTAAAATAGTATCTCTATTCGTTTCTTCTATTCTACCACTCTGGTCAATCTCAATTTTCATTGGTTAATTAAAATCTTCTATACTTGAGTATTTTGGTCTAAAATCAATAATAAATCCTTAATCATTCCAAGCAATTCTGTTTTTACTTGTTCTGGAGGGGATGACCAGCCATATTCATTTTTTATACTATCAGCCCTATCTCTAATATCTTTTATTTTATCTTGCATATTTTGTATTGTCTCGCTAGCTAACAATCCTTCTTCTTTAATGAGATATAAATTTACAGAAATGACAAAGATTCTTGTATTAAAACAGCTTGACCAAGGATTTTCAGACCTGGCAAGTTCATCTTGAATTCTTTTCGGCGAATTCTCAATTTCTTCTCTTAATACAGTTACCAAATCCGTCTGAGACTCGGTAGTCTTTCTTTTCTCTGTAGGATAAATATTGTTATTTTCTGTAAGCATATTTTTTAATCTTTTATATATCTTTATGCATAATTATATCATAGGCAATAAATGAGAGTTTGCGACTGGCAGTTAGTTTTGAATCGAGTTGGCGAATGCTTCCAGCGGCAGCGTTGCGAGGATTGGCAAGTAGTGGTTTGCCTTCTTTTTTGTACTTTTTATTCAGTTCGTCAAATACCGATTTTTTCATATAGATTTCACCCCTGATTTCTAATTTTGAATTTTGAATTAGATTCTGAATTTTGACCTGCCTGCCGGTAGGCATGGGATCTTCACTTTGGATTACGAGTGGTATACTTTCAATCGTTTTAACATTTTGTGTTACATCCTCTCCAATTTTCCCGTCGCCACGAGTTACTCCACGAACTAAAACTCCATTTTTATAAATTAATGAAACCGCCAAACCATCAATCTTGAGTTCGGCAAAAAACCCACCCGTTATTTTTTGACCGTAAACTTTTTGTATCCGCTCCACCCAATTAGTAACCTCATAGGTTACGAATACATCGATCAAGGACAACATTGGAGTTTGGTGAGTAACCTTTTTAAATCCTTTAGCTGGTTCTCCACCGACTCTTTGGGTTGGTGAATCGGGAGTAATAAACTGCGGATATTTATTTTCCAATTCCTGCAATTCGTGCTTTAAACTATCATTAATCGCATCGGATACTATATTCTTGTCAAGTACATGATATGCATAACGATACTTTTCTATAAGGTCTTTTAGTTTATCTATCCGAATTTTGGTGGCTTCTTTTGTAATATTTCCCATGCTAAGATTATACCAAAATCCGGTATAAATTACATCGCTTTTAGGCGATTTATCCGCTCTGTAATAGGCGGGTGGGTGCTAAACCAGCTTGATATGTTTTCTTTTTTGAATGGACTTAATATATATAGATGCGCTGTGCCACGGTTGGCAACTTCGAGTGGTTCTTTGTCCTTGGCAATTTTTTCGAGCGCCGAGGCGAGCCCTTCCGGGTAGCGAGTAAGTAACGCTCCGCTTGCATCGGCTAAAAATTCTCGTTTTCTGGAAACTGCCAGCTGAATTAATGTCGCTGCGATTGGCGCCAGAATTGCTAGAACTGGAGCGATGACAATCATGATCCCCCCACCATTATCATTATCGTTCGATCGTCTGTTCCCCCAGAACATTGATCTTAGGAAAAAGTCACTAACAACTGCAATGATCCCGACTAACACAACGACCAAACTCATCACACGAATATCATAATTTTTGATATGGCTAAGTTCGTGTGCCAAAACGCCCTGCAGTTCCTCATCTTCTAACTTTTCGATGAGACCGGTTGTCACCGCAATACTGGCATGCTGTGGGTCGCGCCCCGTGGCAAAGGCGTTGCGCGCACTGTCGTCGATTACATACACTTTTGGCATCGGCACACCAGCGGTGATGGTAAGATTTTGAATTGTATTAACCAAATTTTTCGTTTCTCGGTTTTCCTTACCTGTCACCGGAATAGCTTTGGCTGTCGCTAGCGCTATCTTGTCGCTATAATAATAACCAACCCACGCTTGGATAAAAGAAAATATCGTTGCGATATATAAAAATATCGGGTTGCCATAATACCCACTGATCGCCCACCCAAAAGCGATTATTAAAACCAAAAACACACCAATCAGCAATACCGATTTACTTTTATTGGCAGTAATCTGCGAGTAGATATCAGATTTCATACTCATAGTATTACGTATTATCAATTATGTATCAAGTAGAGAACACAAAAAACGCATAAAAAGCATATGTTGAAAACTCATACTATTTTAAGAGACCGACCTATCCCGATATCTTCTACCATGTGGATGCTAAAGGAGTAGGAGTTGAGATCGCATAGCGAGATGAATCAGCCGCGTTGTAGAGCGGATCGTTTGTTGATGGGGCATTTTCCCATTTTGCCCAGAGTTTATAATCGACACCATCTGATTTGTATTGATAGCAAAATGTTGACCCATCCGCTTTAGGGTCAACGGGGAGCACAGGAAGTTGAGATGTAAGACTGGGAACCCACGATGTTGACGTAACGCACGAACTCAAAACTAATGCATCAGCTGTAGGCGGAACCACGGTCGATGGGTATCCACCCTTCACATACTTATACTGTTCCAGCGCATTTTGCACAGCACTTAAATCTGCTTTGCGTCTATTATCGCGTGATTTTGTCCGTGCGTTGTTGACGTTCACAGAAACAACGCTCGCAAGAATGCCGATAATTGCAATAACAACGAGTAACTCGACGAGAGTAAATCCTTTTGACATTTTCAGTAATAATACTTTTTTCATACGTGTGCTCCCCTTCCTATGCCGATGCTTTTTCTAATTTTATCAATCGCTTTCCTAATTTAAAAATATCACCATGCAACGCTAAAATATCTTCGTTTTCTACTTTACGTAACTGTTTAAACTCTTCGTGCATCTGCGTATTCATCTCAATTATAAACTGTTTTACGTATTTAACTTCTTCGTTAATTGTATCCATTTTATCTTCTATATGATCTAACCTGTCCGATGCACTATTAACTTTCATATCCAAAATCTCAACTCGCTTACTCACAAAGTTGAGCTCATCCCTGACAATATCCCTGATTTGTTTTAAATCTTCTTTTTGCATGGTTGCTATATTATTGATCCATTCGACGGAGTTTACCCTGAGCCTACCTGCCGTGAGTTTATCGAATCGGTCGAATGGGCTCGGGATGGAATTCCTTCATAATTCCACTTTTGGTGCATCTTTTGCTTTACTCGCTTCATCCGCGTCCATGGCAAAAAATTCTTCTTGTTTAAAGTGAAGTTGTGTGGCGATAAGACTCGTGGGGAACGTTTCGATACGGGTGTTAAGATCACGCACCTGTCCGTTGTAAAACCTGCGTGATGCCTCTATTTTGTTTTCTGTGTCAGATAGTTCATCTTGCAGATCAAGAAAGTTTTGACTGGCTTTCAAATCTGGATAATTTTCCGAAACAGCAAAAAGAGATTTCAATGTCTCGGAAAGCATATTCTCCGCTTTGGCTTTTTCTTCAATTCCCTTTGCCCCCATCGCCTCGGTGCGCGCTTTAGTCACATCGGTAAGTACCGACTTTTCGAACTTTGCATACCCTTTGACCGTTTCTATAAGATTGGGGATAAGATCGTATCTACGTTTGAGCTGAACAGATATATCACTTAACGCTTCTTTGACACGATTACGTAAAACTATCAGCCCATTATATGCGCCAATAACCCAAAGGAGAAACACTCCTACTATTCCCAAGATAATCCAAAGAATCATATCTCCTCACTTCCTATATATATTCAAATATGTGTTGTTATGGTGTCGTAACTGTTGTTGTTGTCGATGTCGTGTTCGGAAGTGTCGTGGTGGTTGTTGTTGTCGGTTGACTTGCCGATGACGCACCTGATAGCGGAACATGATAGATGTATTTACCGTCTTCGAGCGTTACCGACGGATCCGTTGTTTCTTCTAAGCGCGCGGTAAGATACGCTGTTGCGCCTGTATCACTTCTATACCCATACCAGTATCCTTGATCGAGTGCAAGCGGATCGGTAGGTATTGTGGCGACAAATTTTGGAACGAGCGCGGTATAGATAGAAGATGTTGCATCGCCAACTTGAGCGATGGTGGCAGAAATGGGATACGACCCGTTTTCCGTGCGATACAGGTCAATCGCCGTTTGTAACTGTGCAAGATCCGCTTTGCGCTTTGTGTCGCGCGATACCGGAGTCGCAACTGTTTGAGTTGATGTTTCTGGCGTCGCTTCTCCTGTGTTAAGCGTTACTGATGGCGATAGAATGTCTGTTTCAAAGTCATTAGGATTATTGAACCCTAAATCTGTAAATTCGGTTTGCTCTTTTGGCGCAAGCCCAATCAGTGACTTCCCGCTGTCTGTCATCAGGAAGTAATACGCTCCTCCACCTAATACTATAACGAGAATAATAATAACGATCCACAGACCCGCATGTCCTTTTGCTTTTTGCGGTGGGTGTGTCGGTAGTTCTGTAGGTGGCTGGGGCGCAGTTTCTTGTGGTGGTATAGGGACAGGTGGCGGGACCGGTGGCGGCGTTAGATCAATTGCTCCTTCTTGAGGCGCTCCTGATACTACTTTTTCTTGCTCCCCAGACCCTGGTTGGCTAAAATCGAGTTCCATTGTTCCCCTCCTTCAATGTATCGTGTTGTATTGCTTTTTTTTCTTTAACTTGACGTATGATTCTTTTTTCGCGCTTGCTTGGCTTTATCTCTTTTTCTTTGTGTGGTTTTTCTTGTTTTTCTTGTAACGCACATTTACGCGCTTCGGTCGCACGGCTGTCACCCGGTAAACACACAATCCCCCGTGGCACGAGGTAGTTCCGCGCAAATCCCTCCGCTACATCTATAGTTTCTCCGATCTGCCCAAGTTTGTCAATATGAGTAATAATAACTACTTTCATTTGTCCTCCAGTATGAGTAATAGCGCTTTGTCTTGTTGTTCATCAGCATCGCTTTTTTCATCTTGTTTTACCTCAACATCGGGAACAATCCCCTCATGATTAATCGCTCTCCCTTTTGGCGTCAACCACTGTGCTATTGTTAATTTTACCGTTGAATCATCCGACAGATTGATGAAGTCTTGGACTGATCCCTTGCCATATGTTTTAACGCCAACGAGTTTTGCTCTGCCATAATCTTGTAGTGCCCCCGCCACAATTTCTGATGCACTCGCCGATGCCTCGTCGACTAAAACAACAAGTGCGGTATCGGGTAAAATTGGGGTTCCAACCGTTTTTAACTCATCTTTCTGACCTTTTCTATCTTTTTCGATAACGACGGTTTTGTCGCTCACAAAAAGCGATACGATATCGATGGATGACGATAATAATCCACCCGGGTTGCCCCGCAGATCAAGGATCAACCCTTTTGGTGGTTGCGCGGCAAGATCGCGTGCATATTTTTGCGCACGTTTACTTGTATCATCGCCAAACTGCATGATACGCAGAATCGCCACCCCATCATCACGGCGCGTGAGCGTTACCGATTGTGCTTTGAGCGCAGCGCGTGTAATGATAATATCGCGTGTTTGTATATCTCCGGGAGTTGCGACCGTCAGAGCAACCTTGGTATCACGCTTTCCCCGTATCGCATCGACTGCGCTAGAAAGTGACATATCAAGTGTTGATTTTCCTTCGATGGCGACTATCTGATCGTTTGGCTTTAACCCCGCTTTTGATGCGGGAGAATCGGGCAGTAAAGTCATGATGGTCAGCATCTTACTTTTTATAGCAAGCTCTGCACCGATCCCTTCGAATTCGCCGTTCAAATCTTTAAGAAAACTTTGCGATTGATCTTTGGTGAGATACAAAGAAAATGGGTCATCAAGGGACTCCACCATCCCCGCTATCGCACCCTGCACCATCTTTTGCTTGTCCGGTTCCGTTACATAATTTTTATCAATTGTGTTATAGACATCCCAAAAGATAGAAAAATCGACCGTTGTTGGTTTTTTAAGTTCTGTGTGAACGAGTTTCGGTGTAAGGTTTTTATCAAACACAAGATTTGCATGACCATGGATATAGCCAAGCATGTAGATGCCAGCGAACAATACTATAAGCAAGAGTTTGCTCGGTAATGATATTCTTTTTGTTTGCATGGTTTTGTATTAAGTATGAAGTAAGTATTATGAAGTAAGTATTATGGTTTTATACAACCCTTAATTCATAATTCTAACTTCTTAATTCAATCATCGGTGATGATTCCAGAGCCGATGATTTTGTCACCCTTTGATACTACCACAGTCTGTCCCGGCGTAACAGCCCGGACCGGCTCTTGCAGAGTAATTTGTAATTTGTAATTTTCAATTTTCAATTTTGGAATTTTAATAATTTTTCCTCGTGAACGAGGGATCTGGTGGTAGCGAATTTCAACATCGTAAACTTCTTTTTCTTGAGGAGATTCGAAAAAATTCCAATTATCAGCGATAAATTCTTTTTGCCAAAGCGGGTAACTGCCATCGTCCTCTCCGACAACCAATATATTGCCTTTGATGTCTTTAGCTGTAACATACAGCGCTTGCCGATCTGAGCCTTTATATACTGTATTATGTATCATGAAGTATGTATTATGGGTTTTTTCTTTGTCACCATAATTCATAATACTTGATTCATAATTCAAACCTATCCTTTCACCTATTGTATAAAAATATGCGCCCATATGCTTACCGATGACTGTCCCATCTTTTAAAACAACATCTCCCATTTTTTGCGTAAATCTTTCTTTTAAAAACTCTTTAAGCGGAATTTTGCCAACAAAACAAATCCCTTGACTGTCTTTTTTGGTCGCCGTCGGGAGTCCGCGAGCAAACGCCTCTGCGCGGACTTGAGATTTAGCGAGATGTCCGATGGGAAAAAGCGCGCGGGCGAGTTTTTCTTTGGGCACGTGCGCAAGAAAGTAGCTTTGGTCTTTAGCGGAGTCGATGCCACGAAGCAGACTGACGTCTGCAGTATTATGAAGTAAGAAGTATGTATTATGGTTTTTTTCCTTAATACTTAATTCATAATTCTTAATACCTCTCCCGATGCGTGCATAGTGTCCACTCGCAACCAAATCAGCTCCCTGTGCCAGTGCCCATTCCAAAAAAACTCCATATTTTACATACTGGTTACACCACACATCAGGGTTGGGCGTATATCCTTTGGCGATACCATCAAAAAATGGTTCGATAACATGCTCCCAATACTCTTTTTCAAAATTAACCTCGCGAAACGGAATCTTGAGAAACTGCGCGGTCGCATGTGCATAGGCAACGTCTTCATTATTATTACAACTTGCGCGCAGTAGCTGTGCAGTGGTATCGCTCAATCTCTTTTCTGACCAGTTGCGCATAAAGATGCCTTCCACGCTATAGCCACTATCGACTAAACGTGCAGCTGCTACCGATGAATCGACGCCACCCGAAAGCATGACAAAGACTCGTAACGGTTGGGTCATGTGTGTATTCGTTTAACAAACGGACCCGCGGTTGAATGATCTGTTTTTGGTGATTTCGTATGCGTATAAGATTCTTTGATTCCATACGTTCGCGCGGCGATAACGACGTTTTTTAATAGTTCGGCAACGGTTACCGGTCCCACGCCACCGGGGGTCGATGAGATGGCGCTCACAAGAGGTGCTACATCTGCAAACGCGACATCCCCGTGTATGGTGCCGCCTTCGCTTGATGTCCCCGCATCGACGATGACGTGATGTTCATGGACCATATTTTTTGCTACACATCCGGGAACGCCCGCTGCACTCACAATGATATCTGCATTGCGGACTCTGGATGCGATATCGCGAGTCGTGTGCGTGCACACGCTGACGTGCGCACCCCGTTTTTGCATCAACACAGATAGTGGCTTTCCCACTAAACGCCCATTACCGATGATGGTAACTTTTTTACGCATAACCGGAATGTGGTAAAAGGTGAGAAGATCTAATATAGCGCTTGGAGTTGGCGGGCGGAACAACCGCATCTGGAATCCATCGACATCTTTGTGCGGTGCGATAGCCCAAATTACTTTATCGGTGTTCACTTTTTCCGGTAACGGCAGCTGGACGATAATGCCATGGCAATTTTTTTGTGCGTTGAGTCGTGTAATTACCTGCACAACTTTTTGGGTTGAAAACGGAGCTGTTACTTTATGCGTGATAATTTTGATGCCGATTTTTTTTGCTGTTTTACTTTTTTGTTTAACGTAGAGATCAACGACTCGGTTACTACCCACAACAACGACATGGAGCGTTGGTTCTATTTTCTGTTCATGAAGCACAGCGACTTCGCGCTTGAGAGTCGTTAACATTTCTGATGCGACAAGTTTTCCATCAAGGAGTATCATATATGCCCCTAAGGTATGAATCATACCATAAAAGTATCACTAAAACAACCAAGTTAGAGAGAAAACAGTGTCTGCGCGTTCGCGTATGTTATTTCACACACACGTTCGTATGGTGTTTCGCGGATTGATGCGATTGTGCGCGCAACTTCCTGCACAAAAAGTGGTTCATTGCGTTTGCCTCTATGTGGCACCGGCGTTAAAAACGGAGCGTCTGTTTCTATGAGAATCTTTTCGAGCGGAACGGTTGCGATGACGGCGTCCCACGAGTGATTGAATGTTATCATTCCCGTAAATCCGATGCAAAACCCCGCGCGTATTATTTTTTGTGCATCGGGCAGTGTCCCGCTAAAACAGTGCACGACTCCAGTAATCCCCTTTTTTTTAAGTGCAGGGAGTTGTTTGATAAAGATCTCCATCGCATCGCGAATATGCACGATGATTTGTTTATTGTTGGCGCGCGCTTCTTCTGCTAAAAAGTCAAAAACGATGTGTTGATCGCGCACAACCGCATCTTTTTGATCGGGAGCAATACGATGCGTATCAAACCCTATCTCGCCGACTGCTATAACGCGTTTATTGGCAATGTATTCTTTAATCGATAAGATCTCACTTCGCCAATTTTTTTCAACGACATCGCTGGGATGGAAGCCCACGCTTGCATACACACCGGAATATTTTGATGCATACTCTATTGCAGACAGCGACGATGCTTTATCGGTTCCCACAACAATCATATCGACACGCTCGGCAAGCGATCGCTTAATGACATCAACGCGATCATCGTTGTAGGCGGGGAATTGGATGTGGCAATGGCTATCAATCAGTCGCATCATTATATTTATTTTCCCTTTTAGCGAAGATTCCTCGTAGGTGACCCTCCGCCTTTACGGATGGGGCTCCTGCGAGGTGGCGCAGCGGGATCTGTCATTTCCCGACCTGCTTGCCCCGTTAATTTGTGGAGCAAATTTTTACGGGGTCATTTCGAGCGAAGCGAGAAATCTCATTCGGGGTAAACTCCGTGAGAAATCCCTTTTCCCATGTCATTTCCGAGCCGAACGTAGTTCGACATCGGGAATCCAGCTTTTACTATATCAATAGTACCCTCTCTCTTGCATTTTAGCAAAATTTATACTACAATCTTGACAGTTTGAATCGCAGTTCAAAAGGAGCTGAAAAAAATGGGACAAGCTGAAATACTACTCGAAGCCCTGACTGGGGTTAGAGATCTTGGCGATAAGATAGGGGAATTCGACCGATCCTTGGGTGAAAATCTCAACGAAGAGACACTTCATCAGACTTTTAGGCAATGGCTCGAGGAGTTGAGCGAAGTAGCATCTTTACTTTTCGATATGTTCCCCAAAAGTCCCTTTACTCTTCAGCAACAGATTCCAGTACGCTACCCTGATTCCGACTGTGAGTACAGAGAACACGAACGATATGCCACCGGACACGCTTGATACGGTTTGACCAATCCGAAACAAAAGGAGGAAAAACCATGAGAATAGAAGATGTCAAAAAGCTGCAAGATGTTGTTGCAGTATTGAGGGGAAGTGGCAAATCTCTTGAGAGAATCCTCGCTGATATGGTCGAGGAAGTCCTCGACGAGCAAAACAGCGATACGCCCCAACCACAGATAGACGTCGCTGAAGTTAAGAGGTGCTTCTCTGCCCTCGCTTCAGTCGCACGTACATTGGATATTGTATACAATACACAAGGTACCGACGAATTAGCTTCAGCATATCAGTCGCTGGAAAAAGCCCTCCGTCCAATTCTCTCGTCTGAAGACCTTTCTCCGTCATCACCCATTCCACCCGCCTAACCCCACCTCGCCTACCCCCGAGTAAAACCAATCGCTCCAGCCCTGCTCCCCCGAGCCGGACTTTTTTATATCTACTTGTGCCCAAAAAAGTCCACCTACGCAGTGGACTTTTTTGGGGCAACCAACATAATTTATCCGGTATAATCGTCTATTAGCAGCGCCTTTATCTTGCTTAGCTCTTTTTGATAATCTTTCCTGTCCATCACGAACTTTTTATAATCATGTGCGGAAACATTAATTATATCCTTATATTTACAAATCTTTTCTTCCCCATTGATGTATTCATGATATGATGACCATTGCCAATCTTCTGGATTCTCAACTATTCCAGCGGATACGGGGTTTAGATGGATATAGCGTGTCAAATGCAACAACTGTTCATCGCTTTCTATCAAAATATTTTTAAATCTAGTTTCCCAAAGAGGACCTTTTCGTTTAAAACGAGTGTTAAAATATCGTGTATAGCTGTTGAGTAAATTGTTCATAAATATGGAAATACTATTGTCCGTGTTTTGTTTTAGCGTCAAATGGAAATGAGTCGGCATTAAACAAAAAGATATTATATCCGTAAGTCGTTCATCTTGATGTTGGTCGATTATTTTGGTCTGATTCTTTGTTGATAGTAATTCGAATTTAGAAAACTTAATTTGGTTGTCGGGTAGATTATAAAATTGAAGAGCGTTAATAGTTCTGCGATAGGAAATTAAATCGGTAAATATTTTATAGACGGCTATACTCCGACTTATTATATGATAAACTTCACCGTTTACTAATGGATCTTTTCTCATTATTCCTCACAATATTATTATAGTACTTGTGCCCAAAAAAGTCCACCTACGCAGTGGACTTTTTTGGGCATAGGATTGGTACATTCCCTATATTGTGGCATAAATGATTGCCCCAATTATTACGATAATCGAAGCCATATTTTTCCAATGGAGTTTTTCTTTGAGCCAGAGTTTGTCAAAAAATAAGATGATAAATGGGGCAAGCATGAGAACTAAGGTTGTGTAGATAACACCGTAACTGTTAAATCCGGCAAACTGGGCGATTTTAAAAAGCGTGCCCATAGCACCAGAAAAGGCAAACAACACCCACAATTTTTGCGGGATAGTTTTTATTGACCTTCTATATATATAGGCAAATATAATAAACACAATCAGCGTTCGCACAGTATATAATAGCGCCGGTGAGAAGTAGACGAGGGCTTGCTTGACTAAAATTGATTCAAAAGACATTAAAATGACCACACCGGCTAAGTATTTTTGTTGTTTATGCAATACCAAATGATTCTTTTTTATGTGGGCAATAATAAAAGCAACACTTGCAACGATGCTGGCAACAATAACTTTTTCGTTTTGTTCATGTAAAAAAACCCAAGCGAAAAGCGTGGTAATAAGTGGTGTAAATAATATAAACGACTCGAACTCCTCTAAGTTTTCTTTAGCAAGTGCCCGAGCATAACCGATGTTCCAAGCCGTGGCGACTATGACAACGGCGATGAGCCACAACCACGCAACCAATGAAAAATTATTATCGCCGTAAAACCAAACTAGTGACAACGAACTAAAAATTGTCAAAAACAAAAACAATCCCACATTATATTGTTGCGGTGTAACTTTACTTCGCAAAAAATTATACTTGTCAGCCAGTATATTGCCTGCGTCGCCGATAATGGCAAGAAGTAGAATGATCATAGCTTGATATCAAGAAATAATTTTCGGGAACAGAGGTTCTGGATTGCCTGATTTTAGTTGGTCGAGGATTTTTTGTGCGGTTGTTGGCATAAATGGTGTAAGTGACACGGCGATAGTTTCTAGTTGTCTGAATAAACTTGTTAATATTTTGTCTAATTCATTTTTGATTTTTTCTCTGTCATTTTGATTTTTGCTTTTTGATATTTTATCTTGAAACTCCCATGGTTTTTCGCGATCTATCTGAATATTGGCGTTTTGGACCAATTTAAAAATCTCATCGAGCGCCCTATCAAACTGAAACTGCTCGATTAACGTATCCGCACCAGGATCCCGTGGCGGGTTTTGGGTTGGAGTAATGTTAATATCATTTTTCTGAATCATTACTAACACCCGTTGCACCAAATTACCCAAATTGTTAGCAAGTTGCGCATTATACGACACTTCCAATTTTTCTAATGAAAAGTCGCCGTCGGAACCGAAGGGAAATTGAGAAAGCAATAAATAGCGCGCGCCGTCCACGCCGAACGTATCCACTAATTCTTTTGGCGCAATGGTGTTGCCTAAACTCTTACTCATCTTATGCCCATTGATGGTAAAAAACCCGTGTGAAACGATCTGTTTTGTTGGTACAAGCCCGATTGATAGCAGCAGCGCCGGGAAGATGACCGCATGGAACCGCAAAATATCTTTTGCCATAAACTGGACATCGGGCGGAAAAATATCTTTGCCGGCGATTACCGGCGCTGAATAATAATTGATAAGTGCATCCACCCACACATACACTGTCTGGGTTTTATCCCATGGTAGGGGAATTCCCCATTCAACTTTGCTTCGCGACATGGCGATATCTTCTAACCCGCTTTTTAGAAACGATACTACTTCATTTTTGCGCGTCTCCGGAAATATTTTTGATTTCCCGCTTTCTATTAGTTCTAATATCTTATCTTGGAACGCCGAGAGTTTAAAAAACCACACTCTTTCTTTGATCTTTTTTACCGGTTTTTTGTGGATAGGGCAACTGCCATCTTCTAGCTCATCTTCTTTTTTGTATTCCTCGCACCCCACGCAATACAAACCCTCATAGTCGCCTTCATAGATATACCCTGCTTCTTTGACTGTAGTCAAAAACTCCCCTACCACCTTTTCGTGCGCTGGGTCGGTGGTGCGGATAAACTGATCGTAGTTGATATCAAGGAGTTCCCACGCATCTTTAAACTCTTGACTGATTTTATCAGTAAATTCTTGTATCAATTCTTTATCTGACTTTTGACTTTTGATTTTTCCCTCGATTCGAACTCGGGATGAGAATGATTTTTGATTTCCAAAATTCAGCGCTGCGCGCTGGATTTTGGCACCGTGCTCATCTGTCCCCGTCAGCAAATAAACATCATTTCCTTTTGTTTTGTAATATCGCGCTAAAATATCCGCCACCAGTGTGGTATACGCATGCCCGATATGAGGAGAGTCGTTGACGTAATATATTGGAGTGGTAATATATTTTTTTGGCATAATCAAATTGTATCCCATTATGGGTAAAAAGGCAAAAATTAATGCGTAGGTCCAGACACATCGTGGACACTTAGCCAATCCAGTAGTATGCTGGTTGGTCAACAAAGAAAGGTGTCTACATATGAAAGGATCAATCGGTGTTTCTACCAAGTTACGCTATGTTTTACCC
>Ga0210051_1002124_pt1 | contig 20060 bp, 16 predicted proteins | sample CryGey092014_all_FD_185464 | JGI IMG/M metagenome (GOLD analysis project Ga0210051, IMG submission 185464) | Groundwater microbial communities from aquifer - Crystal Geyser CG23_combo_of_CG06-09_8/20/14_all (SPAdes) (version 2) | ecosystem: Environmental > Aquatic > Deep subsurface > Groundwater... | reverse complement strand
GTAACTACTCAGGTCGCCACCAAGGCACAAAGACACAAAGGTTATTTATAAATTTCAGCTCACTATCTGACAACTTTGATAATTAAAATTATCAGGAAGGTATTATATAGTTGTCCTTTTAAAGAGAACTTACAACAGCGGGCTTAAGCCCGCTGTTGTAGGCAATTTTAGTGCCTTGGTGTCTTAGTGGCTGAATAGTTACGAACTCTATATCCATGATAAAAATCAATCACCACACAAAGAACCATAATCAATAGGCTGGAGAAACTTTGACACGTCGAATGAGTAAAATCGGCTATTTCGAATATCTTAAGATTTCATTTTTTATATTGTTAAGTGACTTTGGAGGGAAAGCTATTTCTCCAATTTTATCCAATCTGATATGGGTGTTAATAACCCTTCTTTGACATTAGCCTTATACATCTTTACATATTTAGACCCCTTATGGTTATCAGGTCCAAAGGTGACAGAACCACATAGTCCTCTCATATCAAAGTCTTTGATGGCCTCCAATGCATCAACCAACGCTTCACCATCGATGTCCTTCCTTGCCCTTTTTATCCCTTCTGCAAGGATTGTAGCATCACCCCAACCCTGAGTATATGCCTTTGGTCTGTATGGTTTCTCTGTTCCTGGATTGTACTTTAAAGTCACTTTTCTCATTTCCTCCATGGCAGAGCCTTTATCATACCATGAACTGTAGATCGCTATACCTGTGTAATTGGAAGCTGCCTTTCCCGCAACCTTAACGGTATCCTCAGTACATGTATACTGTGTCCCCAAAAAGGGGATGCCCGTTATACCCATCTGCATTGCAGATTTCATTATTACAATCGAATTGTCAACCAGAAGATGCATTAGAATGAAGTCTGGGTTCCTTCTTTTAATATTCAGCGCCTGAGAAGTGGCATCCAATACCCCTGGATTTACAATCTCAATACTGACAATATCTATGCCGTATTTGTCTTTGTACTTCTCTGCTGCCTTAAAACCGAGCTTGCCATGCTCGGTATCATTATACACAAAGGCTATTCTGGGATTTTTCTTCTTCAGATCCCTCACTATATACTGAAATATAAGTTGAATTTGATCCTCATAGGTTGGTCCACTGGCAAACATATAACGCTTGGGTGGTATCACCACCCTGTCGGATGAAGGGGGAATAACACAGGGCATCTTGTCTTTAAGGATAGCTGAAGTGAGCGCAAAGATACCAGCACTGGATGCCGGACCAAGTATGGCAAGTACCTGATCCTTTAATAAGAGTTTCTTATACGCAGATATAGTCGCAGGGATCGAATATCTGTCATCCTCGATTATTAACTTGATCTTCCTTCCATTGATTCCGCCCTTTTCGTTTACCCATTGAAAGTAGTTTTTGAATGCCTTAGAAGCAGGAACAGTCACAGGAGTCGCTGGCCCTGTCTGGTCATATATAGCCCCTATCCTGATCTCGGAATCTGTAACACCTTTCACCTCTTTACTAAACCCATAATCGAATATCAAAAACACAGAAATAGCCACCACAAGTAAAACTATACTAACTTTCTTCATCCTGAATATTCTCCTTTCCTAGAGCTTTTTTTAATCTTATTTTAAAGAATCTTTTATAAATCTTAGGTTAATTCCTCCCTTGTTTTTTTATAACACAAGACCCATATTTCACAAAGCTCCTATAGTAGCAAATGAGTGTCTGTCTTTAGATAATTCATTGTTACTAATTGGTTCACACTGAAAAATTCCCTTTTCCGCTCTCTGGTTCAGGTTTTTTGACATCCTGCTATAATGAATACCATAATGTATGTGTTCATGTAAAGCTTATTTATCTTGACATTGTCACATTTGAAAAAATAAACAAATTTTTCAAGCACATACAAGTTTAAAAAGGACATTTCAGCTTAAAAAGCTACCATTTCCCTCCAAACTTCCATGAATATCACCTCCTTTAAGAGACATTCTAAGAGACCTTCGCTGGCTTCTTGGTAACAATAACAACATACCCCCCCCCAAGTCAATAGCCAGCAATTCTCGGTGAAGTAGATGAAAGGAAGAAAAATCGCTTATGAATGGGTTTTTCGTTACGGAATTATTTTTCGATAGAGAAAAGAAGGGGAAACTGGCACGCGTAGAGGCAATTTTTGGCGATAGGAGTTTGGGTTTATCGGGTAAGGAGCTATGTTTTGCGGAAAAATGGCGCAGAAGTCCCTTTCGATTTGGGCATCGCATAAAAAAAGTAGGAAGAAAAGATTGAGTGTTGCGCAAGACAGTTCATGGAGCCCTCAGCTTATGCGGATAATAGATATAGTCGAGCAGAGGGTAATAATCCCTGAACAGGATAAGTCGCAGGGCATAGCGCAGTTGGTTCCAAAACTCTCTTCGGGCAGAGAACTTTCCCCGGCACCTCTGGTATGAGAGGTCGCAAAGTTCAAGGATTTGATGGACAAAGAAGGCAAGGAGATTAAGGACAAAGAAGTTCATGGAGAGATACTGGTTTCCGTGCCCGTAGTTATGCTCGATGTGATAACCTTGGTTTTTCAAGGTGTTAAAGGTTTCGTTTTCTATCTTCCAGCGAGCGCGGCCGGCTCTAACCAACATGGTGATATTGTTTTGGTCAACGGCAATGTCCGTAACCCAGCTGTTATGGTAGGTTATCTTTTCTCCGTCCTTGATCCAATATTGAAAGAAATTGACTTGCCCGGCATTCTTTGTGCCATTAAGCGGGACATCGTTAACCCAATGATACTTGTGGCATTTACCTTTCATATCGAGCATTTCGAGGTGACCTTCCCCACCCATGCGAGTGAGTTCCTCGACCCACTCGAAGAGAATCTTGTGGTCCGAGGGTTTTGCCGTAAGGATAAAGGACATGCCATTGTCCGTAAGTGAATCGACAAAGGGCTGTTTTGAGTAAAGGTCATCGGCGGTGATAATGATGGGCAGTTTTGGATGCGCTTTGCGGATTTTTCCAAGAATTCGTTTTCCGGCGTTGATCTCACAGTCTTGCTTGTCCATCCCATCACTGTTCTGGATAGGCTCTGGAAAAAGCGGCAGTACCTGGCGACAGTCCGGATGGACGATCACGGCTTGGAGAATCTGGTGATGATAGCGGATATCTCCTTTGGCTGGCTCTTTTTTCAAACATTGTGGACAACTGATGGTATTGGACGAAAAATATTCCGATCCATCCAGTGCAACAAGATACTTTCCTTTGAGAAGTTGATATTGGGAAAGCTGCTTGCCGCGTTGCAATTTGGTGAGAAAGGCTGGGAAAATACCTCTAAGTTTCTCGGTTGGTATAACATCGATAACATCTCGCATTTGAGTGTCTTTCGGAATAGAACCGATACCAAAAATGGTTAAAAGGTTGTTGTAATTGGCGATTTCCTGCAATCCCCGTTGGAACCTCATGATGGAAGGGTCCTGGAAAAACATCATGGCAAAGCCGCTCATCAAAACATCGTGCAGACAATGGCGGACCTTTTGAACCTGGCGGCCATCTTTGATCTGCCGGAAGCATTCAGCCATCGTATCTCTTAAAGCGGTGAAGCTCAGATGCTTTTTTAAGTGCACTTTCCCTTTCCCCTAAAATGGGAGGTATGTTGTAACCTGCTGAATTACATACAGTATTAAAAGGGAAATGTCTAGTTTTTATTTCTTTAATGATATTAAGTCCTTAGATATGCAGGGCTGAAAATCTTCGCGAAAAATATTTCCGAGATTCGACTAAATGCCCTATCAATAGGAGCTAAAAATATTCACCGAGAATTGCTGCACACAAAATAGCGAAGAGCCACTATTACCCAGGGGGCAGATGTTACAATTTTTTTACCTTAGATAAAAAAGCCCTTTCCCTCCGTGATAACCTCTTCGAGGGGCCTTTCTTTTTCGTTTTTTTTATCAGTTCATGGTTTTCACTCCCCCCATCTTCACTGTTTTCCACAGAGACATCATCAGTGAACATTTGTACCTTTCTCCTGTTAAGGAGGGACTCAAACTCCCGGGAGGGGATGGCAACCCCTCCTCTGCGGTTGACAAAATCGGCAATATCCCGGTCCGACGTAACGACAATAATTTCTTCTCCTCTCCCCTGAACCATCCTCTTGATGACTTCGTCGGCTTTTTCGCCCCTCCGGGAATAGATGATGTGGATACCTGCCCGCCGATCCCTCCCCTCTTCCAGGGCACCGTTCTCCCAGCCGTCAAAGACAATAGTTATCCTGTGTTCCCTCTGTCTCTTGTAGAGCGACACGCTTTGAATGAGGGCATTACGTCCTTCCTCCAGGTTGATCTTCTCAAGGCACCTCAAGGAGTCGGATTGTCTGATTAAGTTATAGCCGTCAATGATGATATGCACGGTCGGAAACCTTGTCTGGCGTCTCCCCTCTAAAATCTATTGATACCATTTCGCTTTCAAAGGATAACGCGGCGGCAAGGAGGAGTCGCCACAGGCGTATTACTAATACGTCGAGGACGCCGACGACGAAGCCAACAAAGTTAGCCAAAGAAAGCGAAATGGTATGAGGCAAAACTGATCAGCATTTCCTTATATCATACATCGTGAGATCGTTCAAATTTCTTGAAAGTTTCAAACCAAAATCCTGCTGTTAAATTGCCTTCTCTTACAAATTACGATATATTCTTTTGACAGGATGACGTAAATGAATTAAAGATAACGAGAGCTTTGAATTTCTCCTGAAACCAGGCGAATCGTCATTCCTGCGGAAGCAGGAATCCAGTGGTTTCAATAAATTTCGTAACTACTCAGGTATCTTGCCACAAAGGCACAAAGGCACCAAGATTATAGGATTAATTCTTTATAATAGCCTTTTTAATGCATGGCACATTGAAATTAATGAGAAAACTCCGTTATTCAATTTATATCCATCTTCTCTTTGGGTCTTTGTGCCTTGGTGGCTGAATAGTTACAAAAAAAGTTTTGTTATTTACCACAAATCCATTGACATGCAACTTTACCGTGCCATATACTTCGATATAGAAAAAGCGGCTCTTCGCTATTTCGTGTGGGTAATATTTGTTTCTAATATCGATACGTTATATAGTTACACGTCAATTTTAGAGCCAAAAACAGTAGGTTAATCTTTTAGTAACGTTCAAAAGTTGAGGCAAAATTTTAGTGCAGCATATTCACCGTAAGAGAATGATGACTGCAAATCTTCTATGGAGTTATCCACATCCGCGGACGCAGCTTAGGAATAGCAAGGGCGGACGCGGTTGTGGGTAACTCCATCAAACGAAGTCTCAACAGAAAGAAAAATGCATTTGATGCGATAAAAAAGTTTATAAAAAAAGGTTTGCCTCAACTTTTGAACGTTACCAATACATTACAAGGAAGATTCCGACTGCAAGGACTGATATGGTGATCAGTATGTCAAATATCAATGACGGTTGATATGTATCCTCTTCTATTTGTCTCTCTACCTTCTTGTACCTGACAAATGCAAGCAGGCCCATCAACGTGCCAAGACCGACAAGGAATATTCCAACGATTGCAGAATATCCATGAGAAGGAGGCGGGGCATTTTCAATATTAGCTTTTCCCAAAATCAATGACATTTGCTTTATGAACAACGCAAACTTTTCAACAACAAAACCGAATGTTATTATCCCAATGCTTGTTCTTATCCACGCAAGAAATGTTCTTTCATTCGCCATGTGAACACGGCGATTACGAATTCTTGCAGATTTCTTATCTTCAATTATCTCTGACATAGAGCTAACCCTTATCTTTTATTCCTGTCCTTCCATCCTCTTTTACCGAGGTAATACAAAATGGGTACCACCATCCGCGAAAAGAGGGTGGAGGCTACTTCCCCGGCCATAAGGGAGATGGCCAGTCCCTGAAAGATCGGATCAAAGAGGATAACCGACGCCCCAACCGTCACGGCCATGGCGGTAAGCAGCATGGGGCGGAATCTTGTCGCCCCGGCATCCACCACCGCCCTGTCCAGAGGTATGCCTTCCTTCAGTCGCATTTCAATAAAATCCCCCAGGATGATCGAATTGCGCACTACGATGCCGGCGCCGGCGATAAAGCCGATCATGGAGGTGGCGGTGAAGAAGGCCCCCATCAGGGCATGGGCCGGGATGATACCGATGAGGCTCAATGGTATGGGTGCCATGATAATAAGGGGCAGCGTAAAGGACCGAAACCATCCCACTACGAGGATATAGATGATGATAAGAACGGCGGCGAAGGCCAGTCCAAGGTCCCGGAAGACCTCGTAGGTGATATGCCACTCCCCGTCCCACTTCAGGGCTAATCTGTCGGTGAGAAAGGGCTGGTTTGCAAAATACTGTTTAATCTCGTATCCCTCGGGGATCCTGAGTTCTTTGATCGCCTTTTTAAGCCGCATAATGGCATAAACGGGGCTTTCTTCGGCGCCTGCCACATCACCTGTCACATATACCACAGGTTTCAGATTTTTATGATAAATATTACGCTCCCTCTCCCCTGCGCTCACCTTTACCAGTTCCGCAAGGGGCGCCATTTCTCCCCTTGCCGACGGGAGAGAAATTTCCTGCAAATCAGGGATACTCGATCGTTCCGGCCGTGGAAGCTGGAGGAAGATGGGTACATCCTCACGTTCCCGTGGCAGATGCGCCAGTCCCACCTTTTTCCCCCCTAATGCCACCTTCAGAGCGGAGGCTACTTCGCCGGTGCTGATCCCGGAAAGGGCGGCCTTCTCCTTGTCCACGGAAAGGGTGTATTTTGGCTGTTTATCTTCCACATACCAATCCACATCCACCACTCCCGGGGTATTTTCAAAGGTCTTAAGGACATCTTCTGCCAACCTGATCTGCCTCTCATAATCAGGGCCGGGCTCCTCGCTATTTCGTGTGGGTTACTGATATTAATAAAATCAGATAGTAATGAAAATTATGCATAGCATTTGGAGCCATTTATGCCTGTTAATTTACGGCCCATAATGGGCCTACAATAACTGATAGCTCCATAATTACAGGATGTTATATCAAATTACGCACAAAAGATTAACCTACTGTTTTTGGCTCTAAAATTGACGTGTAACTATATAACGTATCGATATTAGAAACAAATATTACCCACACGAAATAGCGAAGAGCCCAGGGCCGTATATCTCGGCTACCAGCGTCTGGAGAACCGGAGGACCAGGGGGGACCTCGGCCACTTTGATTTTGGCTCCGTGCCTGCGGGCAATTTCGGTAAGGATCGGTCTTACCCGCCTGGCGATGTCGTGGCTCTGGGCGTCTCTTTCCTCCTTCGGCAGGAGATTGACCTGGATATCGGCGACATTGGCCCCCTTCCTTAAAAAATAATGGCGCACCAGGCCGTTAAAATTAAAAGGACTCGCCATCCCAACATAGGTCTGATAATCGGTTGCCTCGGGGACGGTGGATAAATACTGACCTAATTCCTGGGCCACCTGCGCGGTCTTTTCGAGGGTTGTTCCTTCCGGCATATCCACGATTACCTGGAATTCACTTTTATTGTCAAAGGGTAACATCTTTACCTTTACGATCTTGAACCAGAAAAAGGAAACCATCACCAGGAGGAGCAAAAGGGTAGCCCCGATAAAAGTCCATCGTAGGCGGGCGGAGTGTATCATTTTATCCATGATCAGCCGGTACCAGCGGGTAAAGACATCGCCCCGCCCGGCGCCTTCCCGCTCTGAGCCTCCGCGGGGAAGGATATGGTAAGCTGTCCAGGGTGTAACGACAAAGGCAACAACCATGGATAAAAGCATCGCCACGGAAGCCCCCACGGGAATAGGACGCATATATGGTCCCATTAACCCCCTCACAAAGGCCATGGGCAGTATCGCGGCGATGACCGTAAAGGTGGCGAGAATCAGGGGACTCCCCACCTCCTTCACCGCCCCGGCAATCACGTCAATGATCGGGCGGCCCCTGTTTTCCGGCAGCCGGAAGTGGCGGACGATGTTTTCCACGCCGACGATCGGATCATCTACCAGAATGCCGATACAGAAAATCAAGGCGAAGAGGGTGATCCGGTTTAAGGTATAGCCGAAAAAGTAATAGACAAAGAGGGTAAGGGCTAAAGTGACGGGAATGGCCGTAAAGACGATGAGAGAAGCCCGGAGGCCGAGAAAAATGGCGATCAGGATACTCACGAAGACGGTGGCGATAAAGAGGTGCTTCAAGAGTTCATCCGATTTTTCTTTCGCCGTTTCCCCGGAATTCCTGGTTACGGTCAGCTCCACCCCGGCAGGGATAAGGCTTCCCTTCAAGGCATTAACCTTAGCGAGGACTTCCCGGGCCACCGCCGAGGCATTCTGGCCTTTCCTTTTGGCAACAGAGATGGTTACCGCCCGGTAGAGCTTCCCCTTCTCCGCCTTGATACCTTTCCGGTAAGCCTCAGCCCGGCCCCGAAGAAAAGATAGGAATCCGCCTCCCCCGGGCCGTCCACGATGCCGGCGATATCTTTCAAATATACGGGGCGTTGTTCCCAGAACCCGACAACGATATTTCCCAGGTCTTCCGTATTTTTGACGAAGCCGCCTGCCTCTACTACAAATTCCCGGTTGCCGCGGGATAAGGTTCCCACCTCCAGGGACTGATTGGCTGCTTCGATGAGAGAAACAAGGCGGGGAATGGGGATGCGGTAGGCCTTCATGCGGGAAGAATCGAGGACCACCCGGAACTGTCTTTGCTGCCCGCCGGTGACCTCGGTCAAAGAGACATTACCGATACTCTTAATCTCTTCTTCTAGTTGTTTGGCGATTCTCCGCAAGGTAAAGCAATCGTAACGGTCACTCCAGAGGGTCAGCAGAAGGATGGGGACATCGTCAATATAGCGGGGTTTGATCAGGGGAAACGATCCTCCAGGAGGTATCAGGTCCAGGTGGGAATAGAGCTTATTGTAGAGATTAACGATGCTCTTTTCTTCGTTCTCGCCGACGAAGAAACGGACGATGGCCATGCCCATCCCCGGCATGGAAGTAGAATAGATGTACTCCACCCCGGGTATCTCCCAGAGAAACTTCTCCATCGGGTAGGTAATCCGCTGCTCCACCTCCCGGGAAGTAGCGCCGGGCATCTCGACGAAGACATCAATCATGGGAACCAGGATCTGTGGCTCCTCTTCCCGGGGGAGCGAGGTCACGGCAAAAAGCCCTAAGAGGATGGCGCCGGCGATCACCAGGGGAATCAGCTTGGAATCTGCAAACCTCCGGGTCACTTTGCCGACGAATCCCTCCGGTTTCATGGCCTTTGCCTCACCGGACATCCCTCTCTGATCTTAAAAAGATCGCGCACGACCACGGATTCTCCGGGATCAAGGCCGCTTACGACCTCCACCCTGTCGTCATAGTCTTTGCCTGTTTTTACCAGCCTTCTCTCCGCCAGACCCTTGCGATTTATAATGTAGAGGCTCGAAAGCTGCCCGCATTCGGCAAGGGCCGTCCTGGGAACCAGGAGAAGGAACGATTTCCCGGCGGGAAAATAGGCCTTGCCATACATGCCGGACTTGATCCCGGGGATGAAGGGCAGGGCGATTTTTACCTGAAAAGTCCTGGTGGCCGGATCAATCTGCGGCACGATCTCCGCCACCTTCCCTCTTATCTTTTCCTCACCCAGGGCATCGAGGGTTACCCCCACCTCTTCGCCCGGTTTTATTTTTCCCGTCTTTGCTTCATCTGCTGAAGCCTCCAGGCGGTAGTTCCTGTGATCCTCCAGCACAAAAAGTACATTGCCGGGGATAGTTAGATCACCCTCATGAACGTTTTTCTGAATAATAGTGCCGGAAAAAGGGGCCTTAATCCTGGTATAGCCTAAATAAGTCCCTGCCTCCTCCGCAGAAGATTCTATCTGACTTTTCTTTGCTTTTAAAGAGCCTATTTTCTCTTCGGCCCTCCTGAGCCTGGCTTCGGCCACTTCATATTTCGCCTTTACTTCATCGAATTCCTGACGGGAAATGGATTTTCTCTCCATCAGGCCCTTGAACCTCTGATAGGTAACTTCCGCCAGTCCTAAGTTTGCCTTTTCCTCCTCTTTGGCGGCCTCCGCCTCGGCAAGCCCCCTTTCTATTTCTAAAATAGAATTCAGGGCTGCCTCCAGGCGAAATTCTAATTCCCTGCTCTGCAGGGAAAGAAGCAGATCTCCCTTTTTGACCTTATCCCCTTCCCTTACATTAACCGCCAGCACATAGCCCATGGTCTTGCTTGCGATCTGCGCGGTTTTTTCAGACCGTACTGTACCCACGCTGCGGTAGAAATCATCGGCCATCACCGGGGATACCTTTTCGATATTCGCAGGGTCAACAGCGATCTTATCAGGGGGCTTAGTTCCTTCCTCTTCCTTCCCACAACTGACAAACAGGCAGATAATGATCAAAAGAAGCAAAAAACCAAGGATTGTTCGGTTACTTTTTTGCAGATAGGCCGCCATCGGTCGTTGCCAATTAGAATTTAGTAACTATTCAGCCCCTCTATTAATTTGATAGGTATCTTACCCCCCCCCTAAAAAAGTCAAGGGATTTTTGTAACTATTCAGGTTCAAAGTTCCGGGGTTCACGGTTCACGGTTCAAGGTTAGACGTGGATTCCTATTGCTGGCTATCTCAAGAAATATGAAGAGCGCAAGCCAATCAGCCGTGAACCATGAACCGTGAACCTGAAAACCTGAGTAGTTACGGTGTTTTGCAATAAAGGTTAACCGGAAGGGATGGGGTATCTTCCAGAGTTTTGCCTCCCGCAAGACGACCGGCAGGGAAGCCCCCTTCAACTGCTTCCTGATACCATTTCGCTTTCTTTGGCTAACTTTGTTGGCTTCGTCGTCGGCGTCCTCGACGTATTAGTAATACGCCTGCGGCGGCTCCTCCTTGCCGCCGCGTTATCCTTTGAAAGCGAAATGGTATGATCTCCACCAGGGAAAGGATCGTTTCCTCGTCGAGGACGAGGGGTCGCCCCCGGTCGCACCGGGCATCCGGGTAGAGGCTCTCGATCCTCCGACCGCCTTTCTTACCTCTGTCGTACAAAACCTTTACATCGACCGTAAACTGTAGTACCTAAATGCGGTAAAGGCGGTAAAGATAGTTTTGTTATCGACATTGTAACTACTCAGGCTATCAGGTTCAGGGTTCAGGGTTGGTTGGCTTGCGTTCTTCATATTTCATTAGTCTAACCTTGAACCGTATATTTCATTAGTCTAACCTTGAACCGTGAACCCCGGAACTTTGAACCTGAATAGTTACTCGACATTTTTCTGAGGAGGGTAATAGAAAATGAAGTGGTCATGGATAAAGAATAATAAAAGCTTTATTCCTTTTGTATTATTTTGTTTTTTATTCCTTGCAGTCATTATGGCTTCCCGGGGAGAGGCTGAGGAGATCATAAAAAAAGGCGCATCCCTCAACCTTGAGAGATGCGTTTCCATAGCCCTGAAAGTCCACCCCAACATCGTTGCTGCGACAAATACTGTAAATGTAAGTATGAGCCGCGTCGGGCAGGCGAAGGCCAATTATTATCCCCGGATAAACTGGTCATCGAGCTACGACAGGATTTCACCGGCATCAGGGAGATTGTTGGGTTCCTTCTCCTCGTCCGGTACAACAGGCTCTTCTTTGGGTAGTACAGGCGGTTCCTTCGGCGGAACGAACGGGGCCTTTGACGAATACTCCAGCGGCTTCAATCTCAGCCAGGACATTTACGATTTCGGGAAGACACCGACCCAGGTGAAGGTCCAGAAGCGCAATCTCGATTCATCACGTTCGGATCTCGAAAATGTTTCCGAGCAGGTGATCTTTAATGTGAAGCAGGCATATTACGGGGTATTACAGGCGAAGCGTAACAGAGATGTTTCCGCCGGGACGGTGAAACAATTCCAGCAGCACCTTGAACAGGCAAAAGGATTCTATGAAGTAGGCACAAAACCAAGATTTGATGTGACAAAGGCAGAGGCGGACCTGAGTAACGCAAAGCTGAATCTGATAAGGTCGGAAAATGCCCTCCGGTTAGCAGTGGTAACACTGAATAACGCGATGGGGATTCCCAAAGCGCCGGAATATACTCTCGAAGACAATCTTTCCTTCCAGAAATACGAGATAACTTTTGAAGACGCCATTGCTATGGCATATAAAAGCAGGCCCGATTTAAAATCGCTCGGCGCAAAGAGAGAGGCGGCAGAAGGATCTATTGACCTTGCAAAGACGGGCTACTACCCCGTATTGACAGGGAATGCGTCTTACAACTGGACAGGAGAAGAATTCCCGCTGGAGCATGGCTGGAATGTGGGGGCTGCCCTTTCCTTTCCCCTGTTCAGCGGGTTTTCAACGAAATATCAGGTTGAGGAAGCGAAAGCAAATCTGAACGTCTTGAAGGCAAACGAAGAATCTCTCAGACAAAACATATTTTCAGACGTGCAGCAGGCACATCTGAACCTCAAAGAAGCGGAAGAGAGGATCCCCGCAGCGGAATTGAACATGAAGCAGGCACAGGAAAACTTTGAGATCGCAAACGGCAGGTATGCCGCAGGTGTGGGAAATCCAATTGAAGTCACCGACGCGGATATAGGACTGATTAATGCGAGAACAGCCTATATACAGGCCCTCTATGATCACAAAGTCGCCCTGGCAAGTCTTGAAAAGGCTATGGGTTTAAAATGAAAGAGATATTGATCGGCAGCATCGTCATTGTTGTTATAGCGCTTGCAGTTTTGCCAACCGGCGCTTTTACAGAAGAATATTCTCTCGATGATCTTTACGGTATCGCCCTTCAACGTTCCGAGAAGATTAAAGTTTCCGAGGAAAATCTCTATATTGCAAAATTAGGTAAAGAAAAGGCCTTCTCTGTCCTAGTTCCCAAAGTTTCCGCATTCGGGAATTACACAAAGTATAGCGAGGACAAGTCAACCGGCTTCGGCGTAATTCAACCTGATTTCGCAACTGTTTGGGGTATGAAGCTGGAACAGTCTTTTTCTTTAAGCGGGAGGGAACTCACCGGCCTCAAAATGGCGGAGGAAAACATTGTAAGAAACAGCTACGATCTTTATGCCGCGAGAGAAGAGCATCTGTTTGCTGTGGCAAGTGCATACTATGATGTATTAAAGGCAAAAAAGATCCTGGACATTGCCGATTCAAACCTGGAGAGGCTTACAAAACATAGAAATGCCGCGGAAAAGCGATTAAAGGTGGGAGAGGTAACCAGGACGGCGCTCCTGCGGGCCGAGGGAGAGCTTTCCGGAGCCAGGTCTGATCAACTGACGGTAAAAAATGGATGGGAACTGGCAAGGGCGATACTGGCAAGAATTGTGGTGATCAACAGAGATTTTCAACTCCGGGAAGCTCCCCGCGAAGATATGCAAATTTCCTCTCTAACTTCCCTGCAAGAGATAGCCCTGGCGGAAAGGGCGGAGATTAAAAGCCTGGAGAGTCAGAAGAAAATAGCCGGCCAGCAGATTCAGTATGCAAAAGGGACCTACTGGCCGGAGCTTTCCGTTTCCGGGGTTTACAAAGGGGCGGACCAGAGTCCTGCGTCGCCGTTCCTGCTTAAGGAAAGTGCCTACGGGGAGTTATCATTAGATTTTCCCCTCTTCGAGGGGGGCTTGAGAAGGGCGGAAGTCAGAGAAGCAAAGGCAAAGGAGAGACAGGCGGGACTATTTTATGAAGACCTGAAAAAGACGATTCAGATAGAGGTTGAAAGCGCCTACCTGGAACTCGTCACCCAGAAGGGGATTCTCAAATTCTTAGAGGATCAGCTTGTCTTTGCCAGGGATAACTATTATGCCGTATCAAAACAATTCGAATTTGGACTGGCCGACAGCATTGATGTGATGGACGCGAACACGCTGCTGGTCTCAGCGGAGAGGAAGGTGGCGGAGGCCGTCTATAACTATCAGTTGTCTATTTTGAGGATAAAGAGGGTAACGGGGGTGCTGTTAAAAACTGTCGTAAGTCATAAGTTTTAAAGGAGGTAACTACTCAGGTATCTTGCCACAAAGGCACAAAGGCACCAAGATTATAGAAATTAATTCTTTATAATAGCCTTTTTAATGCATGGCACATTGAAATTAATGAGAAAACTCCGTTATTCAATTTATATCCATCTTCTCTTTGGGTCTTTGTGCCTTGGTGGCTGAATAGTTACTAAAGGAGTAGCTAAAAAATGGGGAAACGGTTGTTAGTCGTAGGTGTCTGTGTTGTCTTGATCTGCGTATTTTTTCTTCCTGGCTGTGGCAAAAAGGAGGCAACCGAAAAGGTAGAAAAGGCAATAAATGTGCGTATCCAGCCTGCTCAGAAGATGGCTTTCCGTCCTTTCGTAGATGCTATCGGCACCTTGAACCCTGATGAGGAAGTTACGATAAGCAGTGAAATCGGGGGAATTTTAAGAAGTATCAGGGTGGATGAGGGAACAGAGGTTTCTCGGGGAATGACCCTTGCTATGATCAGCGATACCGATTATCGCCTCGAAGTCAAGAGGGCAGAGGCTGCCCTGAGGCAGGCGGAGGCGACCCTCGCCAATACGAGGCTGGAATATCAGCGAAAGGAAGCCCTCTACAGAGATGAACTGGTAACAAAACAACAGTTTGACGACGTATCCACAAGACTGGCTTTGACCGCGGCAGAGATGGAAAAGGCAAGGGCAATACTCTCTCTGGCTGGGGAGAAGCTTTCCAAGACAGGCATCTATTCGCCCCTTAACGGCGTCATCAAGGAAAAGAAGATTTCCGCCGGGGATTATGTGAAAGATGGCACACCCCTCTTTGAGATTATTCGTATTGACCCCCTGAAACTCAATTTTACCGTCAACGAAAGGGATATGGGAAATATCAAGGTCGGTCAGGATGTGAGCTTTAAGATAGATGCCATTCCCGACAGAGTGTTTACCGGAAGGGTGAGTATTGTCTATCCGAACCTGGAGGAGAAAACGAGAACCCTTCGGGTGGAAGCCATGGTTCCTAATCGCCACAGGCTTTTAAAGCCGGGACTCTTTGTAAAGGTTACCGTATATACCGGAGACCCGAAGGATATCGTACTTGTCCCCCTCACATCCATCCGCTATGAAGAGGCAAAGACTTCTCTCTTTGTCGTTGAGGGCGATCGGGCGCGGGAGAAGGAGGTAAAGATCGGGAGAAAGTATGAAGAGTTGTTGGAGATTGTCGAGGGACTGAAGGAAAAGGAGATGGTCGTGGTGGTCGGTCAGAACAATCTTGCCGAGGGGGTCAAAGTCAATGTGGCTCGCTGACACATCCGTTAAACGGCCCGTATTCGCCACCATGCTCATCCTTGCCCTGGTGGTCCTCGGAATTGTAAGTTATCAGGAGATCGGTGTTGATCTCTTCCCCAGGGTGGACTTTCCTGTTGTAAACATCGCCACGAGGTTAAAGGGCGCCTCTCCCGAGGTCATGGACATTGACGTTACGGATAAGATAGAAGAGGCCCTAAACACGATTAACGGCGTGAAGACCATCACCTCCACCAGCACTGAGGGAAACTCCCTGGTAGTGGTGGAATTTGTCCTCGAAAGGGATATAGACCTTGCCGTGCAGGATGTGAGGGAAAAAATCTCTGCCGTCAGGGTAAATCTTCCCAAAGACATTGATGAACCGATTATTGAAAAGGTTGATCCGGATGCAACGCCCGTCATGTGGCTGGCCCTGGCGGGGGAGAAATCCGTCCGTGAGCTTTCTATCTACACCGATGAGGTGCTAAAGGAACAGCTTCAGAGGATCAAAGGCGTCGGCGCCGTCAGATTGGCCGGCTTGAGGTTGAGAGAGGTAAGGGTCTGGCTCGATGCCGACAAACTTCGGGCCTGTCAGATTGCGGCAAATGATGTCCTCGCGGCGCTCCGGCGGGAAAACGTGGAGCTTCCCGGGGGACGGATCGAGAGCGCCTCAAAGGAATATACGGTAAAAATCAAGGGGGAGTTCCCCAATGTGCCTGATTTCAATGATCTGATCGTCGCCTATTACCATGGCGCCCCCGTAAGGCTCCGGGATATCGGGAGAGTTGAGGACGGAGTGGAGGAGAAGCGGTCTGTTGCCCGCTTCAATGGCGTTCCCGCCGTTGGCCTTGGTATTCAAAAACAGTCGGGGACAAACACCGTGGAGGTGATCGGGAGGATCAAAGAGGAGTTGGTGAATATTAAGAAAACCCTCCCCCCCGGAATGAACCTTGACATTGCCTTTGACCAGTCCACATTTATCAAGCGTTCTATCCGTGAGGTGCAAACACACCTGATCATCGGGAGCTTCCTTGCCGTTATTGCCGTTATTATCTTTCTGAGAAATATAAGGACAACCCTTATCAGCGCGGTGGCCTTACCGGTTTCGATTATCTCCACCTTTGCCCTGATGAGGGCCTTCAATTTTACCTTCAACAACATGACCATGCTGGCCCTCTCCCTTTCCGTGGGTCTGCTCATTGATGACGCCATCATTGTGCTCGAAAACATCTACCGGCATGTGGAGGAAGGAATGGCGCCACGGGAAGCCGCCTCTTTTGCCACTTCTGAGATCGGCCTTGCCGTCATGGCCACCACCCTGGCCATTGTCGTGATCTTCCTCCCCGTGGCCTTCATGAAGGGGCTTGTCGGGAGATTTTTCCTCCAGTTTGCGATCACCGTGGTCTTTGCCGTCCTTGTATCCATGCTGGTTTCCTTTACCCTTACCCCCATGATGGCCTCCATCTTTTTAAAGGGGACCAGCTCCCGGCGCGGTAACACCGGCCTCCCCGCAAAATCTACCGTCGCCTCCCGGATGGGGGACCGGTTTGAGAGAGTCTATAAATCAACGGAAGGGCTATACCGGCGCCTCCTCGAGGTGTCGCTCCGGCATAGAAAAACCGTTCTAATTCTTGCCTTAGTTATATTTATCATCAGCCTTTACATCACTAAATTCATCGGGAAGGAGCTCGTCCCGCCGGAAGATCAGGGCCAATTTCTCGGAAGTTTGGAGGGACCAAACGATTATTCTATTGACCAGGCAGATAACCTGTTCAAAAAGGCGGAGGATATTTTCAGAAAGACCCCGGAGATAAAGACGGTCTTCTATGCCCTCGGGTTCGGCTACTCCCCTGAGATCAATAAGGCCGTCCTTTTTACCAGCATGACACCCAAGTCGGAAAGGGCCAAGAGCCAGGAACAGATCAAGGCAGAGGTGAGGAAAAAGCTGGGTAAGATACCGGGCCTTGAGGCAAGGGCCGAGGATATTTCTCTTATTGGCGGCGGTCAGAGGATGGTGCCGATTCAATACAGTATCAGGGGACGCGATCTAACATCCCTTCAAACCTATACGAGAGAAATTATCCGTGAATTTTCAAAGTTGCCCGGCATCGTGGACGTGGATACATCCCTCGAGGCGGGGAAACCGGAGCTGAAGGTTTATATTGACCGGGACAAGGCCGCCGATCTGGGTGTAGATGTGGCAACCATTGCCGAGGCTATCAACCTCCTGATCGGTGGGGAGCTGGATATCACAAAGTTCAAGGACGAGACCAGGGGGAAACGATACGATGTGAGAGTGCAACTCGATCCGAGAGACAGAAAAGATCCTTCTGACATAGGAAGGCTTTACGTGAGGTCACGGGATGGAAGAATGGTAGAGCTCGCCAACGTTGTACATATCCAGGAGGGGGGCGGTCCCAGTATCATTAACCGGGTGGACAGGCAGCGCGCCATTACCATCTTTGCCAGCCTGGAGGAGAAACCATTAGGTCAGGCGATGAGCGAGCTTGACACCATAGCGGCCAGGGCGCTCCCGGCGGATTATTTGCCGAAATATAAGGGTATATCTGAGATCATGGGGGAAACCTTTCACTACCTGATATTTGCCCTTCTCCTCGGGGTGATCATGGCCTATATGATTCTTGCCGCTCAGTTTGAGAGCTTTATCCATCCCGTTACGGTCTTGCTGGCCATGCCCTTTTCCTTTATCGGGGCCTGCGGGGCGCTGATGATAACAGGGAATACCCTGAACATCTTCAGTTTTATCGGGCTTGTCCTCCTCATGGGTCTCGTAAAGAAGAACTCGATCCTCCTCGTGGATTATACCAACACCTTAAGGGGAAGAGGAATGTCAAGGCGGGAGGCGATACTTAAGGCCGGCCCGGTCAGGCTGAGACCGATACTGATGACGACCATGGCCATGGTCTTCGGGATGCTGCCGGTAGCCTTTGGTGTCGGGGAGGGTGCGGAGACACGGGCCCCCATGGGAATTGCCGTGATCGGCGGTCTTCTTAGTTCGCTCTTTCTGACGCTCATCGTTGTCCCGGCAGCCTACGACCTCTTTGATGACCTTAAGGAACGGATAAAGAAAGACCGGAAAACCGGGGATTCATCACGAGGAGAAGAAGACGGGGAAAACAGATAAAAGTTCTTCTCGTTCAATATGGAGAAGATACTGCGATTCAGACAGTAGCGAATCGGACTGGGAGGGTATTGGGCGATTCCTCGTAAGCCCGCTATAAACCGCTATTCGGACGACCACGAGTTTTTCCTTTAGTCGCCTAAGAAAAAAGTGGCTCTTTCTCATTTTGAGTGGGTAGGTTAAAATAGACAAAAAAGATGTCATCCCCAATACCGACGGCGGCTTTCTGATTCTGGGGATGGAAGATTTTAAAAAGGCAAAAGGCGTGGATCGTCTTTATGGCATCCAGGAGAATCCTGAAGCTATCGATGAATTGCATGAGCAGGTAGCTCAGCGGATTACCCCACCCATATACGGAATAACTTGGCGAAGTTTACCGTGTACCATGCGAGATGGCGCCACGGGAGAGATCATTATAGTCGCCGTTCAGAAAAGCGCGAAAGTCCATTCAATTGTCGCTGATGGGACGTGGAAACGCCTAAAAAAAGGAAATCGTGAGATGATGGCAGGGGAGATCAATGACCTCTGTTTCGCCCGCGGGGTCATCAGTGCTGAAGGGGAATTGCTCGATCTCCCCTTCGAACTGTTGGATACGGATATCTGGAAGATTTACTGTGACACCCGCAAGCTGTCTTCCGGGGGCATCAAGGACAAGATGTTTCGCATCGGTCTTGCAAAAAAGAAAGGGAAGGAGATTTTGCCGACCAAAGCCGCAATCCTCCTTTTCGCCGATGATCCTTCCGGCATTCTGGCCGGCAAGGCTGCCATAAGAATTTTCCACTATTCGGGGCTGAAGATTGGGCATGGCCCGGTTCCCAACCTGTTAAAAACGCCGAAAACCATTACCGGCCCCTTGGTTCGCCAGATTTCTGATGCTTACGAGTACGTGCTCAATGAGATTGCCTCCGGCCTGACGCTTGCCTCTTCCGGTTTTGAAACGGCGCATCGCTACCCAACCCGCGTGATCAAGGAGGCCCTGACCAACGCCGTCATTCATCGGGATTATCATATCAACCGCGATATTCACGTCGGGATATTTGACAACCGCATTGAAATTGAAAGTCCCGGGCTTTTTCCCGCCCACATCACCGCGGCGACCATTCAACAGGCCCGATCTTTCAGTCGCAATCCACTGATCGTAAATAATCTCCGGGAGTTTCCAACTCCGCCGAACATCGATGCCGGTGAAGGGATCAGGATGATGTTTTCCACCATGCAGGCCATCGGCCTCTATCCGCCATTATATCTTTCTTCACCCTATCTGGAGCATGATGCCGTCATGGTCACGCTCTTGAATGAAGAGCGTCCAGCCGTGTGGGAGCAGGTCAGCAAGTGGATCGATCGCAATGGTTCCATCAGCAACCGTGAGTTACGCAGGATTGCCGGCATAGACACCCTCAAGGCTTCCAAGATGCTAAAGAAATGGGTAGAAGCAGACATGCTGGTGTCGGATACCAGTAAGGGGAAACGGGGAACGAGGTATATGAGGGCCGGTGGCAGCTATGTACAGCAATCCTTTCTTTCATTATCCGAGCTGGTGGATAATAAACTTTCTAATAGTAAATAATACAATGAAATAACATATCTGTGTTTTAGCTTATTATCCAATGACAGGTAGTGTCACCTAATCATTGTTAGCTTTCAGTGGGTGCGCCAGGATTTCACCAATAGACCAAACATGGTCAATCACATTTGCAGCCATCCCCGGGGTTCTTTTTACTCTTTTTCCATTTAGGCCCC
>Ga0210051_1002120_pt1 | contig 20065 bp, 27 predicted proteins | sample CryGey092014_all_FD_185464 | JGI IMG/M metagenome (GOLD analysis project Ga0210051, IMG submission 185464) | Groundwater microbial communities from aquifer - Crystal Geyser CG23_combo_of_CG06-09_8/20/14_all (SPAdes) (version 2) | ecosystem: Environmental > Aquatic > Deep subsurface > Groundwater... | reverse complement strand
ACTAACTTAACATATTCTTCAGTTGTAATCCTGCCCTTATGTTTAAGATAATCTATTGCTTTAATTTGCCTCTTATTTAATCTCTCTAAAATATCTTTTTCAATCTCAATAAACGTCGGCTCTTTAATCTTTGATTCAAAGATAATTTTAGTTTCAACAGGATGTAATCTATAATAAGGCTCTTTATTACCCCATTTTTTACACAAGTTTCTCATCATATAAATTCCAGAGCCATACTTCTCAATAAAGCCAACATCATAAATCAACTGGCAGAGAATTTCATTAACTGGCTTGTGTTTTGGATTTTTAGGAGTAACCCCTTTTGGAAAGGTTCCTGGATTAATGATTTCTATTCTATTGTCAAATATAAATACCCTTACATCGCCGGTTTCAAAATAGTTTCTATGTATTAGGGCATTGATTATTGCTTCTCGTAATGCCCTTATAGGATACTCAAACTTATCCTCTCTCCTAAAACTCCTTTCTGTTCTTGTCCCTAAAAGCCTTATGTTTTTTCTTATGAAATCCTCAGCAGTGCTTATCATCTCCCAAATTGTTCCCTCACAATTAGCAGTATCTAATGTTGGATGAATCACTTTTGTTCCTTTAAATCTGACAATTCTCAATCTTGCATTAGGCAGGAACTTTTGAGGAAACTTTCCGAAAAATAAGATTCCAGCATTTGTTGGCTGGTTGTTATGCAATGCTTTGATGTTCTGCAGTAATTTCTTAGTTGAGATTTTTGTTTTTCTGGAGATATTTCTTGCTGTTTCTCTTTGTTTAAGATACCATTTAACTTTCTCCTCGTCAATGTCTTCTAAACCTGCATCTTCACAAACCTGCTCACCCCAGTAGCTCTTTTTGCTTTCCTTTGCTAATTTCCTAATCTCTGATGCAGACAATTTATGGACAGATTTTCCAACCTTTCCGTATGCTTCACCCCTAAAGAAAACTGGTTTTTCACTATGTTCATCCACTTCTATAACTATCATGTTTTTACCATCAGATGTTTCAACCTTAATTTTAGGGTAAATTGGATTATCTGCATGCTGTTTGATGTAATTGGCAAGACCCTCAATTGTTTTCCTGCCTATTTGCACACCTTTAATCTCTCCTGAATCAGACACACCAACTAAAATTAAACCTTTGTTAGTATTAGAAAAAGCAGAAACACATTCTCCAATCTCATCCTTCAAGCCTAGAGACTCTTTAAACTCAACTCCCTGGCTTTCCCCTTTTTCTATCAATTTTTCAATCTCTTTCTCATTCATTTTCATTTATTTGGAGGTTTGAGCTGTTAAAGCCTATTGCCATCTTAGTGAATTAGCTTATTTTTATGCTTTGCCTGGTTTTTTCATAGGTTTTTTTAGAATTAGTGAATGAATTCCGGAAAATAATTAATCTTAAGAAATAAAAAGAGCAAGGGTATGATGCAAGACCTATTGTTCATCCTTGTGATAAATCTCTAAGAAGACTATCTTATTCTCAGAAGAAAAATAGGCATAAGCTAACCTATAAGGAGATATGTAAAGTTCCCTGGTGCCTTTTCGTGAATACCTCATAGGTTTTCCAATTTCAGGGTTTTCAATAATCTTTTCAACCTGTTTCTTAATTTTTAACTTAAGAGATTTGTTCTTTATCTTGCTTATTTTCTTAAGAAAATCATTCTTGTATTCAATATTCAGCATGCTCTTAGCTCTTTAAGGAAATCATCTTTGGATTTATTCTCAAACTTGCCTTTATCATATTCCTGCCAGGCTTTTTCTACTTTTTCAGCGAAGACAAAATCATTCCTTAGATCAGATGCTAAGTTCTTCATATTCTTTAAAATTATTCTGCCTTGATCTTTTACCATCAAAAACTCATCACCAGTCCTAATATCTCTCCTTAATGCATTAGGGATTACAATCTGACCCTTTGTACTAACCTTAGCAATTGCATATTCCATGTATATCACCATAGTAAGTTATAACTTACTAATATATAAAGCTTTTGATTTATTTATTAAATCAAGAAAATTAGAATACCAGAGTATGGAAAATTATCTTCTGAACTTAGCCAAGTATTTTTCAAGAAGCTTTTTCTTCATAACAAAGATTTTATTGATGATTTCCATGCCCTGGTTAAATTCAACCTTTATGCCGTAATAGTTTATACTGTTCCTTGTGTATCTTAACCTGTCAAATCCATCATAATCAAAATCATTTAGCAAATTCTTTAATAATTCTCCAATACAAACATGGGATAAAACCTTATATCCTCTTGAAATGCATATTGCCTCCAGAACCTCACGCAAAGAGTCATAAGAAAGGGAAAGATAAGCAGATATGTTTTGCTCATCAAGCTTGGCTTTTTTGACAGTTATTTCCTTTATACCAGCCATTTCTATTAAAGAGCTAATCAAACTTTCATCTATTGTTGCCTTTCTTATCAAACCCTTTCTAAAACATTCAGCTAAGTCCACCTTAATCTGCCCTGCAGAACAATGCCATTCAGCACATTGTTCACAAGGTGTTTGTTTCTTAGCTCCTTAATATTTTTAACCCTAAATAATTGTACTTTTCTCCTAATTTTTCGCTCAAAATTCTTTAATTTCGGAAATTCTTTTGTTTTCTCAGAAACAACAACCAAATCTAGGTCACTTGTTTCTGTATCCTCTCCCTTAGAAGCAGAGCCAAACAAAACAATTGCTGGTTTAAGATAATATTTATTTAAAGCATCAATAAGTCCTGAATCTTTTATTTTTTTTATGTTATAAAATATTTTCAAGTCTTTATAAGAATCATTTTCAGTATTTGCCCTGTATAAATGAAAAATTCTTTCTTTTCTTAGCTTTAACAAGCCCTGTTTTACAAAATTCCGCAAATCCTTGCTTGCTGTTGCAGGGGAAATCTTCAAAATCCTGGCTGCCTCCCTGACATTAAACTCCCTGCCCGGCTCTTCAAGGAATATGTTTAATTTTTTGAACATATGTTTATTTTTATAAACAGTTATTTAAATATTTTTCTATTTTCCATTGAATCAAGAAGATTAGAAGACCAGAGCATGGCTTCATCAGCATAATAAAACAAGGTTTTATAGGGAGTTCCATTAGGATTAAAGAGTTCAAGATAATTCTTATATTTCTCAACATTTTTAACATACTGGTCAATATATTCCCTTGCCTTTTCCTTATCAACTTTTTTAACAACATCAATAAAGCACTGGCCAATATTAGTCCAGATAGCATTGCCCTCATAATTAGGCACTAAAATACTATGCAAAAACAAATAATTTCCAACTTTCTTTTTTGTATATTTCAAAGGAAACGGCTTGTCCAGTCCATCTTTTTGTATTGCATCCAATGATTGCTTAATCATCTTTTTTGAATCAAACAGTCCAGTCCAGTATGGAAAAACATTTGCATCACCAGCAATATAATCCAGGCCAGACAAATCATCCAGAAAATAATTCCCTGTCCAGAAATTGTCTTTTATTATCTTCTTGAAATTATAGCTTTTGAAAGGATTATACAACCCAAAATAATCAATGTCATTGCTAAGCATTGCAGTCATTAAGTTGTTATAAAGGGAAGAGCTTCTCAATGCATTATCCTTCATAGAAGAAAAATGCCTATTTTTTTTTATTATTCCTTTCTCCTGATCAAAAGAATCAATGAAAACCTTTCTTATCTCCTTATCAAGAAAAAACTTATATTTCAGCAAAAGCTCTTTTGCATCAGCAAGCCTTAGTGAATGCAAAAGATAAGCAACTGACTCTGGAGTATAGTATGGAAAGTCAACAACAGAGCCATTATAGATTGTGGTAGTTACCTTATTGTTTCTTGAATAAGAATTCAATGCAAATTCTAGTGTTTTAATAACCTTATTCCTGTAACCTAAATTCAGCAATGCCTGCACGCTGATTCCAAAATCCCTTACATAAAAGCAGGAAAAATGCCCAGCGCTTGCCTGAAAATAATTTCCATTCCAGCAGCTATTAACACATTGCTTCAATATCTGCCTTGCATTCCCGCTATATTTCCTTATGCCCCTGAATCTAACCCTGACAGACCTCTTAAAAACACCAAGTGCTTTTTTCAGGAGAATAGTTTTCATTTTCTTAGATTATTACTTAATTTAGTAATGCTAATTTTTATTATTGTTTCCTGCTATTTCTTTAAACTTAATCTTGTGCAGTGCAAGGTATGACAAGCCCAAAAATACCCATATCATATCCCTGCCCCTGATAATAATACTAAGTGCAAGTCCTATACCTTTGCTTACTCTCAATAGAGCAGATGCAGATGACTGGCCGAATTCCAATGCTCCTAGAGCAGCAGGCACTGGAATTATGTAGGCAAGGCCGACAAGGGAAAAGAATATAAAAATAGCTGTAAATGATGCATTATAACCCAATAAAAGCAGTGCCAGTTTATATTCAAAAAACATTAAAACCCAGACTAAAAGGAAAGTGAGAAAAGCGTTCCTGAATCCTTTTTTGTTGTACTTAAAAAAGTAGATAAGATGTGATTCCATACCGCTTATGTCCTTTTCATATTTTTTAGTGAGCTTCCATTTATTAAGCCTCAGCAGCCTGAAGCAGGTTGTAAAAAATCCCTTTTCTGTTATGGTTAAATGATAGAAAGAGTATATTGCAACAGCCATTGCAAAAAAGCCAAAAATCATAAGGGCTGCTGTTCTTTTTGAGACACTAAAATTAGCTAAAATAATAAGTATAGTTATGCATGCAAAAAATCCATTGAGGCCTAAGTCAAGCGACTTATCAATAACAACAGAGGAGAGTGATTTTTTAAATTCAATATTATGATTCTTACTAAGAAGATGTGCCCTTACAGGCTCGCCACCTATGTGAGCAGCAGGGGTTACATAACTCACTCCAAAACCCGCTAACTTATAAACAAAAAGTTTTGGAAATGGCACTTTACAGCCCTGTGATCCGAGGATTATGCTCCACCTGAGTGTATGCAGAAGCATCATTATTATTGATACTATTATAAACCACATAAGCTTGTCAAAAGAAAAATAGCTGAAGGCCTTTAATATTTCCTCAATTTTGATATACCAGAAAAGCAGTATTACTATAATAATACCAGCTATTGCGGATAATAACTCTGATTTTATTCTTCTCATTTTAAAAAACGAGCCTGCCGGGACTTTCATAGCACTTGCGAGCGAAGCGAGCTAAGGGGATTTGGCTTTTAAGCAAAATCCTCTATGCGTGCCAGCTTAGCAAGAAGCTGTTCGAACCCGGGATCTACAGCTTACTTTTGAACTAGTTCAAAAGGATTGAACTCTGTTCAATAGGAGGCTGTCGCCCTATCCAGACTAGGCTACAGGCTCATATTGCAGGAAAAAATATGAAGCTTTATTAATGTTTTGTGTTTTTATACTTATATGTATATAATAAAACATATTCCAGAGGATTTCATAGTAAAGGAAATAACAAGCATAAAGTTAAAAGACAATGGAAACTACACTTACTTTATTCTTAAAAAAATAAACTACACCACAGAAAGGGCTGTTTCAGCTATTGCAAACTATCTAAAAATAGACAGAAAGAAAATAGGATATGCCGGCTCAAAGGACAAAAAAGCACTAACAGAGCAAATGATTTCTATTCAAGGATTTAACAAAACAAAGGATATTAGATTAAAGGACATTGAGCTTATTTACAAAGGCAAAGGCGATGAAAGGATTAGTTTAGGTGACTTAAAGGGAAATAAATTCATCATAACAGTAAGAAACCTGGATAAAAAAGAAATTAAAATTAATTCAAAAACCCAGTCAATCCCAAATTACTTTGATGAGCAGAGGTTCAGCAAAAACAACGCTGAAATAGGAAAAGCCATAATAAAAAAACATTTTAAAAAAGTAGTTGATTTGATTTTAGAGGATTCCTCTGAAAAAACATCTGGTTTTGAAGAGGATGTAAAAGAGCATATTTCAGGATTTCCAAATGATTTTATCGGCGCAATAAAAAAAATCCCAAAGAAAACAAGGATGATGTATGTGCATGCCTTCCAAAGCTTAATGTTCAACAGGACTGTTCTTGAGTTAATAATTTCAGAGAAAGTCAATTACAAAAAGGTTCAATACCAACATGGGTTTTTTGCTTTTCCATTGAAAACAATGAAAAACCTAAAACTTCCGATAATTGGTTTTGGAACTGAATTCAGGAATAAGAAAATAAAAGAGATTTCATCAAAAATTCTTGAAGAAGAAGAAATCAAATTAAGGGATTTCATTGTAAGGGGGATGCCAGAGCTTGCCTCAGAAGGTGATGAAAGGAATATGTTTGTTAATGCAGAGGATATTAATTTCAAAACTGAAAAAGACGAGCTAAACAACAACAAAAAGAAATGCATAATCTCATTTAAGCTTCCAAAGGGCTCTTATGCAACAATAGTTATTAAGAAAATCTTTGGTTAACTATTCCTCTAATGCCTTTCTGGCATCAGCTATCACATTATCAACCTGCTCAATTGGCCAGTCAGCATTAATACTCCTTAGAATTCCTTTTTTAGTGTAATATTCTATTAAAGGCTCTGTTTGTTTTTTGTAAACAACAAACCTTTCCTTTATTGCTTTTGGCTTGTCATCATACCTCTGGTAAACTTTGCCGCCGCATTTGTCGCAAACACCTTTCACTTTTGGAATTATATTCCTGATATGGTATATAGCGCCACAGCTTCTGCAGATCCTTCTGCCAGAGAGCCTGTCAATTATTACCTGTTCTGAGGCTGTGAAATCCAAAACTTTGTCAATAACAACTATTTTATCCAGTGCCTCTGCCTGTGCTATTGTCCTTGGAAAGCCGTCAAGCATAAAGCCGTTTTTGCAATCAGCTTTTTTTAGTCTTTGCTCAACTATTTTTATTGTGACATCATCAGGCACGAGATTGCCCTTGTCAATATATGTTTTGGCAAGCAGGCCAATCCTTGTCTTGTTCTTAATAGCTTCCCTGAACATGTCTCCTGTTGAAATCTGCGGAATATCATATATTTTTGATATTCTCTTTGCATAAGTTCCCTTGCCAACGCCGGGAGAGCCCAACAGCACAATATTCATTTTAGCCAAAATACTCTTCATTCTCTTTTTTTGTTGATTCTTTTTCCCAAAAGTCCCTCATTTTTCTAATAATCTTTATTATCTTGTTTTTTATGCTTTCCCATGAGCTGAAAAATTCATTAATAAATTCAGCATCTTTTTTTTCGTCATGATTTAACGAAAGCTCCAATGATAATTTTTCAAGCACCTTGAGCCTTTTGTACAATCTAAATACATCTTCCCTCTCTGCGTCATTAAATGCCTTATATTCATAAAGATTTGCTATTGTGTTGTCAGGGCTTAACAAATCTTCAAAGAACTCACACATTGTATTTATTTTATCAGCTATCTTTTTCCTTATTTCCCTTAATAAAAAATCCTCATACTCTATGATTGAGATTTCAAACTCTTTGTTTAATTCCTCAAAATCAGGCAGGGAATACTTCTTTTTCAGTTCCTCATATTTTTTTCTTATTTTTTCTTCCATTTCAGCATCTTCAATTACAGAATAAGCCTCGGAGGGGAGTCGAACCCCCGACCTGCGGATTACAAGTCCGCCGCTATAGCCACTAAGCCACCGAGGCGCAATCCTGGTAGTAAAACCATGGTTTATATAGTTTTCTGTAAAACTAAGGAAAATTTTATATAATATGCATAAAAACAAAGCCAAGTATGAAAACAATCTATCCAAGCATATGTGTTGAGAGCTCCTCTTTTTTTACATCCTCTGTTGCAGCAGCACTTGTTAATATAAGGGCACAGTCAAGATACAAGTATTTGTGGCATTATTTTAAGCCATCACCTAATATAATATACAGGAGAAAGACTGCAAATATGATAAATGTTGAGAATCTTGCAAACAATGTAATAAAAGCCTATGATGTTCTGGAAAATAAGAAATTTAACTCAATAATAATAGGGCCGGGCTCCGGAGCAGCAGCAGATATAGCCAATGCAATGAATGCCCCGTTGCTTCCTGTTCATACAATGGTAATTGAGCTAAGGTTGTTTAATCCAATAAGGCCGGATGATGTTAAAACCTATGCAAAACAAGGTAGTGAACTAGCAAAGATCATTTTAAAAAACAATAAAAATATTGAGATTATTATTCATGATGATGTCATACATGACAGGACAATGATAAAAAGATACTTGATTAACAGGATCAAGTTCAAAAAACTTCCAAAAGCATATAATTTCTTTATAAAAAAATACCTTAAAAAAAATGGAACAATAGTCTTTATGGATAATACACAATCATGGAAACAATACAAAATTGACAAAAATATCTGGTTTCAGCTCGGCGGCTATGGCGGAATTGAATTTGAGGAATATGTTAATGGCTCAAAGAGAATCAACAAATGGCTTAAAAAAAGCAATCAAAAATATAACAAAGGCTGGAAACTCAATTATCCTGTTAAGCAAAATCCAGAGTCTGAATGGGGCACTCCAAGAGGCCTTGATAAAAACATTAAGGATTACTGCAAAAAAAACAAGCTAAAGTTCATAAAAATACAAACAGACCATATAACAAATCTCAGTTTGCTTAGCTCATATCTATGGTATGAGAGGAATAAAAAAGACGGGCATTCCAATGGCTATTCAATAGGAACATTCTGGGCACACTCTCCAACAGCATCTGCCCTGTCAAGGTATATACCATACTGGGCCCCATGGCCTGATATAACAACCTTAAACATAGTAAACAAGCATTTAGACAAGATGATAAATGACTTTGATGTTCCAAAAAAAGCCATATTTGCAAGGCACGGGGCAATTGGCCCGGATATTGTTGGAATCAGGGGCTGGAAATATATGCTGAGAAAACATTTCAATAAAAAAGATATTGAGCTTCATGGCAGCCTGACTAATCTTGTTTATAATAGAATAAAAAAAAGGGTTCATTCTCTTTCAACCCTGAACTCAATAGAATCTTATATCAAAAATATAACAACATGGGCAAAAAAGCTAGATAAAAAAAGCAAAGATTCTTTAACAATAAATGATTTAATCAGGATAGCAAGAAAAAACAAGCTAAAAATAAAGGTAATTTCATGAAAATTGGATTTTTCACAAATGTTTACAAGCCAGTTATAAATGGTGTTGTTAACTCAATATCTTCTTTCAAAAAAGGCCTTGAAGAGCTAGGCCATGAGGTTTATGTATTTGCCCCGACATGCCCAGGGTATAAGGATGATGAGAAGAATATATTCAGGATTGAATCTTTAAAGCTGCCCTCACAAGAGGAATACAGAATGGCTCTGCCGATATTTAATAAAAAATCATTAGAGGTTATTAAAGAACTAGATATTATACATACTCAGTATCCCTTTATTATGGGAAACTATGGCTCTCTTTTTGCAGATATTTATAATATTTTTGCAGATATTTATAATAAACCACTTAAACCAGTGGTTTTTACCTATCATACGCAATATGAAAAATATACCCATTATATCCCATTTGAGCAAGGGATAACAAAAAAGTTTACAAAGTGGATGGTAAAGGATTATGCCAATAAATGCGATTGTGTAATAGCACCTTCTGAGAGTATTAGAAAGATGCTTCTAAACCAGGGAATCAAGTCAAGGATTGAGGTTGTTCCAACTGGCATTAACCTAGATGTTTTTGGAAACCCTAATAGGAAAATAATCAGAAAAAAGTATAATCTTGGACTAGAGCAAAAACTGCTTTTATATGCCGGAAGAATAGCAAAAGAGAAGAATCTTGAGTTCTTAATTAATTCATTTAAGCTGGTTCTAAACAAAAAGCCAAACACTTATTTGATTCTTGTCGGGCGCCGCACTAAAAAAAGTTATTTAATTGATTTAATCAAAGAGCTTCATTTAGAGACAAAGGTTTTTATGGTTGGGCACTCCAATGCTGTGCAGAATTATTACGGAGCAGCAGACCTCTTAGTCTTCAGCTCTAAGACTGAAACCCAGGGCCTTGTTTTAGTAGAGGCAATGGCAGCAGGAACGCCTGTTGTTGCAGTTGATTCCCCTGGAATAAGAGAGGTTGTTGACGGGAAAAACGGATCTCTGACTAAAGAGTCACTTGTTGAATTCAGTGAAAAAATAATAGAGATCTTGGAAAATGATGCATTAAGAAAAGAAATGTCTCAAAATGCAAGAAAAACAGCAAGCAGTTATTCAATCCAAAAGATGTCCAGAAAGATGCTTAAGGTCTATGAGTCAGTTCTAAAGTAATTACTCTTCTTTTTTCTTAAAGCTTTCCGGAAGGTCAATGATGTATTTACCCTCTTCCAGCTTGTATATTAAGGGTCTTTTCTTAAATAAATTGACAATATCAAGCTCATACTTCCCGGGCTTTAATATTCTTATTGATTCAAGGTCAAGAACAACTGGTGTTTCCACGCCCCTTTCTATGCCAATAAGCTCAAAAACATCTTTTTCAATTTCATTTTTCTCCTGGGTTGTCAGGTCAGTTACTATATTTTTTGTCTCTTCAAGCTTTTTCTTGTTTATATAGAAAAATAATCTTCCGCCGCAGGGGCAGCCCTTTAATATTTCCTCGGCTCCGTCATCGTAGAATTTTCCACATCTAACACATTGATGGGGCATTTTATCTCAAGAATTAGCTCTTCCTCCTTTTTTTAGGTTTGATATCTTCTTCTGTAAAAAGCTGTATCTTGTCAGGGTCTTTTTTTATCTCCCTTACAACAGATGCAGGCCCGATGATTGTCAGGCCCTGCCTGTCGCCCAATAGCATATTGACAAAATTCCTTTTTAGCCTTTTGAATAAATCACTCTCTTTCTTGTTTGGATAGATAACAGACAGCTCTATTCCCTTGAAATCCTTGTTTATCTCTTCCATTGTTGCTTTTATAAGCTCAGCCTCTTCCTCTTTCTTTAATCTGCCCTCTAACAAGACAATCCTGTTTTCCTTTGCTATGTTAAGGAGTTTTCTTATTCTTCCAACTGAGCTTATGTATTCTATCTCACTGTATGGAACAAACTGCAGTGTTAACATTATCCCACCACCTTGAATAGTGCCTCATAAAACTCATCAACATTGTTGCCGTATCTTGCTGATATCCCAACAACATGATATTGTGGAAATGCTGACTGGACTTTCTTTATTGCTGCCTTTTTTAAGTCTATTTTATTAGCTACCACTAAAACAGGTATTTTTCTTGCCTCAAGGTTTCCGATGATTGTTATGTTAACCTGCGAGTATGGGTCTTTTGTTGCATCGAGAACAACAACCACTGTATCCATGTTGTCAAGCCACTTTATAGAGTCTATAACCCCTTTTGTTGCCTCTTTTGCCCTCTTCTTGGCTTTTTTTGCATCTAGGCCAAATTTCATAAAGTCCTCATAATCAATTTTGGTTGCAATTCCCGGAGTGTCAACAAGGTTAAAAGAAATCTCTTTTTTGCCGCTTTTAATGCTTATCTGCTCTTTTATCTGTATTTCACGGGTTTCATGGGGTATGTTTGTTACCTTGCCCATGCTTTCTCCCAGCCAGTCCTCGCAGATTTTATTTGCCAAAGTAGTCTTTCCGGAATTTGGCGGCCCATATAGGCCAAGCTTGATGTGCTTTTTCCTCCTGAAAAGATTCTTGAAGAAAGCTTTTATGAATTTCTCAAATATGTTCACCATTTTTTAATTTATAGTTTAACTGTTATATAAATAAGTTTTGGTTTTTAAGTATGAATTATATATATAAATCTCTTAATGATTGATTTATCTTTGCTTATTATTCACAACCAGATTAGAATGGTATAATAAAAACCAACAAAAAGGAAAATTATTGAAACAATATATCTCATATATTTTTCAAATACCTGAATATTGTTCATTATATGACTAAGCTTTGAAACACCATATACAAGTACAAATGAAAATAGTATTACGGGCAATCCAGTAGCAAATGCAAATACAGATGGAATCAGTATGCCATCACCAAATTTCAGTGCAAGGGGTATTAGCATTCCAAAAAATAAAACCCCGCTAAGAGGGCAAAAAGCCAATGCAAAAATAATTCCTAATGCAAAACTTCCAAGATACCCCTTTTCAGACAGTTTTTCTTTCAGGTTATTTAATCTTTTACTGCCTTTAAAAAAATTCAATTTGATTATATTTAACATGGCCAAGCCAATAAATATCAGCAAAGGGCCAAGGATTTTTTCACCATATTTTTGCAGAAACATGGAGATTGCCTGAATATTCAAGCCAACATAAACAATCAAAGATGCAAGACCAACATAAGTCAGCATTCTTCCCAAAGTATAAATAAAACCAGTAATTAATGTATGTTTTCCATTCTCTATTTTTTTGGAAATATATGCAATGGCAGTTATGTTTGTTGCCAAAGGGCATGGGCTTATGGCAGTCATTAATCCTATAAAGAAAGCTGCAATTATTGGAATACTGCTTGTTCCCATTGTTTCCATGAATGCCATAAATCCCATCTTCAATTACCTGCCAGTTTCTGCTCAATAATTCCTTTGAGATAAGCCATATACTCTTCTTTATTGTTTATTTTATACCAAACATTGATATTTTCCTCTTTTGAAAAGCTTCCATCTTTTCTGTAAACCCCAATCCATAAGGAAGAACCTGTTGCTCCATATTTCATAACAAGGTCCCTATTCTCTGGAAGTTCTGCATTGATATGGCCAAAAATAATTTTACCTGATTCAAGTTCATCAGCAAAATAAGTCTTTACAGTCTCTTCTGCATAATCACCTACTGTCAGGCAGGAATAGCATTGATGATTGCCATGAAAATGATAAATCTCCAGCTTATCAATTGCAATCTTTTTCTGAACATTATCTGCTGACAGATTTGGGCTGCTGCTTCCTGAGCATCCAGAAAGCATGAAGAGCCCTATGATAAGGCAAATTATTATTGTGTTTTTTTCTCTGTCCATTTTAGTTTAACCATTTCTCGATTTCCTCAACATCAGCAACTTTTCCATAGCTTTTGACTTCTCCGTCAATTACTATTGCAGGAGTAAACATAACCCTATATTCAATTATCTTATCTATTTCAGTGACTTTCTCTATTTCAGCTTTCTTTCCTGTACTTTTAAGGGCTTTTCTTGCGTTTTCTTCCAGATACTTGCATTTTGGACATCCTGGTCCAAGTATTTCTATTTTCATTTTTCACATCCTCCCTTGCCTCTATCTTGAATGCCTAAAATGATCAAATCCTCTTCGGCTTTTATTCCTCGTATCTCATCTTTTTTGATGTATATGCTCTGATTTTTTCCTAAATCAAAAGCTCCTCTGCTATCAGTAAATATTCCTTTTCCTCCAAGAACTGTCAATAACACACCATAATCCTCTGGATGAGGGGGAAGTTCAACCCCTTTTTTGAGGCATATCAATGCTGCATGAAAGCCCTTTGCATTCAGGAAATGCCTTTTTATCGGCTTTTCGTCTGAATGAATGACCTTTTCATTTAAATTATATATTTTCATTTTTAAGTGCCCTCTTAGGAATTATCCAGTAGAGCTGCAAGATTTTGGACTAAGTTTTTCTTCAAGCTCTTTCTTAGCTATTTTCAATAATCCTTTTTCTTTTATCAAATCCTTGACAATCTTCTTGTCGGGGAAGCTTATTGCGTCAAAGATACACCATACTTCACAGGAAGTGCAGCCAACCATGCAGTTATTGGGCCTTGCAACCACTGATTTGTTTTTTTCCTTGTCAAAATCAAAAATATTCCTGCCGCAGGAAGTTATGCACATTCCGCAGCCAGTGCATTTTTTCTCGTCAATCTTTGGACTCCATTTTATTTCTTCTCTTGGAACTCCTTTCCATTTTGCAAATTTTGGATCTGATACTTCAGATGGTTTCATTTTCAACACCTTAATCCTTTTTTGTAAGATAATTATATGCGCTAAAAGCAGCAGTAACGCCTTGCGCAGATGCAATGATTGCCTGTTTCCATGAAGTGCTTGTTACATCACCGGCAGCATACACTCCTTTTACATTAGTTTCGCAATTTACATTCACTATAATTTCATTCTTCTTGTTTGTTCTAATTCCAATTTCTTTTCCAATAATTTTTGGCATTTGGCCAATGTAGATGAAAACCCAGTCAACAGGAATGTTTTTAGTATGTTTATTTTTAATAAGAGTTATGCCCTCAACAAAAGATTTGCCATTTATTGAAATTATATTTGCAGAATTGAGAACCTCAATTTTATTCTTGCATATATTATCCTCTAAACTATTTAGATGATGTGCTTCTGCATGAAGTTTTGGCTCGTTATTGACTACATAAACTTTTTTAGCATATTTTACCAACAAATTCGCTTCTTTAACTGCACTATCTCCTCCACCAATTACTGCAACTATCTTGTTTTTTATTGTGGTAGCATCACAAATTGCACAATAGCTGACTCCATTTCCAGTAAATTCTTTTTCACCAGGGACATTCAGCTTCTTTTCAATAGTGCCTGTAGCAATAATCAGGGTTTTTCCGATAAATAATTTTTTAGCAGTTGAGACCGCATACAAATTGCCTTTTTTTCTGGATATTTTCTCAACAACATCAGTTAAAATGTCAATATCATAATCCCGTGCATGGTTTTCAATCAGCTCTGCAAGCTTTAGCCCGTTAATTGAGACAAAACCAGGATAATTTTCTATGCTTTCAGTCAGAGTTATCTTGCCTCCACTCATCTCACCTATAACTAAAACCTTTAACCCTAATCTTGTAGCATACATTGCTGCAGAAAAACCTGCAATTCCTGTTCCTATGATTATGGCGTCATAAACTATTTTTACTTGCGGTTCGAAATTGTAAATATTTCTTGGTGTTAAAATAAAATCTTCTTTTTTGTCCATGTTATTTTGCCCCTCTGATTACCTCAATAAGTGCGGTATAAAAACCATCACTGCTCCCAGTACAGTTAATATTATTCCACCTATCAGTTTGCAGTATTTTGCATATTTGTCTCCGATTGCGCTGCTAACTGCAAAAGCGGCCAGCCCAAATATAATTAAATCATCCAGCATAAAAAAGAAAGTATACAGTAAAATGTATAAATAATGCTGGAATGCTGATAAATTGCTTATGGCTAAAATCTGTGTGAATACAGCAGGAATTGCTGAAGAGCAAACAAATTCAACAGAATTCACTATAAAAGCAAGAATGATTATAGAGCCAATTATTGCCAAAGAAAGAGGCTGAGAAATAATCTTCTGTATCTTGCTCATTGTTTTTTCATGGGATTCTTCATCTCCGACTTCGCAGGTAAGAGCTTTTTTGGTAAAATAATCTTTTAGATTTATGATTCCTCCGCCCAAAGCAACAAGACCAATAATCAAAGTTAATATTCTTATATATCCTACTAATAGGAAAATATTAAGCCAGGCAGTCATAAACAGAAAGTATAGTATGCCTGAAGCTAATACAAAACTTCCAACAATAAGCCAAATTTTTCTTTTATCAGCAACCCCTATCAAAAGTCCTATTAAATATACTAAAACCCACATTGCACATGGATTAAAACCATCAATTAAGCCCAAAACTACTGCCAAAGCTGGAATTGAGAACTTAGTAAGATCTGTTCTGCCGATAAATGGCAGCTCAAAATCAGTAAATCCTGTCTTTATTTCTTGCGATGTAATGTTTGCTCCATTTGCCGAGCAAGTTTCTTTGCATTCTTCTATTGCTTCTTTAATTTGCTCTTTTGAGTGAACTCCAACCAAAGGATGTTTGCCTACAAAAGTCGTGGGAACTCCTAATCTTGAAGTGTCTAACCCTGCTTCTCCTGAAAGCTGATAAAATAACTGAGAGCCTTCAGTTGAAGATGCATCATAAGAATAAAAATTTATGTCTGTTAATTCCTGTTTTAGCTCCTCTATTATTGGCTTTTGGTCTGCACAATGGGGACAAGTTGGCAAATAAAAGAAATGGATAACAAGACCATCTTCTTTTGTTATTGTTGGCTCTTTGGCGATAAACATAGCCATTATTCCAATTAATACTAAACACAATAGGAGATACCGGTTAAATTTAGATTCCCAAAACTGCTTGATTGTTGATTTTATGATGCTCATTCTATCTTCAATGCCTCTTTTAATTTTTTAATATCATAGCCGACAATTATCTTTCCATCTACTTCTGTAACAGGCACACTTTCCTGCCCGCTTTTCTTTTTCATCTCTTCTTTTGCCTTTGCATTTTTGGAAATGTCTATTTCCTTAAATTTGATATTATTCCTTTTTAAAAAATTCTCAATAATAACACAAAAAGCGCATCCCGGAGCAGTATAAACTTTTACAACCATAATCTTACCTCTTGCACATACAGCATAACTGTAAAATCAAATTTCCAATTTTTTGAGCATCTTGGTCATCTTATAACTTTATTTTGGACATCCTGATCCTAAAATTTTCACTTTTTTCCTAATTTCTGACGTTCTTAAAATAATTTTATTTGCGGTATGAAATAAGCAAATATAAGCCCACCGGCAATACCTAAAATCCACATGATGATGGCATAGTTCACTACTATCTTCCATTTAACAACCCTTGAAATCCCAAGCATTGAAGGTAAACTCAAGGCCGGTCCAGTTAGTAAAAAAGCCAATGCCGGACCTGTTCCCATACCTGAAATCAACAACTCTCTCACAAACGGTATCTCTACCAAGGTGGGCGTGTACATTACAACACCCATAATGGAAGCCAAGGCAATTTGCCAAAACCCTTGACCTAAATATTTAGAAATGATTTCAGGTGTTAAAAAAATCTTGATAATCCCAATAATAAAAATTCCTAAAAGGACTAGGGGCAAAATTCTTTTAACAAAATCCCAGACATTTTTTAGCCATTCTTTTAAATCAGGAATAAGAGAAAATTTTTCTTCGTGATATTCAACTTTTAATTCTGAAGTTCCATCCAATTCCTGTTTATACCATATTTTTTCTACAACTACCCCGGTAATAATAGCTGCACTTAAAGCCAAAATAATTCTGCCAATAGTAAATTGCCAACCAATGAGACTAAAAGTTAAAATAACCGCAGCTGGATTGATAGCTGGAGTAGCTAAAAGAAAAGTTATTGCTGGTCCCAAGCCCGCACCTCTTTTTTTAATAGCTGCAAACAAAGGAATAATTGAGCAGGAACAAACAGAAAGCAAAGGCCCTCCAAAAGCAGCAATAAAATAGGCCTTAGGATTTCTTTTGCCCAAATGCTTAATAACTAATTCTTTTGGAATAAAAGTCTGAACTGCGCCGGCAATTAAAAAAGCCATACCCAAACAAAACCAGGCTTTTTGAATATAGCTTAATAAAGTATAGAAAGGAATTAGCCACCAAGGAGTTTCTTGGCTAATGGGAAAAAGTTCTTTAGGCATAATTCCTTGTTCTATCAATTTACTCTTTTTAAAAGCACCATGCCATTCATAGCCCACTAGAACAGTCAAAAGCACAATAATTAATAAAATACCGAAAAGCAGTTTTTTTGATTTCATTGTTTTACCTTTTTATATTGATCTTACTTCAACCATTTCTTTATTTCATTTATATCTGGAATTCTGCCTTCTGCCTTTATTTTGCCATTTATCACAATTGCTGGAGTCATCGTAATTCTTTCAACTATTTTTGCCATGTCTGTGACTTTCTCAATCTTCGCATCAATTTTCAATTCTTTCAATGCTTTCCTTGTATTTTCTTCTAGTTGTTTGCATCTCCAACATCCAGGACCAAAAATTTCAATTTTCATTTTCCCACCCTATTATTTATTTTTACTATAACCTAATAATTTAAGGATATCATAAACACGAGTGTCCTTGATTTTGTAAAAAATCCGTTTGCCTTCTCTTCTTGATTCCAGGATCCCCCAAGTTTTTAATTTGCCTAATTGGATTGAAACTGTTGATTGTGTTCTTTTAGTATGTGGAATTATCTCGCAAACACATTTCTCTCCGTCTAAAAGGGATTTCACTATTTTTAATCGAGTTTCGTCTGATAAAGCTTTCAAAATTTTTAGGATTTCTTTCATATTAATATATTGATAATTGTCAATATTTATAAATTTAACGTTTTTGGTAGAAAACAGCTTAATTTTATTTATCAACAGAAATAGAAATTATTCTCTTTTTATCTGAAGGCCATACTTTATTATTTCCTCGGCCTTGTCAATATCCTCTTTTGCAACTATTTTTCTTAATTCCATTCTTGCTGCTGCTTTTGAGAGCCTTATCAGGCCGATTACAATTCTCGGCGAGATTTCAATTAAGTATTTTTTTTCATCTTTTTTCAGCTCTGTTGAAAAATCAACAACCTGTCTTTCAAGCTCTTTAGGGAATTCAACATCAACCTGCTCTGCAAAATCAACATAATCCTTTATGAACTCCATGTCTTTTATGCTGACTTTCACCTTATCATCCTGGACTATTTTTTCTGTTATCCTTGCAAACCTTTCAAGCCCGGGCCTTCTTATTAAAAATACCAGGTGAAATCTTGTCAAGAGAGCAGAGTCAAATGGAATCTGTTTTTTCAATATTTCTATTATATTGCCAACAAAGCGGTCTCCTTTTGGGTTTGAGGTTGCGATAATCCTTACATGGGCGTCAAGCTGGAAATGCTTGTTTGCCTTATCATATGTTATAAAGCCCTTTTCCATTGCAGAGTACAAGGCAGCATAGTCTGTTTTCTTCATTAAGTTTAATTCGTCAATGCAGCATATTCCATTATGGGCCATTGGAAGGAGGCCCATTATTATCTCATTTCCAATAACAGCAGCTGAAAGCCCTGCTTTTGAGGCTCCAGAGCCAAGGCCAAATGAGGTTACTGGATGAAGCATGCTCACAGACTTCAGAATATCTGTTTTCCCTGTTCCAGGATCGCCCAAAAGAAGTATATGAACAGGGTCTGTTGCAAATAATTGTAAAGCTGCTGCCTCTTTTGCAAGCTCAAGTCCGAATATGTTTGGCGCAATGTATTTTTTTATAGTGTGCTTTGCTTTTTCTGAAAAAGAGCGGAAAGTCTTTCTCATGACCTTTTCATGAATCTCTTTGTTTATTTTGTTGATAAAAAGCTGAAGTTCGTCATCCTCTACAGCGAGGTTAAGCTGTGGAAATGAAATATCCTCGCCTATTTTTTCAGATATGCCCAGGTTTGAGAAGGAAACTCCTATTTTTTTATTTTTCAGAAGATTCTTTATTTTCCTCAAATCCCTTGGCTCAAGGTATTTATCTAGCTCAGATATATAGCCGCTTTCCTTTTTTGAAAGAGGCCTTACAAAATGAACAAATCTCATGAAATCAGATGCCATAACCATTATTAAGAAGTTAAAGATTATAAAGGTTTTGTTTTAGGATATCCTAATTTATAATGTTCATAAAAATTGATTAAAAAATTTAAATTTCATAAAAGGAATGAAGAAACGTATTGAACGACCATCAAGGGGATAAATATCTATCATCTTATTTTCAAATTCCTCAACAAGGTCATATCTTTTAATTTTGACTGCATACATAATCCCAAACAGGTATGAATTAATATCCGCACCATTATCAAGAACTTTTCTCATCTTGCTTAAATAGTGCTGCTTAATAAATTCATCATGCGAGGATTCATGGGCAATAATGTAATCAAAAGCATCTTCTTTAGTATTTTCAGATATCATTACCTCAAATTCTAATGGACCAAGTTCATTATAAGCTTCATCCACTATTTTTTTGTGTTTCATCATTAATTTTCTGGGTTGGTTATAAAACATAAGCTGAAATAGAATTCTAAAATATATAAGGTTTTTGTTTTATTTTATCTTTATAATCTTGGCCACAAAGAAGCCGCAAGTATCATTTTGCTGGGGCCAGATCCTTAAGCACTTTTCAATTTCTCTGCTGTATTCAATCCCTTCAAAGCTTTTTATTGCAGGGCCGTGCTTTATATTTAAATTAATTTTCCCAAGCTTTGCATTTTCATATTTGTTTAATAGAAAATCAACTACTGCCTCATTCTCCTCTGGCTCAAGGCTGCAGGTTGAGTAAACTAAAGTTCCATTTGGCTTTAAACAGTTGAAT
>Ga0210051_1002118_pt1 | contig 20071 bp, 16 predicted proteins | sample CryGey092014_all_FD_185464 | JGI IMG/M metagenome (GOLD analysis project Ga0210051, IMG submission 185464) | Groundwater microbial communities from aquifer - Crystal Geyser CG23_combo_of_CG06-09_8/20/14_all (SPAdes) (version 2) | ecosystem: Environmental > Aquatic > Deep subsurface > Groundwater... | reverse complement strand
TTTTTGAAGATTTTTGATAGAGTAAAATAAACATATAAAGGTTACTACGAGACCCGCCTGCCCGCTTCGGGCGGGGTCTCGTAATTTCTCTAACAGCATGATTGTAAGAGAAGTGCGGGCAAAGACAATTTTGTCTAAATCTAAGGTTTTTCCTTATGTTATTAATCCCTATGTTGGCTGTCAGCATAGTTGTTCGTATTGCTACGCCCGCTTTATGAAGAGATTCACCGGGCATCGAGAGCCCTGGGGTCAATTTGTTGATGTCAAGATTAATGCCCCGGATTTGTTAAGGACTGAAATCAACAGAAAGAAGCCGGGCAAGGTTTGGGTAAGCGGGGTTTGCGATCCGTATCAACCGTTGGAGGCGAGATATAAGCTGACGCGCCAATGCCTGGAAATTCTGGCGCAACATAATTGGCCGGCGGCCGTTCAAACAAAATCACTTTTGGTTTTAAGAGATATGGACATTCTGAAGAGAGGGAGGAAGTTTGAGGTCGGATTCAGCATTGCCACGGCCGACGATACTGTTAGGAAAATTTTCGAACCCTTGGCTCCATCGATAGACAAGCGCATTAATGCCCTCGGCGAACTTCATAAAGCCGGCATCAGGACATTCATTATGATAGCCCCGATTCTTCCCGGGGCAGAGGATTTGCCCAAAATGCTCGCCGGCAAAATTGATTATGCGATAATTGACCGGATGAATTATCATTATGCGGACCGGGTTTACCGGAAATACGGCTTGGAAGATAAAATGACTGACGAATTTTTTAATCAGATGGGAAAGAAACTTTCTTCGGCCTTCGCAAAATTAGGAATCAGTTGTTGAGCCCCTCTCATCTGGGCCTTGCTCGAGGTCGGCAAGCCGGCCCAGCAGTCCTCAATAGCAGTATTTTGTGCTATAATGTGCTATAATAGCCAAAAGAAAGGTCGGGGCAAAACCAATTATTTATTATTAAATTATCATCAATTATGCCTGAAGAGGAAATTGAAGAAAAATTAATAGGCAAAGTTATTCATTTTTTTGATAAAATACAAGTAGCGGTTATTGAGCTTTCTGGCCCCCTGCAAACAGGAGACAGAATTAGAGTCGCCGGCGGGGATACGGATTTTGAGCAGGACGTTGAGTCAATGCAGGTTGACTACAAAGAAATAAGCAAAGCTAAAAAGGGAGATGAAGTGGGGTTAAAGGTCTCGGAAAAAGTCAGGGACGGTTACCGCGTTTATAAAATTTAATTTAGGCAATTTAAGCAGTTTTTCCAAAAATGACAGCTTTCTGGAAAGCGTTATCTGTTTTTGTTGGCACAGTCATAGGCGTGGGCATATTCGGTTTGCCCTGGGTCGCTTTTAAGAGCGGATTTTTTGTTTTGCTCGGATATTTTCTGGTTTTGGGCGCTGTGACCATAATAGTTCATTTGATTTTAGGGGAAATCGTCAGCGGGACCAAGGAAGAACGCCGATTTCCGGGCTATGTCAGGCAATATCTCGGCAAGAGATGGGGGACAATTGCTTTTATTGCCATGTGCGCCGGACTATTCGGCGCCCAACTGGCCTATTTGGTGCTCGGGGGCGGTTTTTTGGCCAACATTTTAGCGCCATATCTCGGAGGAAGCGCCCTAACTTATGTTTTGGCTTTCTTTGTGTTGGGGAGCTTATTGATTTACCGGGATATAAAAAGCATTTGTTTGACTGAATTTTTGATTTTGATTGCTTTTTTCGCCATTCTCGCCTTTTTCGTTGTTAAGTCCATCCCCCATATTAATCCTGCTAATTTTTTGCATATTGACCTTAAATACATCTTTTTGCCCTACGGAGTAATTATTTTCTCCTTGTGGGGCTCGGCTATTTTGCCGGAAGTCAAAGAAATCTTAGGCAAAAAGAAAAAGGACTTAAGAAAAGTAATTATATCAGGCATACTCATATCAGCCCTCGTCTATCTCGTCTTTGTTGTGGCCATAATGGGAAGCGGCGGAAAGGCGACTTCCGAAGACGCTATTTCCGGGTTTGGTTTAGTGGCCGGAAGCGGCATCGCCAAGGTGGGCTTTCTTTTCGGATTGCTTACTTGTTTCAGTTCTTATTTAACTCTTGGCCTCACCTTAAAAAAGATTTTCTGGTACGACATCAAGATGCCGGAGAAAGCGTCTTGGGCCGTTGCTTCTTTCGTGCCGGTAGCAATGTTTCTTATGGGCGCGAGAGAGTTCATTGACATCATCGGCTTTACCGGCGCTTTGGCGGGAGGGATAGAGGGCTTTACCTTAATTTTTCTTTATAGAAGTTTTTTGAGAAAGAAAAAGGCCGGCCAAAAAATGAGCCGTTTGTATTTTCTTTTGTCCATATTTTTTATCTTGGGCATAATCGCTGAAATAAGCCATTTTATTAAGAGGTAATCGGGATACAGAGGAACAAAGATGAAGCCCCGCGCTCTTGCGCGCGGGGCTTCATCTTTCCGTCCCGCCAGCCATTGACAATGTTTTCTGAATGGCTAAAATGAAATATAGCCGGAAAGAGTTAAAATAAAGAAATGGATTTAGAAAGAGAAATCTATCTTACAAAAGAGGGATTGAGGAAACTTGAGCAGGAATATGAAGAACTCAATAATCTTAAGAGCCGCAAGGCGAAAGAAGACGCCCCGACAACCGTTGCTTCTTTGGAGGTTGACCCCGAATATCTGGCATTCCAAGACGATTTGAACTTACTGGAATCGCGCATCGTCGAATTGGAGATTATCCTGAAGAATTATAAATTGATTGACCCTCCCGGCAAAGGCGCTCATAAAGAGGTTTTTCTTGGCGCGACAGTGATTGTTGAGGTGGAGGGCCAGGAAGACGAGTTCACTATTGTCGGCTCCCTGGAGGCCAATCCCATGTTTGGGAAAATCAGCAATGAGTCCCCGGTAGGCAGGGCCCTGCTTGGCAGGAAGATAGGCGAAGAGGTAAAGGTTCAGTCAGCAATCGTATCTATTTATAAAATTAAGAAGATTACTTATCGGCTTTAACATTATTAAGGCAAAAAGAGGGTTAAGCTCTCTTTTTGAAATCACATGAGTTCGCTGCTTGATTTTTTTATAAAACTGGGAAAACTAAAAACCAATAAGAGAAAAGGTTGGATTCTTTACGACATAAAAGACCCGGCCACTACGGCTGACCACATTTTCCGGGCCGCTATTTTGGGCTGGGTTTTGAACAGCGTTAGCGACAAAAAGAAACTCAATGACGCAAGGATTATTAAAAGCATTTTAATCCATCATTTGCCGGACATATATATTGGCGAAGAAACGCCCTATGATTCGCTTCTTCCGGAGGATATTAGTTCCGAAAAAGATAAGGACATTATTAAGAAAATTCTCAAAAAATTACCGCAGGTTTCGGCCGGGATGGAAAGAAAAAGAGCGGTTCAGAGACAACAGGTTGAGGAGAAGACATTTCACAAAATCGTGGCGAAACTGCCCAATCAGATTAAGGAAGAAATTGATGGTCTTTGGGCGGAGCTAAATAAAAGAAGGACCAGTTTAAGCAAATTCGCTTGGGAGTCGGCGAAATTGGAGAGTTATCTTCAGGCGCTGGAATATTGGAGAAAGGAAGGAAAGGTTCAGCATAAATTATGGAACAAGTGGACGAAGAAGAACTTAAAAGAATCTTTTATAATCAAATTCCGGAAAGAGATAGATAAAATTTTAATAGAAAAAAATAAAAAATGCGGAGAGAGTATTTTAGGCGAACTTGTTCGCTTCTTGAATGAGGTTGGCAAGCTGAAATCGCTTAAAAGGACAGGATGGGTTTTGGCGCAGGCCAAAAGGCCGGAAAGCGTCGCCCAGCATACCTTCCAGATGGCCATAATGAGTTGGGTGCTTGGAAAGATGAAGGGATTGGATACCGATAGAATTGTTAAAATTGCCCTAGCGCATGATTTGTGCGAGGTTTACGCCGGCGACCAAACACCATACGACCCAATACTCGCCCCGAACTATAATAAAGAGGAAATTTATAAAATAGTGAGGAAGCCAGCCAGGGTGCCGCATTCCCAGCGATTAGTATGGCTAATGAAGAAGAAGGAGACAGAATGGAAGGCGGTAGTTAGGTTAACTTCTTTATTGCCAAAGGAATTAAGAGAAGAAATAATCAATTTGTGGCTGGACATAGAGGAAGGGATTACTAAGGAGGGCAGATTTGTGGCTCAAGTGGATAAAATGGTTAACCTTTTTCAGGCCATTGAGTATTGGAAAAAGGATAAAAAATTTCCGATTATGCCTTGGTGGATATTAATAAAAGAACGCGTCGACGACCCGATTTTATTAAAATTCGTTGATGAGCTGGATAGAGAATTCGCCATAGAAAGTAAAAGGTTTCCCGAAAAAATAAGAGCCTCGGAAAGACGAAATGAACGAGGAAGAAATAGGGGGAAAGTAAATTCAGGATTGGCGTCTTAAAGGCCCTCCAAGGGTTTTTATTTTTTTTCAGAGCAAAGAAATATGATAAAATGGATTCAATATGATAAATCAGGAGTTGGCAAATATCTTTTATGAAATCGGATATTTCCTTGAAATGGAAGATGCGGCTTTCAGGCCTCAGGCCTATGAGAAAGCGGCCATTGTTTTGGAGAACACCCAACAAAGCGTGCGCGATATTTATAATGAAGGAGGGATTAAAGCGCTGGTGGCGATGCCCGGGATAGGTGAAAGTATAGCCAGGAAAATTGAAGAATATCTTAAAATAGGCAAAATCCAGTATTACGAAAGGTGGAAAAGAAAAGTGCCGGTTGATATTGAGGGGCTGATGGCAATTGAGGGCATTGGCCCGAAAACGATTAAGGTTCTTTATGATAAACTTAATATCACAAACAGGAAAGAGCTTGAAGGAGCGGCAAGGCAGCGTAAAATTTCCCGCCTTTTCGGGTTTGGCGGGAAAAAAGAGCAGAATATTCTGCAGAATATCGTTCTTTTGAAAGTGAAAAGAGAAAGATTCCCGTTTGAGAAGATTTTCCCTATGGCCAGGGACATAAAAACCAAATTATATTCCCTAAAGGAAGTTGAAAAGGTTGATTTGGCAGGGTCTTTGCGCCGGCGCGAGGAGACCGTCGGCGATATAGACATTTTGGCGAATACGCGCTGTCCGGAAAAAGCAGTGGCCCTTTTTGTCAACCTTCCGGAAGTGGTCAAGATTTGGGGACAAGGGAAAACCAAGGCCTCTGTCCGCCTCAAACAAGGAATAGACGCCGACCTAAGGGTTGTTCCGGCAATCAGTTACGGCGCCGCGCTTCAGTATTTTACCGGTTCGAAAGAGCATAATGTGGCCCTAAGAAGAATAGCCATTGAAAAAGGGATGAAGCTTAATGAATACGGACTTTTTAAGGGAAAGAAAAGGGTGGCCGGGCAAAAAGAAAAAGATATCTACGCCGCGCTTGGCGTTAAGTGGATTCCGCCCGAATTGAGAAAAGGAAAAAAAGAGATTAAATATTTGACTGGTAAAAATAAGTAGCATTATCCCGGCGATTTTGCTATTATAAAATAAGGTATAATAATAATTAATAATCAACAATTATATATGAATTATAAATACGCGAAAATTTTAATAGTTTCTTTATTGTTCTTTTTCGCTTTTGGGGTTTCCGCCCAGACCGTTGAATCCTGCGCCTCGTTATATGAAGCGCACGCAAATATTATTGATAAATATGACAGCAATCAGGACGGGAAGATATTTTTGCAAGAATCTTACACTGCTGTTTCCGCTTGGTTTGAATACGGCTATACGGATAATGATTTGTTGGGCCTGTTAAAGTTCGCCAGACAGGGATGCGTTATCCCGTCTTTTGAAAACGACCCGGCCTCCGGCACTCTTTCAGCATCGGCAATTCAGGCGGCTGTGGGAGAAACAATAACCCTGACAGTAACCGGAAAAGACAATGACGGCCTGCAGAATCTCTGGGCATATTATCAAGGGAGTTGGCACAATAAGACGGTTCAAGGGACAACAGCCAGCGCCACCTTCGCTTTCTCTGAATCAAAAGTAGGGACTTATACCTATAAAGGGTATGTCTACGGCAGCCAGCCGAGCGGCATTAAAGAAACCGCCTGGACCGAGCCCTCGAGCGTGAAAGTAACCGTGGTTGTGCCAATTCAAGCATGTACTGATTCCGATGGAGGGATAAGTGAATATGTCCACGGCAATGTAGAAAAAGACAATGGCACTTTTTACGATGCTTGCCAGAGCGCCACTAAGTTAAAAGAATGGTATTGTACTGATAGTGGCGTAAGTGATTATAAATCCATTATTTGTGAGAATGGGTGTGTTGATGGTGTTTGCAAGAAAGATAGCGGCAACGATTCTACCACTGGTGTAGTTTGTATTGATTCGGACGATGGGCGGGATTATTATACCTATGGAAATGTTAAACACGCTGATGGCCGTCTAATAACTTATGACATCTGCGAAGGCGATCTTTTGAAGGAAAATTATTGCGATAATGGTTATTATGCTTACGAGTGGCATAAATGTGCCAATGGTTGTGAAGATGGAGTTTGTTTAAAACAAGATTGTCAATATTATTACTGGTTTGACAATAACACGACCACCTGCGGGTATAAGCAGTTCTGCGGCGCTTTTGTTTATTATGGATTAAGAACCTTTGAAACCCGAAATGAATGCGAAGACGCTTTGCCCCAAGTTCCTTCGTACGATTTGGCGTCAGGCACCTTGTCTGTTTCATCGGCAATAGTGGAGCCGGGGGAGAATATTACTCTTACAATTACCGGGCAGGACGACAATGGATTGTATGCCCTCTTGGCTTATTACAAGGGAGAGTGGCACAAGGAATTAGTCCAGGGCCTGAGCGCTGACGCCACTTTTACTTTTTCAGAGTCCCAAGAGGGGACTTATCCCTATTTCGGTTATGTTTACGGCAAGACGCAAAGCGGTAACCTGGAGTTTAATTGGACCGAACCGAAAATGGTGATGGTTACGGTTCGCGGAGATATTATTCAACTTGATGAACCGGATTTAATCATTTCTTCAGTAAGCACGAATCCAAGTTCTCTCACTACAGCAGACGAAGTTGATTTTAGGATAACCATTAAAAATATCGGAGACCAGCAAATGCCGGCTGTAAGCGGAGGAATTATAACCAAAGTTTCTTCCGCTTCTATGAGCGCTGGCTCAAGAATATGCGATGCCATGACCACTCGGCTAAAAGCGGGCGAGAGCGCGACCATTGATTGTTCCATTGCCCAAAAATTATCAAAAGGCAGTCATAACTTCACTTTCTTAGTTGATTCATCTAACCGGTTGGCAGAGAGCAATGAAAGCAATAACCAATTTAGCAAAATAGTGCAGGTTAGCAGCGGAGTCGCTGTTCAAAACGACCCGATATCAGGGACATTTTCAACGAGTGCGAACAGCGTAACTGCAGGAAATTCCTTTACCCTTAAGGTAGCGGCTCAAGACGACCAAGGCGTTGATAAAATCAAGATATATTATAAGGGGGCGTGGCATACTTTTGAATGCGAAGGTCAGCAAATATCCTGCGTAAAGAGCCAGACCATATCAGAATCCAGCGCGGGCACCTATCCTTATTACGCCAAAGTATACGGTTATGATTTGAACGGTAATTCCGAAAGCAATAATACTAACCCAAGCTATGTGAGAGTCGTGGTATCCGCGTCAATTGCCGCTACCTGCACCGATTCAGACGGGGGCGCGAATTATTCTGTCAAGGGCAGTTCTTCTTCAAGTGTTTCCGGGGTTGAGGGCAGGATTGATTGCTGTAAATTGGAATATTCAACCAATATGGGCGATTCCGTGAACCATATTGGTCCGGGCGGGGGAGCGTGTGTCAGCACCGGCCCTTATTTATATGAGGCGATTTGCGGAACTGACGGCAACCCGACAACTGTTGTTTACCAATGCCCGAATGGCTGTAAAGACGGAGTGTGTGTTTCCGGAACAAATGCAGCCCAGAAAAAGGGAGAACTTTCTTTAATGGTTGCCTCAATTCAGGCGCTCATTGAGAATTTATTGAAATCTTTACAGGAGATGAAAAGATAATATCGGGATTATGCGCAAACCCAAAAACCCGCGGTAAGCGGGTTTTTGGGTTTTCTAAATCAACAATTATTGATAAATGATTAATAATTATTTCATTGCTTCTTCTACGATTTTCTCAAATATTTTTGGCTGTTCTTGGGCTAATTGGGCTAAAATTTTTCTGTCTATCACGATATTTTTTTTCTTCATCGCCCCCATCAGTTTGCTGTAAGGGATATTTTGTTTCCTTGAGCCGGCATTAATTTGGACTTGCCATAGTTGTCTTTTTTCGCGCTTCCGGACTTTTCGGTCCCGGTAATTGTAAGACAAGGCGTGGAATAGCGCTTCTTTTGCCAAAGCATATCTGTTTTTTCTGCCCCAGCGGAATCCCTTCGTTTGTTCTAAAAGGTTTTTTCTGCGCTTATGGGCCGATGTTCCTCTTTTGACTCGCACCATATTAGAATTAAGTAGACATCAATTTTTTAATTTTTTTAGCCTCACAATCAGGTAATTCCACCCACTTTCTCTTTTCCCGTATTAATTTGCCTGACTTTTTTGAGCGGAAATGGTTTTGTCCTGTCGCTTTGCGCAAAAGCTTTCCGCTTTTAGTCAGTTTGAACCTTTTGGCTAACGACTTTTTCGTCTTCGCTTTTCTTTTTTTCTGCGTTTTTCGCGGCATTTTTTTGTCCTCCTTTAATGATAAGCATTAATATATTTGGCAGTTTTCTGGGCGGTTCCTCGGTTTCTATCGGGATTTGAGCCCCCAATATCTCAACGAATTTTTTAATCTGTTCACTGGCATATTGTCGCAAGGCCCTTTCCCGCCCCCTCAACCGCAACTCAATTTTTACCTTGTTCCCTTGTTTCAGAAATTTGCAGGCCTGGGTGGCCTTGGTCTCAATATCGTGCAAAGAGGTATTGAATTTTATTCTTACTCCCTTCACTTCCCCGCCCCTCTGGCGCGATTGTTTTTTTTCTTTCTTTTTCAGCTGGTAAAGATACTTTCCATAGTTTCCCATTTTGCAAATCGGGGGAGAGACCTTATCCGTGACCTGTATTAAATCCAAACCGTGCTCGGAAGACATCTTGAGCGCTTGTTCCAGGGAGACTACCCCTACTTGCTTGTCGTCTTCGTCAATTAATCTGATTTCCTTTGCCTTTATTTGATGGTTTAATAGCGGTTTGCCGAAAATGCTTTTTGGAATGGTTAATTTTAGTGGAGATGGCGGGATTTGAACCCGCGTATAGGAAGGCGTTGAGCTGGTTCTACAAGTTTATCCTGATTAGTGTTGTCAGCCAGAAACCTTGAATCAGGAGAAATGGCGTTTGGCTTAGGCCTGTTTTGAGCAGCGCTTCTCGGCCAATGAAGAACCGCTTATCTCGATATATTACACCCGCTTTGCTTATCGAGAGTCAGCAAAACAGATGGGCGTTGATTATCGCTAATCAAGCGCCGACACAAGCGTTATGCATAAGCATAAGCCGGTCTTTGAAATAAGTTGGCACTTATTTGATTCTTGGAAGTTTAACCAGATTCCAAGAACTGGACCTGCGCAGCTCGTCTGCTGTTTCCTATCGATGCCTGTCATCCCCGCCCGCATCGCTCCGCGAGAAATCATCTCGCGAATGCCTAATTTTCTTTCAATGCCCTTCTGATGTCTTTTTCTGCAGCTCTTTTTTTAAGAACTTCTCTTTTATCTGCTTTGCCCTTATGCTTGGCAATAGCTATCTCAATCTTTATTTTACCCTGCTTAGTATACATTCTCAAAGGCACTAATGTCAAGCCCTTCTGGGCTGACTTTCCTATCAATTGCTTGATTTCCGATTTGTTCAGCAGCAGCTTTCTTGTCCTCCTGTCGTGGTAATTTTTAGGAGTGTTATTCGGCTGGTAAGGAGGGACGCTGGCGTTAAGCAGATAAGGTTCTTCGTCTTTAATTACCACAAAAGACCCCTGCAGATTGGCCCTGCCGAGCTTGATTGATTTTACTTCATAGCCGTTCAGCACGATGCCTGCTTCAAATGTTTCTACGGGTGAGTAATCAAAAAAGGCCTTTTTGTTTTCAGCTAAAACTCTTGCCATTATTTTATGGTATCATAAATCAGCGAAATATTAAGGGCAGTGTTCCTTTTCGGGTCTGTTTAGCGTAGAATTATAGGATAACGACTGAAGTAATGCTTAAAAGGTCGGGAGATGACCATTAATCACCGGTCCACCTCGGGCGGGACTGTCCGCCTCGGGCGGATTAATTATTAAGAATTTTAATGATATGGAAGAAACAAAAACATTTTTTCATCACAATTACCCGAAGGGCGCATTAAAGGCGGTCTTGACCCTGCTTTTAGTCGTCTTGATTGTTTATATTTCCGTAGGCATTTGCAATCAGATAAAAATCGGGCGGTATATCGGGCAGGATGTGGTTTCCCGCAACACTATTACCGTAAGCGGGACAGGAGAGATTTATGCCAAGCCGGATTTGGCGATTACGAGCTTCACCGTAAAAACCGAAGCCAAAACCGTGGAGACCGCGTTAGCGGACAATACCAAAAAAATGAACGCCGTGATTGAGGCGATGAAAAGCGCCGGTATTGAGGAAAAAGATTTGAAAACAACCAGTTTTAATATCTATCCAAGGTACGAATACCGAACCGACTATTCTGTGGAGCTTTGGCCAAGACCGGAAACGAGGATTTTAGTTGGATATGAAGTCGTCCAGTCGCTAGAAGTGAAGATGAGGGATATGGCGAAAATAGGAGAGATTATTCAAGCGGCGGCTGACTCCGGGGCCAATCAGGCGGGCGGGCTTCAATTTACTTTTGACGACCCGAATGGACTAAAGAGTCAGGCGCGCGAGGAGGCAATTCAAAAAGCAAAAGAAAAGGCGGAATTATTGGCGAAACAGCTTGGAGTAAGATTATCCAAGATTACCAGTTTCAACGAAGGCGGATATTATCCATCCCCGATGTATTATGACAGCGCGGTAAGCGTTAAGGGAATGGGCGAAGAGGAATCTGATCCGCAGATAGAGACAGGAGAGAACAAGATTACCATAAACGTGACTATTACCTACGAAATAAATTAGTTTAGTTATCAAATCCCAATGGCAAAGGAAACCCAAAAATTAAAAGCCAAAACCCAAAACCATAAATTAAAATCCAAAAGCTTTGACTTTTTGACTATAGTTTTGGGTTTTTTGTTTTGGACTTGGGATTTTCATTGGTCGCTATGAGACCCGGACTCGTAATTTTCGTAAAACTCGGGAAGCCACGCCAGATATGGGGAATCTCACTACTCGCCCGGGGCTGGTAATTTTTGGAAGAAAGTTATCCACAGGGAATCAGGAGAAATTCAGCGAAAAGATTGACAAGAACCAGAGAGGAGATGATGGGATGTAAGCAGCAATAAATTTTCATAATCAACAAAGCGCCTTAGTCGTTTTGTTTTTAAAGAATTGTTAGGGTGCGACCCTAACAATATAAGGGAGCATTACGAGGCCGGGCCTCGTAATATCTCGTAATATCTCTTGGTAATTTTGCCTTGATTCGCAATTTGCGATAAAATTAGAAGCATGAAAAAGATTTATGTCGTTAATCTAAAAGGCGAAAAAGAACTTTTTTCTTTGGCAAAGGTTTTTAGAAGCGCCCGGCGGGCAGGAGCTTCAAAAGATTTAGCTCAAAAAGTGGCCCGACAGATAGAAAAAAGCATTTATCCGGGGATAAAAACCAGCGAGATTTTTAAGAAAGTCAACCAGTTTCTTAAGAAAGAGGACAAGGGCTCAAGTTTGCGGTTTAACTTAAAGGAAGCGATGAAAAAAATGGGTCCAAGCGGGTTCCCTTTTGAAAAATACATAGGAGATATTTTTTCCGCCCACGGATATGATGTTTCTTTGAACCGGAAAATTAAGGGAAAATTCGCAGTTCATGAAATTGATTTTTTGGCGCGAGACAGCAAAACCCTGTATATCGGCGAGTGCAAGTACAGAACCTATCCGGGGGAAAGAATTGATTTAGCTATTGTCTTAGGGGTTTACGCCAAATTTTTAGACCTTAAAGGCGGCAATTATTTTCGCTTGCCGAAAAGCGTTGAATTGAAAGCGATGATGGTCACAAATGCCAAATTCAGCTCGCAGGCAATCAGGTATGCCAAAGGAGTGGGGGTCGGGCTTTTGGGCTGGAAATATCCGTTAAACAGAGGGCTGGAAACAATGATAGAGAAAGAACAGCTTTATCCGATTACGATTTTACCTTCGCTCAAGAGATATTTAGTAGAACCCTGCTCGCAGGCGAAATTAATGCTGGCAAAAGATGTTTTGGAAGAAAATCCGGATAAAATAGCTGAAATTATCGGCGTTGAGAGAAATAGAATTTTGCCGTTAATCAGCGAAGCCAAAATATTGCTGGGCAGTTAAATTATTCCTTTTGTTTGATATAATCAAAGCCCGCCAATGCGCGGTTTTTGGTTTTACAAAATCGGATTTAAAAGTTAAACTGGAAAAACATGAATAAAGACGAGCTTTCAGGCCTTATCCAAGAGGCGGTTTTAATAGCTCAAAAAGAGGGCAAGCTGCCCTGTTTTGATATTCCGGAGATTCCGATAAACTATTCTGAAAAAAAGGAGTTCGGGGACTATAATACGCCCATCGCTTTTTCTATTGCCAAACAAATCAATCAAGAGCCGGAATCAATAGCAAAAATCATTGTTGACTGTCTGCTAGCAGGGAGAGGCGCGGAATCAGCGGAAACCAAGGACGGTTTTGTGAATTTCCATTTTCCAGACAGGGAATGGCAGGATTCTCTAAATATTGTTTTGGAGCAGGGCAAGGAATACGGCTCCAGCAGAAAGGGCAAAGGAAAAACAATGGTCATTGATTATTCTGCGCCCAATATTGCCAAGCCGTTCGGAGTCGGACATCTGCGTTCTACTATAATAGGCCAAGCCATATATAACCTTTATAAATTTTCAGGGTGGAGATGTATCGGAGACAATCATTTAGGCGATTGGGGCACGCAATTCGGAAAACTCATTGTCGCCATAAAAAAATGGAATAAAAAGCCATTGAAAGAATTGTCTGTCTCAGACCTGCAGGCCCTGTATGTCCAATTTCATCACGCAGCCGAAACCCAGACTGAACTCGTGGAAGAATCAAGAGAATGGTTTAAAAAACTGGAGCAAGGGGATAAAGAAGCAAGAGGGATTTGGAAAATTTGCGTCAAAACAAGCATAAAAGAATTTGCCAGGATTTATGACATTCTTGGGATTAAAATAGACAAGGCATTAGGAGAGAGCTTTTATGAAAATAAGATGGAGGCAGTAATTGGCCGGGCCAGAAGAATGGGCATAGCCCAAGAAAGCCAAGGGGCATTAGTGATTATGCTGGCTGGAATGAGCGTTCCTTTGATGCTCTTAAAATCAGACGGAGCAACCACTTATGAGACAAGGGATTTGGCGACCATTGAATACAGGATGAGAAAATGGAAGCCCAACCTGATTGTCTATGAAGTGGGGGCGGACCAAAAACTCCACTTTGAAAAAGTATTCAAGGCGGCGGAGATGCTGGGGCTCAAAAAAGACGTTGAATTCAAGCATATCGCTCATGGCTTAATCCGCTGGGAGGATAGAAAGTTTTCCACCAGAAAAGGAGACACCATTGCCCTGGAAGAGGTTTTGGATGAGGCGAGGAAAAGAGCCGAGAATATTATTTTACAGTCAAAAGAAAATCAGAGCATTGTTTCGGCAGAGAAAGAAAAAATCGCCAGAGTAGTGGGTATCGGCGCGGTAAAATATAACGACTTATCCCGCCAGCCGGAAAGAGATATTGTCTTTAATTTAGACAGAATGGTGACGCTTGAGGGTAATTCTTGTCCCTATCTCCAATATACGGCTGTCCGCTGTCAAAGTGTTTTGGATAGGGCGGGGACAGCAAAGATAAAGCCAGGGACAAAAGAAACCATTTTGAATCAGGAGGAAAAATTAATTGTCCGGCTTTTAAGGATTTTTCCGGAAATCGTGGAACGGGCGGCCGAGTCGTTTTCCCCCAACCTGATTTGCAATTTTATTTTTGAATTAGCCCAAAAATATAACATTTTTTATGAAAAGCACCAGATATTAAAAGCAGACAGCCAAGAAGAAAAGAGCTTCCGGCTTGCTTTGACCGCTGGCACCAGGCAGGTCTTGGAGAACGGGCTAAAATTATTAGGAATAGAAATTCCCGAGAAAATGTAAACATGATATGGAAATTATTTTTCCGAAAATTGAGGAGAAGATAATAAAGTTTTGGAAAGAAAACCGCATTTTTGAAAAATCCTTAGACAAAAAGGGCGGGGATTTTGTTTTTTACGAAGGTCCGCCCACGGCCAACGGAAAGCCGGGCGTTCATCACGTGTTGGCGAGAGTTTTCAAGGATGCGGTTTGCCGCTATCAGACAATGAGGGGGAAAAGGGTTTTGAGAAAGGCGGGTTGGGATGTCCATGGCCTGCCAGTGGAATTGGAAGTGGAAAAACAGCTCGGCTTGCAGGACAAGAAGGGAATAGAAGAATACGGGGTGGCGCAATTCAACGAGGAATGCAAAAAATCGGTTTGGAAATATGAAAGCGAATGGGAGAATCTTACCGAAAGAATCGGCTATTGGCTGGATTTGGAGAATCCCTACATAACCTCTGACCCCTATTATATGGAGAGCGTTTTCCATATCATCAAAAGGATTTGGGAAAAGGGCTTGCTGTATCAGGGATATAAGGTTTTACCCTATTGCCCCCGCTGCGGCACAGGCCTTTCCTCCCATGAGGTGGCGCAAGGATATAAAAAAATAAAAGAGAAAGCGATATATATTAAATTTAAAGTTAAAAGTCCAAAGTTAAAAATCCAGAAAACAGAATTCAAGACCGAAGAAAATTTCTATTTGTTGGTTTGGACTACTACGCCCTGGACCCTGCCCGCCAACGTAGCCATTGCCGTTAACCCGAAGATTGATTATATCATCGCCGAGAAAGACGGCGAACAATTAGTTTTGGCCAAAGCCAGACAGTCAGTATTGGGCGAAGGATTTGAGGTAAAGCGCGAGTTAAAGGGAAAGAGCTTAATCGGCCTTGAATACGGCCCCTTGTTTGACGAGAGCGCGGTTTCTTTGCAAACAGAAGGCAAAAGAATTTACGAAGTTTTGCCCGCTGATTTTGTCACTACCGAAGAAGGAACGGGGCTTGTTCATATTGCTCCTGCTTTTGGCCAGGATGATATGGAGCTTATTCAAAGCCAAAAGCCAAAAGCCAAAAGCCAAAACTATAAATTTCCGGTTTTGTTGACCGTGGATGAGGCGGGAAGGTTTAAACCGGAAGTCAAGGAATGGGCTGGACTGTTTGTCAAAGACGCAGACCCGCTGATTATAGAGTATTTAAAACAGAAAGGCCTGCTGTTCAAAGACGAAATATGCGAGCACGACTATCCATTCTGCTGGAGATGCGATACCCCGCTGTTGTATTACGCCAAAAAGAGTTGGTTTATCAGAACGACAGATATCAAGGATAAGCTGATTAGCGGCAACCGGAAAATTAATTGGGTGCCGGGGCATATAAAAGAAGGGAGATTCGGGGAATGGCTGAATGAGCTCAAGGATTGGGCTGTTTCCCGGGAAAGGTATTGGGGCACGCCTTTTCCTGTTTGGGAATGCGGGAATTGTTCCAAAGAAATCGTCATTGGTTCCAGAGATGACCTGCGAAAGCAAAAATTTACTGCTAATAGATATTTTGCTTTAAGGCACGGGGAAGCGGTTTCCAATGCAGAAAATTTTTATTCCTCCTGGCCGGAAACAGAAAAAGTTTCCCTGACTGACAAAGGCAAAGAACGCATAGAAAAGCAGATATCCTCGCTAAAGCGCAGAAAAATTGACGTTATTATCGCTTCGGATGTTACGCGGACTTCGCAGACCGCAGAGATTTTGGCAAAAGCTCTCGGCATCGAGGTAAAATATGACGAGCGGTTGCGCGAAATAAATACCGGTTCGCTCAATGGCAGGCCGGCGCAGGAAGGTATTGGCTATTTTAATCCCGACAACAAATTAAGCTTTAGCCAGGTTGTTTTGGGTAAGTTTGGGAACGGTTTCCCCGGAGGAGAAAATTATACTGATGTTAAGTTGAGGATGCTGGATTTCATAGCTGAAGCGGATAGGGAATATGAAAACAAAAAGATACTGATAATAAGCCACGAGGTCCCGATTATGATGCTGGAGAGCATATTCTGCGGGCTGACCAATAGGGAGCTTGCTGACAGATGGGAGGACCTTGCCGTTGATACCGGCGAGCTGAAAGACCTGTCTTTTGCCGGCTTCCCATATAACAAAGAGGGAGAGCTGGATTTCCACCGGCCATATATCGATGAAATTAAATTCATTTGTCCGAAATGCGGGGGAAAAATGGAAAGGGTCCCGGAAGTCGTGGATTGCTGGCTTGATTCCGGCTCAATGCCTTTCGCGCAAGGCCATTGGCCCTTTGCTCAAGCGCAAAATACAAAACACCAGACACAAAATAACAGATTAAGATTCGGAAAACAGGAATCCCGCCCGCCGGAACTTTTCCCGGCCGACTATATCGCGGAAGCCATAGACCAAACCAGGGGCTGGTTTTATACTCTCTTGGTTATTTCTGCCTTACTGGGTTTCGGCCCGAGTTATAAAAATGTGGTTGTCGCCGGCCATGTGCTGGATGCTGATGGGCAAAAAATGTCCAAATCAAAAGGCAATATAGTGGACCCTTGGCAAATTATTGAAAAATACGGAGCAGATGCTTTAAGGTGGTATTTCTACACCATAAACCAGCCGGGCGATCCCAAGCTGTTCAACGAAAAAGATGTTGACAGCGCTTTTAAGAAATTTATTCTCACCCTGTGGAACTGTTATGTTTTCTTTCAGACATACAAGGCGAAAGATTTGAATATGAATGAGGGGCGATTGGAGCCGGACAACCTGCTTGATAAATGGATATTGTCCAAGCTTAATGGTTTAATTTCCGAAGTAACCGCAGGCCTGGATGAGTACAACATCACTGTCGTTGCAAGGTTAATTGAGGATTTTGTTATAAACGATTTGTCTTTATGGTATATCAGGCGCTCCCGCAACCGCTTGCAAAGGCCAAAAAACGTCCAGGAAGCAGAAGAAGCAGCGGTTATTTTAAGGTATTCGCTTTCCGAGATTTGCAAATTAAGCGCGCCGTTTATCCCATTTTTGAGCGAAGAAATCTATCTTAATATAAACAGCGGGCAGGCGAGCGTCCACTTGGAGGATTGGCCCAAACCAGATAAAGGGAAAATAGACAAGGATTTGGAGGGAGAGATGAGGAGGGCAAGAGAGATAGTAGCCGAGGGCCTTAGATTAAGGAGTGACAGGGGGATAAAAGTCAGGCAGCCGTTGAGTAAATTAAAAATTAAAAGTCCAAAGTTAAAAGTAGAAGAAGATTTATTGGATTTAATCAGGGAAGAATTAAATGTTAAAGAAATAGAATTGGTTGAAGAGGGAGTTGGAGGGGGCAGGCAATGGGAGCTGGAATATGATTTTGAGATGACCGCAGAGCTTAAGGACGAAGGATTGGCCAGAGATATTGTCCGGCAGATTCAGGATATGAGAAAAAGAGCTGGTTGCCGGCCAGGTGATAAGATTACAATTTATTATTCAACAGAAGGAGATTTATCCGGGCTGATAGCGCGCAAGAAGCAGGAAATTTTGTTTCAGACCGGAGCAGAAGATATAATTTTCGGCAGAGAGAACAAGGGACTTAAGATAGAATCGTCTTCTCGCATGGACGGCCGAGAGCTTTGGCTGGCCATAAAATTGTAGTAGAATGAAAATATGGCAATTCCCAAATTTTTGAAAACATTTTTAGCCCTGTCAAGCTCTAAGCCCCAATCTTCCGCAAATGTCGGGAGTTTTGGCGAAAAACGGGCTCCGGAAGCGGAGATTACAAAAAGACCGGGCGGGGATAAGGGGCTTTTTAAGGGGAAGCCGTTTTTAGGGAGGATTGAGTTTCGCCGGACTTTGAAAAAGGCGCCGGAAAGATTGCCGGGAGTGGTTGGCGGATTTACGGAAAAAGAAAGATTGGCTCTTGAGGAAGGACTGTTTCCCAAAGAAAAATTCGGGGAATATATTACGCCCTATGAGGTCAACCGCCGGTTAAAAAATCTAAAGCGGGAAATGCATCGCGAAAGGGACATAAGCGAAAAGCTTGAAAAAAGAAAACAAATGCAGTATTTAGAAGCATTAAAAGGAAAACAAGAAAAAGATGAGGAATAAGATATTAATTATTATTATAGTCGCCTTTTTAATAGCCGGAGCAATCGGTTATTGGCTTTATCAGAGGAACGATTATTCTAAAGAGATTTTGCGTCTGGATATTTTAGGTCCGGAAACCATTTCTGCGGGCGGGGAAGTTGAATACAGCGTGCGCATTAAAAATAACGGAGATGTGCGGTTGGAAGAGCCCCGTCTTATTTTCGAATTTCCGGAAGCGTCCCAGCCATTGGACGGCGAAGGCGCAAGGGTGACCAAAGAGAGTGATGCATTTGACGGTTTCATATACCCGGGAGACGAGAAGATTTTCCGCTTCAGGACCGTAATCCTTGGGAAGCAAGGGGACTTGAAGGAGGCAAAAGCCACTGTCTCTTACCGTCCAAAAAATATCAAGGCGAAATATGTTTCAAGAACCAGCCACTTGCTCACCATTAACGAAGTTCCATTGACCTTTGAATTTGACATTCCGTCAAGCGTGGGCGGGGGACAGGAATTAAATTTTTCTCTTAATTATTTCTCCAGCATGGCTTATTCCTTGTCTGATTTGCAGATTAAAATCACCTATCCTTCTGATTTTTCCCTTAAAGAGACCGACCCTAAGGGGCTTTCTAACACAGAATGGAACATTTCTTTATTGAACAAAGCAGAGGGCGGGAGGGTTGATATAAAGGGGAGCTTGTCAGGGGAAGTCGGGGCAACAAAAGAATTCAAGGCAGAGCTTGGCACGTGGAAAGACGGCAATCTGGTGATTCTTAAAGAGACCACCAAGCAGGTAAAGATTGTCGAACAATCGCTTTACATCACCCAGACAATCAATAATTCTCCGGACTATATCGCCGCTCCCGGAGACCTGCTTCATTATGAAATCACTTTTCGCAACATCGGAACTTCTCCTTTGCAGAATTTATTTTTGGCAAGCAAACTCAATGGTTTGTTATTTGATTTTACCACCATCAAGACCCCTGACGGGCAGTCGCAGTCCGGAGACAATTCCATAATTTGGGATTGGCACAAGATTCCGAAACTCCAATTTTTGGATGCCGGGGAAGAGGGCCTGGTTGAATTCTGGGTTGAATTAAAAGAGGAGGTGGATGGAATTACCAGCGCCAAAGTGGAAAATGAAATTATTTTAGGCCAGACCAGAAGAAAGTTTGTCAATAAAATTAACGCCAATTTGGAATTTGTTCAGGAGGTTTTCGCGGATGACGAGATTTTTGGCAGTAATGCCAATTTTCCGCTTGAGGTTGGCAAAGAAAGCAATTTTACTGTTATCTGGAAAATAAAAAATTATTATAATCCGCTCAACGGAGCGAAAGTAAGGGCAGTTTTGCCCGCTGGCGTTAATTTAACCGGGCAGATAGCGCCCCAAAAACTTAGTTTTGACCCGGAAACAAGAGAAATAATTTGGCTGGTCGGCGACTTGGCGGCCAATCAGGGGATTAATGAACCGCTTCAGCTGGCATTTCAGATTAAACTAAAGCCAAATGTCAGTCAGGAAGAAGGTTTTGTTGAATTGGTGAAGGATGCGGTGTTCAGCGGATTTGACGAATGGACGGAAATGGATTTACAAACAGAACCGTCGCTTTTAACCACAGAAGTTTTCGGTGATAACGGAAAAGTGAAATAATTTTCAATTTGTAATTTTCAATTTATCAATGAAAACCCAATTTACAAATTTTCAATTTATTTGGATATTGGGATTTATAATAATATGGATTTGATGCAAAAAATCATTTCTCTTTCAAAGCGCCGGGGATTTATTTTTCCCTCCTCGGAAATTTATGGCGG